>Ga0187866_1000556_pt1 | contig 42265 bp, 28 predicted proteins | sample June2016WEW_11_1_3_FD_133013 | JGI IMG/M metagenome (GOLD analysis project Ga0187866, IMG submission 133013) | Peatland microbial communities from SPRUCE experiment site at the Marcell Experimental Forest, Minnesota, USA - June2016WEW_11_150 | ecosystem: Environmental > Terrestrial > Soil >...
CCGAAGGTCATGCAGCAGCCGATGATTCCCCAGAGGATGCCTTGCGGAAAGGTGATGTCGAAGCTGTTCCGCGGCCCTTGCTGCTCTACGGAGGTGTCTTTTGTTGTGATTTCCAGGGGCTGCCAGTTGGCCATGCCGCTTCTGCCGGTTGTGTCGACAGGATTGGCATCGACGAATTGGCCCAACTCTGACAGGAAGCGGTCGAGTACAGGCTTGTTCGCATTCGTGTCGGGCAATTGCCGCACATCGCCGAGCGCCTTATCGACCATGTTTTTAGAAGCGGTGCGGTCGGAGAGCGTATGCTGCATGTTTTCAGCGGCCTGCTTTAAAAGGAGGCCGTCCAGCATGCCTGTCTCCGCTTTCCGGCTGGGGTCGATCAGGATCTCCAATTTGGGAGGGTCGCCGTAGAACAAATGTTCGCTGGCTGCGCCGAAGCCTTTAGGGAAAACCACAGCCGCCGTGCGCTTGCCATGTTTAACGAGGGCAATCGCTTCATCACGATTTGTTTGGGTGATGTCGAGGTTTCCGGCTTCCTGGAGGCGAGAAATAAACGTCCGCGATCCCGCAGTGCCGTCTTCGTCCACGAGAGCGACAGGGATCTTCGCGCTGCCCGTGTCCGAGCCTGAAAAGATCAGCCCGAAGAAAACCGCCACGATCAGCGGCCAGACAAAAGTGAAAAATAGGCCGGATCGTGCGCGAAGCAGGATACGCAAGTCCTTTTGCGCGAGCGCTAGAATGGCACGCATCAGTCCCTCAAAGTCTTTCCGGTAAGATTCAGAAACACATGTTCCAGGTTTGCCCGTTCAAGCCTGAACCGGTCCATTTTGCCGGACTGGAACCGCCGGTTCAATTCGGCCAGAGGGTCGTCCGTTTCGATCCTCTCCTCGCCACCGTTGGATTCGACGATCAAGACCGGGCGGCCGCCAAGCTTCGCCAGCAAAGCGGGGACCGTGTCCAGAGCCAGCATCTTCCCGCGGTCCATGATGCCGACTCGATCACAGAGGCGCTCCGCCTCCTCCATGTAGTGGGTCGTGTACACGATCGTGCGCCCGAGCCTGCGCAGCTCCATGATTTTCTCAAAGATCGCATTTCTTGACTGAGGGTCCACTCCAACTGTCGGTTCGTCGAGCAGAACCAACTCCGGGTCATGAATGATGGCTCCGGCAAGATTGAGCCGCCGCTTCATTCCTCCGGAAAAACCGCGCACAGGGCCACGCCGCCGATCGGTGAGGCCGACGAAATCAAGAGCCCAGTCAATTCGCTCGATGAGAGCTTTGCCGTGAAGTCCATAGACGCGACCGAGAAATGCAAGGTTCTCCTCGGCAGAGAGCGTTTCGTAGAGCGACAATGCCTGGGGCGCGACGCCGATGCGGGCGCGGACCTCGGGATTTGCCGGCGATCCCAGGCCTTCGATAGTGACGGTGCCGGTATCGGGGCGCAGAAGCCCCACGCCCAGATGGACCGTTGTGCTCTTTCCCGCGCCGTTCGGTCCCAGGAGGCCGAAAATCTCTCCACGCCTGATGTCCAGCGACAACCCGTCCACGGCAACTATGGAACCGAAGCATCTCCGCACATTCGCAAACGTCAGCATCGTCCCGCCTCGGCAGATATGTCTGTCAACATCAGTTAATACGATATTACGCGGAGAAGGGTCACCTGTCGTGGATAAATAATGTCATTCTGCGTTTTTGGTCATGCCGGCTTATTACAACAAGCCCGGAATCAGCCGTTTCCTGTGCGCACAATAGTCCGAGTACGAGGAACCGAGGGCGTTATGGAGCGCGGATTCCTATACCCGAATGCGGTATGCCACAGCGATTGAAATTGGAATCATCAAGGAGGCAATGCCAAGCCAACTGTTCAGGAAAACACCCAACCCAAGAAAAGCAAGTAGCAATCCCGTGTACGAGGGGTGGCGGACATAGCGATAGGGGCCTGAATCGAACACTTTGTGATCGGACGCAATGGCGACATTGACCGTGAACAGTGACCCAAGGCTTAAAATCGCTACCCAACGCAAGGAAAGACCGCCGCCAAGAAAAACCAAGGCGATGATTCTGAGAGGCGAGGACGATTCCGCAATGGGTGTCAGCTCATAGCTGCTGCAGATAATGGCGAGCGTGACTGCAAACACAACGGCAATCCAAATCAGCCGCTGCGACCCGCGGTCCTCGACAGTAACTTTCGATGTTCGGCGGGCACGCTTGACGATTGCCAGCGCGATCTCCGAAAGTGGAAGAAGGTAAACCATCACGTGCAACGCTGTTTTGACAATTATCACAGGATTCCCTGGCGCGTCGACTCGAACCGACCCGTGACACTGATCATCGAACCAACGCGACTTCTCGTCAAGCGGAACGATTGAAAAATGAATTCCGGCATTCGGATGTGATAAGTTATCGCTCAAGATGAGAATGCGACGTGGAATGGTAATCGAGGAAAAGCAAAATGCATTGGCTCTGGCCGAACGAGAGCCGGAGGAAAGCTTGTGGCAGTACGTGCCACAAGAGGTCGGGGCACTCGAAAATCCACAGACAGCTATTCCACGAATCGCCAAAGATGCCAACGTCGCAAAGATAATTGAAGCGGCCGTTCAGCGAATTCCCACCGTTCACACTATCCATCACGGTGATGCGAGACAAGTTTCCTCGCTCGAGCCGGAAAGCGTGCATCTCGTGGTTACTTCTCCACCCTACTGGACGCTGAAACGGTATCGTGAAGCCCAGGGCCAGATGGGGCACATCGAGAATTACGAGGTATTTCTGGTTGAGCTCGACAAGGTGTGGGATCGATGTTTCAATGCTCTAGTTCCGGGCGGAAGGTTAATTTGCGTCGTTGGAGACGTGTGCCTCTCCAGGCGGAAGAACGCCGGGCGCCACACCGTAGTTCCACTGCACGCATCAATCCAGGAACACTGCCGGAAGATCGGGTTCGACAATCTCGCACCAATCATCTGGTACAAGATCGCGAACGCGGCCTATGAGGTAGAGAACGGATCGGGCTTTTTGGGCAAGCCTTATGAACCCAACGCGGTGATCAAGAACGATGTTGAGTTCATACTCATGGAGCGAAAACCGGGCGGATACCGAACACCAAGCGTGGCAACGCGGGTGTTGAGTGTCATTTCGATCGAAAATCATAGGGAGTGGTTCCAGCAAGTATGGAGTGGCCTAACCGGAGCCTCAACAAAGGAGCACCCGCCACCGTTTCCAATTGAACTTGCAGAGCGGCTGGTCCGCATGTTTAGTTTCGTGGGAGACACTGTCCTTGACCCCTTTCTTGGCACAGGAACCACGACGGTCGCCGCAGCAAAATGGGGACGAAACAGCATCGGATTTGAAGTTGACGCCCACTATTACGAAATGGCACTGAAGCGGGTAGAACGCGAGACTGCCACACTCGGACGAGCCAATGCCGTTGACGGCACAGAGCCGGACCGGGACAATTCCACCAATCCGAAAAAGTAGCGATTGGTTTCAGCACGAAGCAATCATCTCAGCAAAGGAGGTACCGGCGGTGAAGTATTTTGCGGCTTTTCTGAGAATGCAGGATTCTGCAAAGAGTCAGGAGTTCCGCCCCCGACATCTGGAGTTTCTGCAGCAACGGGAAAAAGAGGGAAGCATTTTCGCGCGCGGCCGTTTTACGGACGATTCGGGCGGCCTGGTCATCTACAAGGCAGAGACGCTCGACGCTGCGAAGCAAATTGCAGAGAGGGACCCGTACGTCTCGAGCGGCGCTCGCCGCCTGGAGCTGCACGAGTGGGACGCGAAATTCCCGCAATGAATGCGTCTCCCTAGGATTTCTGACCAAGAATGCTTCTTGGATGCAGAACCCGGACCGATACATGCTATTGAAAGGCGGCTGCCCAGCCATGGCAACGCGCAGCCATATGAACCCTGCCATTTCGACCGAGCAAGGAAAAATATGACAGCTGCGCGGGATTTACTCTTCCCGCCAACACCGTTACACTGAACCCATCGGCAAAGGGAGAGGCGAGTGGCTCCAAGCGGTTCTGGGCTTTTTTTCTCGATAACCCAATTATTAGGCGGCATCGGACTCTTTGTCTACGGCATGGGGTTGATGAGCGGAGAACTCCAGAAATCGGCAGGATACAAACTGCGGATGTTCCTCTACAGATTTACGAATAACCGGTGGTCCGGGCTTGCGGTCGGCACCGGTCTCGGACTGTTGATCCTGAGCGGGCCGGCCACTGTCATGATCGTTGGTTTCACCCACGCTGGCCTGATGGACCTGGGCCAATCGATCAGCGTCGTGTTTGGAGCGAACATAGGAACGACGCTGTCGATGCAGATCATATCGTTCAACATCGACCGCTACTGCTTCCTGCTTCTGTTTGCGGGCCTGATCTGCTACCTGATGTGCAAGCGGGAATCGCTCAAACATCTGGGGCTTGTCGTTCTGGGTCTTGGTCTTCTTTTTCTCGCGATGCGCATCATGAGCGATGCGGTGATTCCGCTCAAAAACTCAGGCTACTTCGAAAGTTTGCTGCGGCACACCAATGCAGAGACGGTGTCCGGCATGCTTTTCGGCCTGCTGTTGGCGGCACTGTTCACCGCGCTGATTCAGAGCAGCGGCGCCATGATCGGCATTCTCTTTGCGTTAAGTACGGCCGGGGTCTTCACCTCGATCGACCAGGTTTTCCCTTTGATCCTGGGCGCGCATATCGGAACCTGCGCCCCGGCCCTGATCGGCAGCTTGGGGACCTCTATCTCGGCTCGACGCGCCGCCCTGTCGCATCTCGTGTTCAATGTCCTCGGCGCGGCAATCGCCATGATCATGTACCGAATCTATGCGGCATTAATCCCCATGACTTCCGGCAGCCTGCTCAGGCAGATCGCCAATACTCATACGGCGGTGCAGGTGTTCACCGCGATGATCTTCATCCCGTTTACGCGCCAATTCGCCGAATTCGTCACTTCAATCTACCCGTCGCAGCAGATCGAGCCCGAGAGGAGCCACCTGGACGACAATCTCCTCGAAAAGCCGGAGCGGGCCATTGTGGCGGCGCTCAAGGAGCTCAGGCGCATGTCGGCGATCGCGCGCAGGATGTTTCAGGAGACGATGCGCGGGTTCCTGGATCTTACTCCGGAGCGATTTATCCCCGTGGAGAAAAACGAAGAGGTCCTCGATGCCCTCAAAGAGGCCATCAGTTCTTATCTGATCTTGCTCGCTGAGCGGCAACTTTCCCGCAGGCAATCCATCATCATTCAATATTTGATGACCGCAACCTCCGATATCGAGCGAATCGGCGACCACGCGGAAAGCTTCGCCGAACTCACGCGAGAGAAGATGGCGCGGAAAATCTGGTTCACCGACGAAATGGTCATGGATCTGATCGAACTGTTCAAGCAGGCCGACCATATTTTGCTTTTGACAAGCAGGTCATTTGAGCCTTCCTTCTATGATGCGCCCACCAAACTCGCCGCAGAAATTCTGGAAGCCCGGAACCAGTACGTGGAATGCAGCCTGAAGATCAAGCAGAAAGAAAAGAACAATATCCTCGAAAAGAAAGAAGATGCGCTGAGCGGAATCTTCTTTCATCGCTACGTCATTTGCTTCGACAAGGTCGTGAAACATTCGAAAACGATCGCCCTGGTGGAAAAGGAGCAGTTCTTTTTCGTCAAGGAGCACAAGCTGGAAAGGCGGTCCGACAAGACCGAGGTTCCCGGCAATGTCCCGCACGCCAAAGTCCCTTACGATAAGGACATCTTCAAAGAATAGGTGTGGCGGGGCCCCGGTTTCCTGGTTGTTCAGATTTTGCCGGCCGAGTGCAGACGGGCGAAATGCTCGAACGACCGATCATAGGTGCGCTCGGCTGCAGCCGGAAAGAAGCAGGCGGGCATCTCCCGGTTCGCGATGTGATAGGCGAGACAATCGCAGCACGTACCCTTGCGAGGGCAGGGTTCATAGCTGCAGTTGCATGTGCGCCAGTTGCGATCCTTTTTGCAGTCCACGAGCAATCCTCCACCGGGAATTCGGGGCACGATTATCCCCCATTACCCTGCTTGGTGCAAGAACCTGATTTTGTCGACCCGCTTCGCAGGAGCATGTTCTTTCACGTCCCAACTCCGACGATCTTATTTGATATCCAGCATCATCCATTTCCCTGAAACCGCTCCTTGGAGCATGTCCTGGACGAGAAGGTTCCAGCCGACAAAACCGGTAAAGACATGGTTGGGTGATTCCTCCGCAGTGGGGGCAAGTGGAGCACCGGTATCCGCGTCATAGCATTCGTGCATCGAGCCGCAAGTGTTGATGTCGCTCAGCACAACTTTGGCAAGCGTTTTCGCCAGCCGGATCGGCTCCTGGTTAAATCCGTAATTCTTCAAGAGGATGATGTCGAGATAATTGGCGTTGATCCAGATCGGGCCCTGCCAGTTCGAATATGGGATGATCATGATCCTGTTGTTATAGTTTGGGTCCTGTTTCGAAAGAGAGCGGAATCCATACTGCGCAAGCAAGTGATTTTTGCTTAACAGATACTTTTCGATCATTGCTCTTCCTTCGGATCTTGGCAGCATTCTCTCGATCAGAGGCACAAAGTTAGAGTAGCTCACGCACTTTATGGCCTTTCCATTGTCGCGGCGCACGTTGAAGAAGGATTCATCTTCCTTGAACCACAGGTACCTCACCATTTGTCCCTTCAGCTCGGCTGCTTTCTTGTAGTAATGCTCAATATCTTTGGAAATGCCTAGTTTCTTCGCAATGGCGGCCATCGCCTCATATTCTCGGAGTTGGAAGGTATTGATGTCGCAGCCCATTACCTGATCACGATCTTTGTCGTCGTTGCCGACTGCAGGATTGTTGTCCGCACCCGACTGTACGCCTATGTCCCAATAGAAGAGCCCATATTTGGGGTCATATTCTGTTGCCTCTCTGTACGAAATGACAGCCTTTAACCTGTCATAGATCGGTTTCAGCCAGCCGAAATCGCTCGTTCTCATTGAGACCAGATACGCGCCTTGGGAGAGGAACGGCTTCATCGCAAACTTGCCGAATATCGGGCGGGGACCCTGCGTCGTTATGCAACCGGAGACGTAGCCGTTGGAATCCACGGAGTCGGCAAAATTCAGCACCCACCACTTCAGATACTTTGCGTTCTCAGTGCTCTGGTTCATCAAATGATTCCCAATGAAGAATCCGTCCCAGTCCCACATTTGCTTGTAAAAGCCCGCCGGGATGAGGAAATCATGCTTGAGATACCCCTCTGCCGGCATCAAGGTCTGCGGCTGGAGTCTTGCGTAGGCAATATCGACCTGGTGGAGCAGTCCCTTGAGATCGTCTTGCGATGGATCACTCTGGACTGCAGGATTCTCGCTGAATGCCATCGGGACCTTGACAGACAGGCAAGACAAGATCAAGAGCGCGGCTAACGAAACTGTCAGATTGCGAACCCATTTGGCTGGTTGCGGGTCCATCATAACCTCTCCCTTCTGTAGACTGGACTTCATCGCAGCGCGATTTCCGCCTTGGAATACAAGGTGAGAATAACAGGGATTGACGATGGAATCCCTCAATTTGCATTCAGGTAATTCTTCTGCAAGCACAAACCCTTATAGAAGCCGGCCGCCTCAAAACGACTCGAAACACAGAGATCCTCATGGCTTGTCACGCAGCGCAGGAGGGGGTGAGATCATTCTGCACGTGATAATATGCTGAGTGTCGGGACCGAAAGCGGGGTAAAGGAATATGAAGACAAACGTGACTCTCAAGCTGGACATTGATCTGCTGCGCGAAGCCCGCATCCTGGCTGCGGAGGAAGGTCGCTCGATAAGCGCGCTGCTGACGGAACGGCTCGATGCGATGGTTCGCGAGCGGAAGGCGTTCGATAAGGCTCAAGGGGGACGCGGAATTCCCCCAATGAGGAAAATCCGACCGGCGCGTCCCGTGTGGAGCGCGCCGGCCGGAAACATGTAATTATTTAAACATTGGGTCGGGAAGAATGGTCATCTTCTTGGTTGCAATTTCCTTCCCGTCAACTGTCAACGTGACTTTGTAGGCGCCAGTTTCCACGCCGCCGCCACGTCCGCCACGTCCGCCGCCAGCGAAGCCACCCCCGCCGCCGGCGCCGCCGCCACGTCCACCCGCGCCGCCGGGACCGCCTGCAGCAGCGACCTGGCGCTGAAGATTCCAGAACTGCTTCTGGAGACCCTTCTTAGCGCTGGGCGAAAGGTCGGCAATGACGGTGCCTTCCAGGTCCTTGACGGTTACCTTCACGTTCTGCGCGTCCGCTTTCAGATAGTAATAAATGTTCGCGCCGACCGGCGGATTGTCGGCCTTGGTCAGTTCGCCGATGGTATCGCCGCGTCGTTCGAAGCGGCTCCAGCGAATCGTATCCTTGATGTCGAACAAGTGAGCGCTCTCCTGGAACACTTCCGGCTTGAACTCCTTGATCGGTCCGATGTCGGCGACATAAATGCCGCGGCCATAGGTGCCGATAGCCATTTCACGATCCCGCTTCTGGATGGCCACATCCCGGATCGTTACATCAGGCTGGCTCGCTCCGAATCGCGTCCAGGATTTCCCCTGATCGATGGTCAGGAAAACTCCGTAGTCGGTGCCTAAATAGAGAACGTTCGCATTATCGGGATCTTCCTCGACATCAAAGATCGGGTTATTCATGTTTCCCGAAATGTCCGTCCAGGTCTTGCCCAGATCCTTGGTCACGAACAGCCAGGTTTTGTCCTCGTTGTTCGTCCGATAGCCGCTGAATCCGACGTAGCAGGTGTTCTCGTCGAACGCGGACGGCACCACTCTCTTGACCCAGCGGTCATACGGAATCAGGTCGCCCTTAATTCCCGGCTTGGGCTTGCCGTTGGAGTCGTAGAACTGGGCTGTGATGTTGGTCCAGTTTACTCCGCCATCAGGAGACACCTGCACGTTGCCATCGTCGGTGCCGGCCCAGTAAAGTCCAGGCTTCTTCGACGATTCCGCGAATGTATAAATGGTTGCCCACTGAAGGTTGGTTTTCTTCGCCTCGGCGAGCTTCGCTTTGTCGGCCTTGGTGAGATCCGGGCTGACCCTGACGAACGTGTCGCGATCTCCATGGCTCAACGAGCGCCACACGTACTGCGAGCAGACGTAAACGATGCCGGGATTGTGCGGCGAAAGCACAATGGGCGCATTCCACTGGTAGCGCAGCGCGGGCTCGCCGGCCGCCACCTGCTCCTGGGTGAGACGAGGCGCCAGTGACGAGGTCTCGCCGGTTTTCAGGTTCTCGCGGCTTGAGCCGCCGAACTGGCTTTCGTAGTAGACATACTCTGGATTCCACCAGTCTCTGACGGCCATGAAGCCGTCGCCCGTGGGCAGGTAGGTCCAATCCTCGCCGAACATGCCGTAGCTGTTGCGCGTTTGTGATGGCCCGAGCCAGCAGCCGTTGTCCTGAGTTCCGCCCATGACGTTGTAGGGCTGTTCGTTGTCAACGGAAACGTCGTAGAACTGTTGAGCGTTGATCTGGTTTTTCTGGCTCCAGTGCTTGCCGCCGTCCCAAGTCTCGCAGACGCCGCCGTCATTCCCGTCCAGGATGTGGTTGGGATTGAGGGGATCCATCCAGGTGTCTCGGTGATCGACGTGCGTTGCACCATTGCCTCGATCCCAGCCGCTCGGCTGGAAGGTTTTGCCGCTGTCCTTGGATATGGTGACGTTGGTGTCGCCGCAGAGGACGACCTGGTCGTTCGTCTGGTCGACCAGAATCCGTCCATAGTAGCCGCCCTCGGTCTGGTTGATCATAGAACTGCCGCCGGATTGTTTGTATTCCGTCATCATCTTCCAGGTTTCGCCCTGGTCGTCCGTGCGGTAAACCGCGCCGTCACGCTTGATCGGCGGGAGGACGTTGAGAACGCCGGCATACAGGACATCGATCACGTGACGGTTGAGAATCTGGGCCCGCCCTTTCGCTTCGGTGGAATCGGGCTGCGCTGCCGGCTCTTTCATCATTTTCTCGACTTCGTTGATCGATTCGATGAGGCCGGCATTCTGCGCGAAAATCTTGCGCGCCGATTGATTGAGCTTGGCAATATCAACGCCGTTCTTGGTAAGGAAGTCTTTGTCGGCGATCATTTCGTTGAGCTTGGTGACCAGTTCGGTTTCATTTGCAGCCGTGATCGGCGCGAATTTGGGCGCCAGCTTGGCGATCTCCGCGTTGATCTTGAAGGTTTTGAACTGATCCAGGGTAACCCCTTCCGGGAACAGAGTCGTGCCCACGGGGGCTCCTCCGAATCCACCGCCTCCACCGCCACCGCCGCCTCTGCCGCCGCCGGCAGCGCGGAAGTTCGCGGCGCCATCCCGCTCATTGAAGCCGAGGCTTACAGCCTGATCGAGGCGGGCGTAAATGATGCTCGGGTTCTTTTCATAGATAGCGAGCCCCGTGCGACCCAATTCGGTGTCGGTCGGGAGACCGTTCTTCAAGAGCTTCCAGGTCTTACCGCCGTCTAAGGTCTTATACAAATTGTTGCCCGGCCACCGATCGTAGTACGTCCAGGCACGGCGATACGTCCTGTAAGCCGCAGCGATGATGACGTTGGAATTGCGCGGATCGATCACGAAATCCGCGACACCCCGGTCCTTTGCAACGGAGGCGAAGACATTTGCCCAGGTCTTGCCGCCGTCGATGCTCTTGTAGAGGCCGCGCTCGCTGTCCGTCCCATTGTCGTACAGGTCGCCTTCAGCAGCCACGAAGACGATGTCGGGGTTTTTGGAGTCAACCTCGACTTTGGGAATGTATTGGCTCTTTTCCAGACCAATGTGGGTCCAGGTCTTGCCGGCGTCCGTCGATTTCCACATCCCGTTGCCGTGCGTGCTCGCTCGAGCGTGCATCGGCTCGCCGGTTCCAACATAGAGGACATCCTGGTTGGAGGGTGCGATCGCCATCCAGCCCATGCTCCCGGTGCCGGAGTGCTCAAAAATCGAATCGAAATGGGTGCCGCCGTCCGAGGTTTTAAAGATGCCGCCACTGGCCGTCAGCACGTAATACATCTGGCTCTGTCCGCGAGGCACGGCAAAGGCGGAGATGCGTCCCGAAAACGACATCGGACCAATCCAACGCCAGCTGAACTGGTTCAGATCGTCCGTCGTGACTGGGCTCTGCGCGTTCTGGGCGAAACTCAGTACGCCCAGGAGGCAGATTACTGCCAAGAGAAAAGTGAAGAATAGCTTGCGCGATGTAAACACTGATCCTCCTTTCGGGATCAAAACCCCACAGACAGTCGTCCAGGGGGGGGACCTGTGATTATATCCGTGCCTGGTGCTAACGGATACAAAAATTCGATTTCATCCGCGGGATTGCGCCCGCGTGCATGAGAGACTACTTAGCATTGTGGTTCATAAATGCGTCGTAACTGTTTAGCCTCTACAAAGATTCGGGATCTTCGGACTGGTGACGAAAGCAAAGCGCAAAGGCTCAAAGTACTCAAAGAATCTCCAAGAAAGCCTAATGGGTCGGAACGCGTTGGCTCTTTCAGGACCGCAGAAGCCGACGCCTCTTCGAGGCTCTTCGAGTACTTTGAGCCTTTGAGGTTTGCTTGCTTTTTTTGATCATACGGGCCGAATCTCAGAAAAATGCTAAACAGTTGCGCATAAGTATCAACGCGCGGGGGAAAGTATCCATTTTTCTCCTGATACGGTTTCGATCTTCGCGCGGCTGAAAAAGACCGGAAAGTACTTGCCGGTCGCCCACATCTGGAACAGATCGCGATAGTGGGAGCTGTCGGGGTCGCCACTCTGTCCGGGGGTGTTGGTGCCCACCGAGTTGTCCCAGTTTTCCGTATCCGCGATGATCCGGAATGATGCCCCGGCGGTCTGGCTGTTGCCGTTGCCTGTGGCGTTGACCGTCACAGCGTATCCCCCGCGGGGGAGCGGGCCGACGTCGAGATTGGCGCGCAACTCTGTGCTGACGGCAGCGCTCAAAGGGTGAGTGATGACAACGTGATGGTACTTCTCCTGGCCGTACTGCCACTGGCTCATGTCCGGACCGAGCAGCTTGCTCAAGTCGGCTATGGCATCGCGGAGGCTCGTGACCAGCAAGGCATCCCTTCCTGCGGTGGGGTCCTGGCCAAACCTCCCGTCCGGAGCCGCCAGCCAGTCAATCATGCGCTTGAGATTAATGCCACCCAGCCATCGGCGGGCATTTGCAGGAACAAACAGATCGCGCACCCCGGTCTGCAGGTGCCGTTCCCAGGCGGCGTAAATGCCGGCGGGGATCGAATCCTTTCCAAGCACATAATCCCAACCGAGGAGCAGGTCGCGCGCCTTGGATACCGCGGTGTCGCTAATGGGCAGGTCTCGCAGCAACGGCACGAGGTTGCGTGCGGGAATCGACAACTCGTCCTGCTGCAGCCGCATCATGTCCACGATGGTGAACATCCTGCCGGAACCCAGGAACTCGTCGATTCGCACCGCCCTCATCTCGTCGCCCCACGTGTAATGCAACGCCTCCGGATAGGGATAGCCATCGGGCACCATATAGTTATTGGCACTCCTGATGTACCCGCTTGCAGGATTCAACAAGTGGGGCAGCGCCTTGATGGGCAGATAGCCGTCCCATTCGTATCTCCCATCCCCTGGAACAGGAACCAGGCCGCTCCAGTTCGGCCGGATCGGGGAAACTCCTACCGCCTGATAGCCGATGTTCTTCTCCGTGTCCGCCCACACCATGTTTTCTGCCGGGATGCGGCTGAAGCTGCAGGCATCGCGGAATTCATCCCAATTCCTCGCTTGGTCCATGCGCAGGCTTGCGAGATACGGCGCCGAACCGACATCCAACCAGGCGGCTCTCAGGGCGTAGGCCTTGTGGTGCGCGGGGTCCTCGTACAAGACCGGCCCGTGCCGCGTAAACTTCAAGTCCACGGCCTCCGCCGCCTCCCCCTTCACGGCGATGGTGTCCTTGATCACCTTCATGGCTTCCCAACCGTCCAGATATCGGTACTGAAGAGGATTTGCCGGATTGGTGTCGTATACGTAAAGGTCTTCGCTGTCCTGTCCGAAGATCGTTATTCCCCAGGCGCCGTGCTCGTTATGGCCGATAGATACGCCTGGAAGCACCGGTTCGCCGCCGCCGATCACGTTCCAGCCCGGAGCCACCAGGTGAATCCAGTAACGAAGCGAAGGGACTTGCTGCGCGCGGTGCGGATCGTTCGCCAGGATCGGAAAACCCGTCAGCGTGCGCATGCCTGCAACGACCCAGTTATTGCTTCCGATTTCCCCCTGGTTTTGCTGCATCTCGAACTCGTCGGGCCGCTCGTCTGTAAGCGCTGCGAACGAAGCTCGCTCGTTCCGATACGAGGGCACGATGTCTTCGGGCGTGAAACGGATCGAACTGTGGCATGCGTCATAGAGCTCAAGAATGTTGTCGGAAAGAAGCGGGCCATTGATCGCCGCGTCCAACGCCAAAACGGGATCTCCGGGGCGGAGCCAGGAAAACTCCTTCACGGTATCCGGCCCGAGCGCGGCGACCGCGCGGCCGAAGTTGAGTTCTTGAGAAATGTTTCCGAGCAGACCCTGGTGACGGGAAATGACCACCTCGGGTGTCCACTTGCCCGGTTTGATTCCCAGGAGCCGGAACTCCAGGGGAAGTAGTTTGGGATCGCGCATCGTCTCGTCGATATACGCATTGATGCCCTTGACGAAGGATTCGATGATCTGCTCACCGTGCGGGTGGTAGAAGTTCAGCTCTTGCTTCAAGTCACCCCGGAATCTTTGCAGCCGTGCTCCAATGTCGCGTTTCAGCTCCCTCCGACCCAGGATCTCGGCCGCGGTTCCGGTCGCCTGCCGCCTCCAGATTTCGAGCTGAAAGAGCCGGTCGCGGGCCGCGTTGTACCCCTGCGCAAAAAAGAGGTCCGCTTCGTTCTTTGCATAAATGTGGGAGATTCCCCATCGATCCTTGATGATTTCCACCGGTTCCGACAGACCCGCCGCGCGCAGCTCTTGCTGTGCCCGCACAAATGGCACCGAGGTTGCGCAGAACAGTCCAAAGATCGCTGACAAGCCCGCTCGTCGCGCGTTAAGCATGGGACCTCCAATCACTGACCATCGACTTGAAAAGGGGTTTTTGTGGCATGCATAGTACTCTTTGCCGCCCGCAGGTTGCAACCGCCGTAACTGTTTAGCCGCAGCAACAAGGATTTGGTGTCCTGCAGTTTTTCCGAAATAAAACGCCGCGTGCTGAAACTCTATCCGTGTTGAAGGAAAATATCACGACGTAACAGGGCGACACGATTCACCTTTCCCGAGCCGGTGATCGGCTGCAGGGAATGATGAACTGTCAATAACCGGAGAACTTGAGATCACCTTGATCTCTTCCGTACTCAACAGAGAGGAGAATGTTATGAAACCAATTCTGGCTTTGGTTCTGATCCTGTCGATTGTGTCATTGGCTTGGGCGGAGCCATCATCGTCCGCAGCAAGCGCGCCCTTGACCGCGGCCCAGCTTGCGGGATCGGTAGGCGGAGGCTTTTGGGGCGGGGCGATCTGCGGCCTGTCCCTGACGGCTCTCGCCGTCGGGGGAGAGGCAATTCTGGCGGCTGCGACCGGAGGAGCTACCTTGCCTTTGTCGGTCTGCTTCGGGACCACAGTCGCCGCTGAAATCACGGCGGTTTGTCTGGCGATTTAATCAAAAGGAGGCTCTGTCATGAATGGACTTAAGAGAAAAGCCCTCACATCGGTCCTCGTGGTTCTGATCCTGCTAATCGGTAACCTTCAGGGTGCCTGGCGATCGGAGCAGCTGCAGCTGAGTGGCGATCAGCTTTCTCAATTGCAGGGCGGGCAATCGTTCTGGAAAGACCCCTGCACCATCGATGGGTTGCTGTTTGGCATCGGCGCCGGCGGCTGCATGATCGGGAACATTTTTGGCTGCTTGAGTGCCGCGGGGGCACTCGTAAAGGCGTGGAAATACGACGACTGCTTCTAGCTGAGCAGTGAATTCATGTGCTCCGAAGCCGCATCGGGGCACAGGAGAAACCATGAGAGACGGCTTGATCTATTGCAGAACGCTCGACGAGCTGCGCCGGGTTCATGGTCCGTACAAGCAGATTTCGCAATTCGTGAGAATTGCTCTTCCTCTCCTGGCTTTCCCTCTCTCTGTTTTCGTGATGTCGCAAGTTTATCGCTCCATTGTTGAGGTGGTCCGTTCCCACATGCAGCTCGAGGGAGAGCGCGTATTCGGCCTATTTGTTGCCGGAACATTGGCTGTCGGATGCCTGGTTTTCCTGGCCGCCAGTTCCGAGCTTTTCCGTGAAATAGCAGACGCAAAGGACCGCGACTTTTTGAAGCTTTGCCCGCTTGCGCCGCCACGAGTCATGGGCTACAGGATTGTCTTGGTGTGCTGCCGGACGGTCGTCTTCTTGCCCGCACTGATCTTATATCCATTCTATTATGTCTGGTCTCTCTATGACCCGGGGCGGGCTGCGGTCCTTACGGCGGTCGCCGCGTCTTTCATTGCCTGGTGCGGGCTTCTTTCGTTGTGGGTTGCGACCTATGTGGCCGCGCGGCGCGAACTCCGCTTCTCCCGCAAATCAATCTTGTTAGCATTCAACATCGTCATCACAATGATTTCGCTGCCCGTCTTTTATTGCATGATGGACCGCAACGGGTGGGCCGACTGGATGCGCCGATTCAACGCTGCAGAGCCGTCCAACCCGATCCTGCTTTTATTTTTGGTCGGTTTCCTTGTGTCCGGGGTCCTGCTGTTTCTGGGTGCGCTGCGTTTGTGGCCGGAGGTCAGGCCGGAACAGGCTTATGCGGGGTGCGCGAAGATTCCGCGTCGTCAGGGTGCTCTTTTTTCAGAGCATGGCCATTGGGCGATTCTCCAGAAGGATTTCAAGGATCTGATCAGAAACCCGGCGTACAAGCACGGTTTTCTTTGCTGCCTGATGTTTTTTCCTCTTGTTCTATGGGCTCAATGGAAGTCAGGGGCCAGCGCCGCACCTTCCTCGCGTCGCATGATGGCCAGCCTCAGCCTGATCTATTTGGTGCCCGCGCTGGTAAGTTGCCGAACGGTGTCGATCGAGTTGCGAATGCTCGGGCTGTACCGGCTCGCGCTCCCGAAACTGGAGCGTCTGCTGGATTTGAAATGGCGCGCTCAATCGATCCTCAACTGCGCGATCGTCGGCATTCTGGCTTTTCCCTATTTTGTCTATGTGCGGCAGGGGGCCAGAGCCTATGAGCCGCTATATTTGTGCGGATGCGTTGTGGCCTTTGTTCCGCTGCAGACCATGCTGGCAATTGCATCGGGCGCGTTCTTCCCATCGCGACCGGGCACTCTGAATCCGATCGGCATGGGGAAACCTGGCATCATTTTATACTTCGGGCTGTCGGTCATTCTATTCAGCTTACTGCTCAACTATTTGTTTCTTGGCGTGTTGATTTATTCTGCTTTCCTTGTTCCGCTCACGCTGGTTCTTTACCTCGGGGCGCGACGCTATCTGCTCACTCTCTGCGGCAGAAAAGGAGCCTGATTTGATTCGCGTCAGAGATCTGACTAAACATTTCGGCCGCAAGGCCGCGCTCAACGGCATCAGCTTCACTCTGCATCCCGGCGAAGTGCTGGCACTCCTCGGACACAATGGCGCCGGCAAGACTACGACCCTTCGCCTGATCACCACGCTCCTCGATCCGACTTCTGGCTCGATAGATCGTCCTGCGAATTTCAAGCTTCAGATCGGATTCCTTCCCGACGAGCCATTTCTCTTCGACTATCTCACGGGCCGAGAAATGCTGCATTTTACGGCGAGCCTCTATCGAGTTTCCGCGGAGGATATCCGGCGCCGGACCGAGTTTTACCTGCGTATGTTTGAGCTGCAGAAAGTCGCGGACCAGCTCATCGTGAGTTACTCGCGCGGCATGAGGCGCAAGATCTCACTGATTGGGTCATTGCTCCACGATCCAATTTACTGGCTGCTCGACGAGCCCACGGAATCACTCGACCCGGTGGCCATTCGAAACTTGAAAGACCTCATCGCGAGCCGGAAGCGGGAGGACAAGGCTGTTCTGATATCCACTCACCAACTGGCGATCGCCGAGGCGGTCAGCGACCGGCTCGTGGTTTTAAATCAGGGATCCATCGTTTTCGAGGGGCCGCTGCACGCTCTTGAGACTCCTCTCGAGGACTTTTACCTCGCAATCTCCTCGGCTGGGAGCTGAGATGCACAAAGTTGCCGTGGTGGGTCTGCTGGCCGGCGTGCTGATTTCTGGGGGGATTTGCTGGGCAGGCGCCCGGTTGCTTGGCGGCGTAACGTATCAGGGCGCCGAGGGGGTGTTCTTTCAGAGGGGTTCCTCGGATTGCGGCGCGGCTGCTCTGAAGATGATTTTCGAAAATCACGGGATACGAGTCGGCTACGACAACCTTCTCGCCGAGCTGGCGACTTCTCCCGCCGGAACATCCATGTTGCGCCTAAAGCAACTGTCGGAAGCAAGGGGATTGCGGTGCGAAGGTTGGCGGCTGACCTTTACAGACTTGCGTCGTGCGCCGCTCCCGGCGATTCTCTTTGTGGGCGGCCGCCACTTTGTCGTTTTGGATTCATTTTCGGTTTCCGGGGAGGCCCTGATCCGCGATCCATCCAGGGGCCGGCTGCGCGTGTCTCCCCGCAGGCTCGCCACGATCTGGAGAGGCGAAACTCTGCTTTTTCTGGGCGAACGGAGGAAGCGGTGAGACACGACCATGCTCTGCTGTTCCAGCATTGGTCTAGAATTTGGGGACTTTGTTAACACGCGCTTGACTGATGCCTACCGACCCAAACCCTGGAAGCGCGCAAGACATCTCTGTCGCCTCTCCAGGGCTCTTGCATTACCTGCATGCCTTTACCACGGGCTGCGCTTCGCTTGCCCGGAGCCACTGTTTCTGGGCTCTTCGGGGCTAGCCAGCCCGGACTGCCTTCTGTCCGGGTGGCATTGCGGGCTCCTCGGGGGCATAATGACACGGGTAGCCGCAAAGGGCTTGCGCTCAGGGTAAGAAGTTAGAGGCGAGATCAGAAGGCGTGACACGGCCGGTTTCGACGATCTAAATCTGAACCCAATGGCCGCTGCCCGCGTCTAATTGCTGGAATCTATTATCATGGCGAGCGTGCGCATGGCCAAAACCGGAAAAATAAAGTGGTTCTCGATTGTTCCTCTTGCCGCTCTGCTTGTGCTGAATCTTAAAGCGGCGGCCCCACACACTTCTCAGCAGGGTGGCCAAACCATCCGGCTGAATGTCGAAATGGTATCCCTGCCCGTGGTTGTTGCGACGCGCGACGGCCAGAGAGTGGTGAACTTAAAGCAGGATGATTTCGAGATCAAAGAGGATGGCGTAGTCCAGGAAATCGCAGGCTTCGGGCTGACGGACGAGCCGATATCCGTGGCTCTGGCCATCGATACCAGCGGAAGCGTCGAAGACCAGCTGGCCCGCATGCAGAATGAAGCCATTCGCTTTGTCAACCTGCTGCACCCGGATGACTCCGTCGCCATCATGTCCTTCGCGGAAGATGTACAGCTTCTTGACGACTGGACCATCGATCGCAGCCGGAATGAGCGCGGGATCAAGCAAACCCGGCACGGCTCCTGCACCAAGCTGTATGAGGCGGTCTGGCTGGCTTTCGAGGAGGTGCTGAAGCCGGTTCAGGAAAAAAAGGCCTTGGTACTATTCACGGATGGGGACGACACGGCAAGTCACAAGGCAACCCGGGAAGAGACCATCGAGCTGGCAAAGGAGGGCAAGGCTGCGATTTATTCAGTCTTTTTTAGGGGAAGTGAAGGAGGAATTTTTTCCAGACCCAGCCAACGGATACCAACTACACCGCCGATCATTCCTCAAAGCAGCGGCAGCGGATGTGGTGTTTCGATGGGGGGATTCCCGGTCAATGGTCATGCATATTTGACGGACCTTGCCGATTACTCGGGTGGACGAGTCTTCGACGCTCGAGGGTGGGCGGATCTGGGACCCGCGTTCGAAGAGATTGCGAAAGAGCTGGCCAGCCAGTACAGCATCGGCTACTACTCGACTAACAAAAAACACGATGGAAAGTTCCGCAAAGTCGAGGTAAGGGTCAAGCAAACCGGCTTGACGGCAAGGACGAAGAAGGGCTACTACGCCCCAAAATGAGCAATTGGGGACAGTCCCCCATTGAATCACTTGCCGGTGCGGAAGTCTATCGCATCCTGATTTGCGATATCCAATCCCGCGATAAACAGCAGCCTGCCCATGTCCTCGAGTATGTCTGGTGTGATCACGTCGAGGTTATCAGACGGCAGGTGGTAAGGTGCCGGCTTGCCCGATACGGCGAAAGACAGAGAGGGAACGCCCTTCCACAAGAAACGTGCGGCATCGAGCCGCGGCCGTGCCAGGTTGGAGAAAGAGTTCGTAGAGATCTGGCGGTGAATGTATTTCTCATTCGCTTTTTCGATGAAAGCCCAGAACGCGGGAAAGTTCCTGCCGGCAGAGGCAGAGATCCTGTCGCCCGCGCCGACCATGTCCATATTGAGCAGGCCTACGGTTTTGTCCAGCGGGACAGAGGGATGCTCGCAATAGAAGTCAGAGCCCGCTACTCCCTGCTCTTCGGCGCCGAAGAACAGAAACATCACTGTGCGGCGCGGTTTGATCGGGCTCTTGGCCATGGCCTCCGCGACGCCCAGCCCCACGGACACTGCCGAGGCGTTATCATTCGCTCCTGGCATAAGATCCCAATCACGGCCCAGGTGGTCGAGATGGGCGCCGATGATCAGCACTTCATCCTTCAGCTTCGGGTCAGACCCCGGAACGACGCCGATCACGTTGTACCCTATGCCTTCAGGATGGTGCTCGGTGACGTTCTTGATCGTCATGGTCTTGCCTGTGGCGAAGGACTGGGGCTTCAGCTCCTTGCGGATCCTGGCGACGATATCGTTGTAGGTCTTTCCAGTGCCGGCAAACACATCGTTCACGACGGCCTTACCTACGTGGTGATAGATAAACCCTTCCTTGTAGGAATTGTTCGGATTTCCCAGCGGACCGTAGTTGTAAATCATTCCCTTGGCGCCATGGGTTACCGCATTTTCCAGCTTGTACTGATGGAACGAATAGGGACGCCACTTCTTGAACAGGTCTGGATTGGCGTCGGGCTGTACGGGGACTTCGGGATCCATCAGCACGATCTTGCCCTTCACATCCACCCCCTGATAGTCGTCGTATCCAAGCTCGGGAGCCGTGATGCCATAACCCACATAGACGACTTCAGCCGTGACCTCGCCGGATCCTGAAGTGCTGCCGGGAACAAACTCATCGGGATAGCGGTAGTATTTCTTGATCACTTCGTTGTTCACGGTGAGGTTGAGCGAGAGCATGCCTCCCGGAAAGACGAGAGTGTACGGATCCGGAAAAGCTTGAAGGTAGGTACCCTTGTCACCTGCAGGCGCGACACCCCATTTTTTCAGGAGCGAGATGACCCAGTCGGCACAGGTATTGAATTCTGCAGTGCCCGTGAGCCGGCCGCTGTATTTCTCCGAGCACAGCTCTTTTTCGTAATCGAAGAGCTTGAAGCTCGTGATCGAGTGCATCGTGTCCAGAATCTTCTGCTCATCGGATGCCTGGGAAGGACGTGCCTGGGGCTGAGCAGACCAAGACAGGGATCCGATGAGCAGCAAACCGAGCAGCGCGGTCGCGTAGCATCTGTTCTTCATTCCTTCCTCCGAGTTGGGCCGGGGGCGGGTGTTCATCCCCCGGATGAGTTCTGGCGGTCCGTCGTGGCTTTCCGGACCCGGCACCTCCTATGCGGGCCCCCTCACGCCGCCGTTGTCAAAACCCGAAAAATAACCCCCCACTCCTACCGAATCGCTGGAAACGGGATGGGCGGTACAGCGGAAAGGAAATGCAAAACGTTGTCCATGAGCAGACTGAATCCGAAAAGCGGCGTATCGGTATGTATCCTGACATTCGAAACCAATACACTGCCAAGGTTCGGGAACAACTGATTCAGATAGAAAACCATTTGGCTCCCTGACGCAATTGTTATTGTGGTAGATCGCATCAGAGTGCCGTTCTGGCCCCACAGTTCGACGGTAGCCGCCGCGGTTTCATTACTTGCATGGAATTGATTGAGCAGAGCGATCGCGCTCAGATAGGTGTCGCTTTGGGAAACCAGTGGAAAAATGAAATCATTGAGCGGCCTGCCCTGAAGTTCGAAGCTCGTGAGAAAATCGCCGTTGGCGTTACTGAAGGTGATCGTCCCGACTACCTCAGGCACGCTGGACTCGATTTCCAGCCAACCGGTTACGTTCATTACCGCGGGATCATTGCCAAAGATGGAGACGAGATCCTGCTTCAGTTGCTGTCCGCTTTCCAGAGTTACGGTTGCCGGCTTGCCGATCACATTTCCGGAATGCCCGTGGAGTGTGATCGTCACTTGCGCGGTGCTGGTATAGGCGTTGATCAAGTTCAGGGTGGTGGTGAATCCTCCTGCCGTTGCGAACTGCGGCGAGTAGAGCGAATAGGTGCTGTTGTAATGAGTCACATCGATGCCGTTCAGCGCGCCCGTTTCGTTGCCGTTGCTGTATACCTCGGTGAAAAACATTCCCGTAGTGCTCTTAACCCTCAGGTAACCTTCGGTGCCACCGCCCAGGAAGGTGGCGGTAAAGTTAGTGCGTGCAGCCGTCATCGCGTTATTTGTCGCGGTGAACGTATCCAGCACGGGATCGTACAGATCTGCCGAGCTCAGAATGTTGGTTCCGTCCGTGCCGCCGAGAAGCAGCACTTTATTATCGGTCGCGGTGGGTGAGCTCGTGATGTTCACCAGAAGGGCTGCCGCATGGGACTTTCGCGCGAAACTCATCACGCCGGCAGATGGCAGAAAGAGGTTTGCTCCGGGATCGTAGAGATCCGCCGTAGCGTAGACAGTGGATGCGTCCGTCCCTCCCGCGATCAGAACTCTGCCGTCAACCAAAAGGGTCGCGGTGTGATAAGCGCGCGCATTGGCCATGTTGTTAGGAACCATTGAAAAGGTCCCGGCCGAAGGATCATAGATCTCCCCTGTCGCGATGTAAGAGCCGTTGTATCCTCCGGTGATGAGCACCAAACCGTTGGCCAGCAGGGTCGCGGTGTGGAACGCACGCGCAGTGTTCATGCTTCCGGTGCTGGTGAATTGGCCGGTTTTGGGATCGAAAAGTTCGGCGGTGTTCACCACTTGACTGCCGTTGGAACCGCCTGCGATGAGAACCTTTCCGTTCTGTAACAGGGTGGCTGTATGGGAATCACGCGGAGAGACCATAGTACCCGTGGTATAGCCGAAGGAATCGCTCGTCGCGTCGTACGTCTCGGCGGTATTAAGTGTGGCTTTTGAACTTTGCCCTCCGGCGATCAGTACGCGGCCGTCCTGCAACAGGGTCATCGTACCCCTGACCCGCTCGACGTTCATCGCTCCCGTTGTGACCGTTAACGGGGTCAGGCCGGTCGTGGAGGAGGCTTCGTTCGACGGATCGTAAATCTCCGTATAATTCACGATGTTATTGTTGCTGTCTATTCCTCCGGCTATCAATACCCTTCCGCTGGACAGCAACACCGCCATCTGCGACTGAACGGCTGTGTTCAGCACGCCCGTGCTTGCCGTGAAGATGATCCCGGTTGTGTTGTAGAATTCAGCCGTGTTGAGGGTCCCTGTGCCGTTCTCACCTCCCACGATCACCACATTGCCCTGATCGGGCTGCTTGTAGGCGGAGACGAAGTCCTGCGACAGGCGCTGGCTGTTGGTAATGGAATTGCTGGTAGTTTCGACGATCAGCGCGCCGTCCGTCGTCATGCGATATAGGTCATAATATCCTGTATTGTAATCGCGATTGAGGAAATTGACCTCCGTGGTAGTGCCGGTCGCCCTCGAGATCTCGGGCACGATCCAGTCCAGCAGGGAATCGTCCGCAGGAGAAGCGTTGAATAACGGCGTGCCGTCACATTGAGCAATGAATGAGCCCAAAAAGCTCCCTTTTACTGTGCCCCAGGAAACATAGCCGACCACGCCGGGATGGTCGCTTTCAATAATCAACCATCCGCTCTGGTCGGTCTGTCCATCGAAATTGAACAGTTGATCCACTGTGGTGGAGAGTTGTGCATTTGGAGCCAGCGAAACTGTCGCGGGATTCACGATGTTGGTGTTGTTGACGTTCGCGCCGCTCACCTCTGACCCATAATCTTGCATGGCCGTGATCTGGAGATTCACCGTAACGCCCGAAAGGTTGATGAGAGAGATGCTGGTGAACTGATTATGGCCGCTGACGAACCTGGCGCCGTCCAGGATGGTGTCGAGGCCGATGAGGGCGAGGTTATTTGTGTTGAAGTTCAAAGCTACCATTGTGTTGCCGTCGGGCGTGACCGCCACGCTGGAGGACTGATCCGCGCGAATGTTCGGGTCGTCGCCTACATTGAGCGACCCTACAACAGACACGGACGACAAATCCTCTTTCAGGAATAAATCGGAGGTCGCCGAAGCATAATACGCATATCGTGAGTCGGGCGAAATGAGCAGGTTCGATCCAAGCAATGGTTCACCCTGGCTGGAAAGTTCCAGCTTGCCGTCCGGATTGGCCACAGGGACAACGAGCAGGCTGTCCTGTCCCAGGAGCACCCAGTTTTGCGCGTCCGGCGTCAGCACGGTAAAACCCGGCGCGTTGTTCATCTGTTCCGTCACCAGAACTGAACCGTCAGAGACTTTGAAAACGAACACCGTGTAAGTGCCGTATGCGTTCACTCCCTGGCTTCCGATGATCCCCATAGTGCCATCCTTCGACAGCACGACAGCATTGTTAACCTCGAAGATGGCTAATGAGTCATAGTTTATGGCATTCAAGACGTAACTTTGTTTCATCGTGGCCGCATCGACGAAAATCACCTCAACAGCGTTGGTGTCCACCACCATGAGTTTGCTATCGTCTTGGGTGATGGTGATCTGTGCAGGAGTCTGAAGGCCGCCAAGCCGCGCCAATTCCTTCCCGTCCGGCAAGCTGAACTTGATCACCTCGCTGGATCCGGTTGAAGAAATGTACCCGTAGCTGCCGCTGTGAGACACGGTCACGATGCTGCCGAATCCAAATTGTGCGTTCGCAAAAGAGAGCGTTGTTGTCACCTGCAGGCTGCCCATGTCAATCAGGAAGATCTTGTTATCGAATGCCGAAACGACTGCCAGCGTGTGATTATCGGGAAGTGGCGTAATGTAGGATGGGTACCCTCCGGTCCGGATGGTCTTGAGCATCGCGCCGGTCGCAGGTGAGAAAACGACCACAGCCCCCGAGCCTGTATAGGAAACGAACCCCTTGGAAGAGTCGCTGGAAAACACAATGTTCGGAGGGATGTTGTCCGTGGTGTTGCTGTTGTAATCGAAAAGGAGAAGCTGGGCATTCAGTCCGCCGGCGAGCAGAATTCTCCCGTCTGAGAGCGCAACGGCGGCATGGCCTTGCCGCGCCGAAGCCATGGGGCTCGCGGTCGCAGAAAATGTCCGGCTCGAGGGATCGTAGATCTCGGCGCTCGCAAGCGGATCGCCGTTGGCGCCACCGGCGATCAGCACCTTTCCGTTAAACAGGGGCGTCGCGGTGGGTCCATCGCGTGCCACGGTCATCGCTGATGCGGTCGCGGTAAAACTCCCTGTCGCTGGATCGAATGTCTCCGCCGAGGCGAGCGGGCTGCCGTTGGTGCCGCCCACGATCAGCACCTTCCCATCGGATGTGGCGCATGCCGTGTGTTCAGAGCGCGCCGTGGTCATCAAGCCGGTAGTGTTTCGAATGGCAAGGGTTCCGGGATTGTAGATTACCGCTGTGCTCAAGGATTCCCCGTTCCCGTTATTGTCCACATTGTAACCGCCGGTGATCAGCACCTCCAGCGTCGACATCAATGTAGCTGTGTGGTGCGCACGCAAATCGCCGATGCTCGCGGAAATCTGGGTGAACGTGAGAAGTTTGGGGTTGAAGATCTCCACCGTGTTTAGATAGGTGCCGTTGTAGCCCCCCGCGATCATCACCTGTCCATCCGGCTGCAGTATGGCGGTATGGTAGGCTCGAGCCGTCGTCAATGCACCGGTAATCTGGGTGAACACTCCTGTTGCCGGATTGTAGAGTTCGGCCGAGGAAAGATAGGAAGTATTGAACCCGCCGACGATCAGCACCATCCCGTTATTCAGAAGAGTAGCCGTGTGGCCTGCGCGGCCGACGATCATGTCCGATTCTACTGTCAGCAAGGTCGTTGAATCGACCTTTGTGGTCAGAGCGAAGGTCTGCGTGGAGGGGTCGTAGATTTCTGCCGAGAGAAGATAATCAACGTCATTGGTACCCCCGGTGATCAGCACCTTGCCGTTCGCCAACCTCGTCTCCGCATAACCGGTACGCGCAGTTACCATGGTTCCCGTTGTCAACGTAAAGGTCCCGCTGGATGGATCGTACAGCTCTGCGTTTGCGTTAATCCTGGCCAGGTTCGGCTCGACCCTGCCAATGACGCGGTTTTGGGCCCAAATCGCCGGCGGCAATCCGAAGATAATCAGGCACAGAAAGATTGGAACCCGTAAACGCGTGCCCCGGTTCATAGACATGCTACTTCCTCCTGGAATCAAACACTGCCCGGAAGATCCAACGCCCTTCATCGTAATACAGCGAAATGCCCGCAATGTTGGACCACTCCAGCCGCGATCAAGAATATTTTGGGTCTTCAGCAGAATCTTTACGTAAAGAACCTTGATAAGGCCCGGACCGCATCGAGGATTCATACGGCAGGCACGTCTGACGGTTCCCTATTTTCGGTCTGAGTCCCACAATCCTTAGCATTCCGTGAAATGCTAAAGCTAAAAACTTCAGTCAGTTACTGAGGTTTTGCAGCACACAAGTACGGATTCAGCTGCGAAGGCCAGCTATCATTTTGCAAATGATTTCATCACTTCTGATAAACGATTGCTTCTCCGAAGTTGTTAGTTTATGCCAACAAGAGAATAATAGTATACCTGTAACCATGGTTTCCTGCTTCGGTTTTGTTGTGCCGCGTTGGAAGCAGGCAAGATTCCCTTTCACTGCGAACCGGGAGATGCGCGTGTCCGATCGATCCAAACTTGGGTGGCTGCTCCTTGTGGCCCTGCTGATGAGTTCTGCAAATATCCATGCACAAATAGCCTCCGCACGGCTCAAGGGCGTCATTCGCGATGCCTCGGGCGCGACCATACCCGGAGCGACTGTCGCTGCGGCCGAGGCCGACAGCCACGCCCGCCTGGTACAGACGGCGGATGCGAACGGGCTGTATCTCTTTCCTGCGCTGCCGCCTGGAGAGTTTACCATAACTGTGGAAGCGAATGGCTTCCGCAAGAGGATTTACAGCCACCTCATTCTGACGACCGGCCAAACCGTGGATCTTGACGTGGTGATGCAGCCCGGTGAGGCGACGTCCGAACCGACAAGGTCGAACGCCGTCCCTCAGATTGTCTTCCCCGACGCTCAGATTTCCCGCGCATTTACCCCATGGGATGTCGCAGTGTTCCCGCTGCTGGCCCGCATGCCCACCATACTTGCAGCGCATGAACCAGGAGTTCTGGTGAATGGCGGAAATGAAGGGCTGTCGACGACTAACGGAACGCGTCAGGGGAGCAATAATACGACGCTGGACGGCATGGACGTCAATGATCCTGTAACACCGAGCTTGGGGGTGTCTTTAGCCTCCATGAATACGGACACGATCGCCCAGGTTCGAGCCATCACCGCCGGTGGCGACGCGGAATACGGGCGCAACGCCGGCAGCCAAGTCATCCTCGTGACGCGATCCGGGGGCAACCGATGGTTCGGCAGCGCCTACGAATACGCTCAAAACGCGACGTTCAATGCCAACGACTTTTTCAACAGCGCCGTAAACGGCAAAAGGCCGCAGGATAACCAGAACACGTTCGGATTCACCGGGGGCGGCCCGATCATCAAAGAGCGCACTACAGTTTTTGGCAACTTCGAAGGCACCATTCTGAGGAAAGAGATAGTACGAAACCGCACGGTGCTGACCTCTGATGCCAAATCGGGTCTTTTCAGCTGGCTTCCCCTCAACAGCACGACTGTTTCAACATTTAACATAGTAGGGAATGATCCCCGGGGGCTCGGGATCAACCCGCAGGTTGCCAAGGTGTTGAACCTGCTTCCCAATCCAAACAACTACAATGTCGGTGACGGCCTGAATACGGCGGGCTATCAGTTCAATAACCCCACGGATGCGCGATCTGACCAGTTTACCGTGCGCGTCGACCACAACCTGACTAGCAATCACCGGATCTTTTACCGGCATAGCTGGTCTGACAGCAACGGAACGGATTGGCGCAACAATGCGGATGCCACATATCCCGGAATGGCGAGCGGGAGAAACATCGAGCACCGATGGGGATTTGCGCTGGGATCCGACTGGGCGATTTCACCGTACTTCGTGAACGAGTTCCGCGCCGGCCGGCAGACGTCATCGAGCTCATTCACGCGTCCGGCTCGTCTAGCGACTCCCATGATGATCTCGGGACTCTGGACTGACCCTCTGAATCCCGATTTTCCATCAGACCGCAGCACGGCAATAAACCAGGTTTCGGACAATGTGACTCTTTTCCGGAACAAGCATACTTTTAGATTAGGTGCCAGCATCTCGTTTACAAACCAGGGGCTGTCCAGCTCGACAGGTATCTTTCCGGACATTACCTTCGGCACGGCGTACGGCAATGCGCCGCCGTCCTCGATCGGTCCGGGTATTACGGCGATCAGCCCCACCCAACGGAGCACTTTTGAATCGCTCTACAATGCCCTGTTGGGGCGCCCTGAGACTATCACTCAGACGTTCTACAGCAACCTCACGAACTTCCAGTCATCGGGAACTCCCCGGGTGCGCAGCTACTCCCACTCCGAGTTTGCTGTTTTTTTTCAAGATGAATGGAAGTTGCGGAAGAACCTCTCCTTGACCATGGGCTTGCGCTATGAAGTCAGCACCGTGCCATCCGAGCAAAACGGCTTACAGGGAGCGCTCAACCAGGCATCTTCGTTGACAGACCCGTCTGCTCATATTGGAAACCTCACCATGCAAACTGGGGGCAGCTTGTACGGAAGCGACTTGAACAACTTCGCTCCTCGAATCGGCTTTGCGTGGAATCCGCCAGGACATAGCACCCTCACGCTCCGGGGAGGCTACGGAATATTCTATGACCGGCTGGTAGATGCCGCGACGAACTTCGTGGACGCCAACGCTCCGGGTTTCTCCCAGACCGTTACGGTTTTTCCGAACCAGTCATCCGATGACGTTCGCCTGGGTGATCCGTATGCGCTCCCGGTTCACTCTGTGACGCCGGCGTCGACTCCGCCGGACACGCGCTCGACCTCGGCGGCAGTTTTTGATCCCGGATTGCATACAGGGATGGTGCATCAGTTCAGCCTGACCCTGCAAAAACGGGTTTCTCCGAACACGGTTCTCGAGGCGAGCTATGTTGGCACCCGCGGCGTCGATCTCTTTATGAACGAGAACCTTGACCAACCCCGGGCTTCCGGTGATTTCCTTACGTCTTTCAAGCAGATTCAGGCATTTCGAACTTCGCTGACACCGGTCCCCTCCTCCAACACTCTGGTGCGCATGTTCGGCTCCGTGGGGGCCGCGATCAATGCCATCGGGGGCGCCACCTTCGACCAGGGGCTTGCAGGGGCGGCAGCGGACACCGTTGACAGCACCTATTTCAGCCGTTATGCGTCCGCCGGGCTATCCGATTACTATCTCAGGAACTTTCCCCAGTTCAATCAGCTGATCGTGGGAACGAACCAGGGACGCTCCTACTATGATTCAGCCCAACTGCGGGCGAGTCACCGCATGGGTGCGCTCCAGGTGAACGCGTCCTACATTTTCGGCAGATCGCGCGATAACATTTCCGTGGATGGTGGCGGATTCACGAGTCCAATTGACAACTACAATGTCTCTCTCAACAAAGGATATAGCGATGCGGACAGGGAGCACGTCGCCAGTTTAGCGGCGACCTTCACGTTGCCTTCCGCGAGCAGAACATGGCTTCGCGATGCTCCACGCTGGGCAGCAGAGATTCCCGGAGGCTGGGACCTGGGATTGCTCGGTGTTTGGGAAAGCGGGGCTCCTTTCACGGTGAGTTCGGGACACCAAACCTCTGCGGCCGGAGTCGCCAGTTGGGCCGATTTAATAGGCGCCCACAACTTCGGCGCTCCGATACGATCGACCAACGGGGTTTTCTACTTTTATGCGGAACAGATTGCATCTTTTTCATTTCCAGGAGCGGGAGAAATCGGCACTACCGGGCGCAACTCTTTTCGGGGCCCTGATTACTTCGATATCGATGCGACCCTCGTGAAGAACATACAGCTAAAGGGCACCCAGAAACTCTCGCTGCGCCTGGACGCTTTCAATGTTCTTAATCGTGCGAACTTTGCCTTACCTGTGGCAGATCTTTCTGATCGAAACAATTTTGGCCGGATCAGCTCGACAGTAGGAAATCCGCGCACGCTCCAGGTGGCGCTGCGCTTTTCTTTCTAAGAGGGAGAAGGGAGTGTAATACGCCGATACTTCAGTTTGACGAGCAAAACAACGGCCACACGGCCAAGCCGGCCCTGGGCCAGTCCCTCGAGATTCGTCTTCAGGAAAATCCCACCAGCGGATATCGCTGGCATATCGTGCAGGACGGCGAACCGGTCTGCAAACTCCTCAGTGATTTGTTCACCGCGGGTCTTGAAGCACCCGGCCAACCCGGGGTTCATCGCTGGACATTCCAGACGGTTGCCGCAGGTACGGCATCGATCCGGATGATCTATCGCCGTCACTGGGAAACCAACGAGTCCGCGCGCACGTTCGCGCTGGACTTAAGGGCCTGTCAATGAATAACGTTTACACTTTGTTGTGGGCCGCAGCCCGCCCGGCGCTCGCGCCAAAGTGCAAACGTTATTCACTGACAGGCCCTGAGCGGCGGATGAGCGCCTCCGATGCCAGGAGGCGCGCGCTTCAGCTTCCAGCGTTACTGGACCATCCGAATTGTCCAGAAATCGTCGGCCAGCTGCTGATCCGTCAGGTAGGAGTAGGGCAACGTGAAGTAGCCCTTCATCCCCCACTTTTCGCTCCATGAATTGCGCACGATAAACCACTGTTTGCCGTCGTCAAAGCCAACGCCCATCACGGCATGTCCACCGATAACCTTTTCTCCCGGCGCAGGCATCGAGGCGTGTCCGGTCTTGGCAACCTCCGCGGATTCAAAACTGTCGTATACCGTAAAACCAAATACGAACGGATAGCCTGAAGCTAGGCAGCCCCGGAGCTGATTGAGCGTGGGAACCAGGCGCTGATACAGGGAGATCTTGTCTTTGGCTGCCGCGGTGTAGCACTTTTGTGGCGGCTTGGTCTTGAACTTGGTGATGTCGTAAGGCCACATGGTCTCGGGGCAGGCGCCCTGTTGAGCCACCGACTTGATGCCGTCTCGGATCTGGGCGCCGCTATCCGATGCGACGGTGCCTTCCATCACGCGCTCATTGTAATAGATGAAAAGTCGTGACGGGATGAAATCTTTCAGTTTCTGCTTGAGCCGATCGAACTCGATTGCAGCCGCGATGGCGTTGGCAGTGCAACTGCCTAACTGGCCTTGATCGTATACGGGCGGGCATTGCGGCGTGAGATCCGCCTTAGGGGGCAGCGCCTGTAATGCAGCGACCGGCGCCGAATACATCTGATCGCGATGATCCGGCAAATCGGGAATCCAGCCATATCTCTGAATCTTGTGCGCCATACATTCCTCCTCGACAGCTGTGAACGTTTGTCAGTTTTAGAAATTGACCCTCTAGAACGAAAGCCAAAGACATTGTTTGACTGCACTCGGCAAGACTGCGAGCTCAGCTTGAATTAAATATACATTGAATAAACAATTGCTCAACAGGAGAAAAGCAGGATGCATGGACCCGTGACTGATTCGAGATTCGAGATTCGAAATTCAAAACTCTTAATTTCGAATCTCGAATCTCGAATCGTACTTTGCCTTCCCACGGATAATTCGCAGGTTATAATACCGACCACGCGGTTTACATGGAAAATGCGCAGCATGGAGAAGAGGATGGGCGCTCCTAAAATAAGCGTCTGCGTTCCGAACTACAATTTTGCCGAGTTTCTGCCGCGGGCGATCGACTCCGTCCTGCAACAGACCTTCCCTGATTTCGAATTTCTCATCATCGACGATTGCTCCACGGACGGATCCGCGGAGGTGATCCACAACTACGCCGCCAGGGATCGGAGGATAAGGTTCATCGCCAATCCTGAAAACCTCGGAATGGTCGGAAACTGGAACCTCTGTCTTGCCGAAGCCAAGGGAGAGTACATCAAATATGTTTTCGCCGACGATTTCCTGATTTCGCCGGAGGCGCTCCAGAAACTGCTGGCCCTCTGCGAGGGCGACCCTTCCGTCGTGCTCGCCGGTTCCTCGCGCAACTTTGTGGATCCACAAGGCAGATTCACGCAGAACGTGTGCCCTTTCAAGCGCGACGGGATCTTTGCCGGCAAGTGGGTAATCAACCGTTGCCTGGCCGCGCAGAAAAACCTGATAGGGGAGCCGACGGCCGTCATGTTCCGCAAGAAGGATGCTGCACCCGGCTTCAATCCGAAGTACAGCCAGATCGTGGATCAGGAAATGTGGTTCCGCCTCCTGGAACGGGGCAATTTCGCTCACGCAAAAGAGCCGCTGTGCGCCTTCCGCCTTCACTCAGGTCAACAATCCGCCAAAAACTCCAATCACAGATCTGCGATCGATGAAATCTTTTGGCTGAACGCGGAGTATCTGCGCAAGGACTACGTGAACATCAGCGAGTTCAGCCGGCGCTACATCGTGTACGATAATATCGACCGGTTATGGAAACACTACAGAGTCAACCATGTTCCCAGACTCGTGGCGGCCGCAGACATCGAATCCAGATACGGCTATCGCAAATTCCGACTCCTGTACCCCTTCTATAAATCCTACAAACCGTTTCTCAGGCTGTTCCGAAAGATCGCTACGCGATTGGGAGCCTGAGGATCGCCGCGAATTTCGAAAATCTACGGGCACAATAGATTGGCGCTTGATCCGCTTCTATAGCGAAACTCACCGGCTACATTGAAACCTGAAACCGGGGACGCTACCCTGTTTTTGAGTTTTATGGTCCACCCGTGAATGGAAGCTCCGGGGGATGGATTCCGGCAAAACATGGTAGTGTCCCTAGTTTCCTGGTTTCCCAGCCCCTCTATGTGCCCGGATCGGGCATCTTCTGGGACAGGGCCGTGAGGAATCCGGACTCCGGCGGTGATCCGTACTTTTGCGCCAGATGGACCTCCGACCATGCGCCCGCGTAGTCGCCCTGGGTAAACAGCAGTGTCGCCAGGCTCGAGTGCGCCACTCCGCAGTCCGGTTTCATTCGAATCACTTCTCGGTACTCCAGCACAGCGCCCGCTATATCATGCTTGTTTGACAGAGCCTCCGCCAGGCTCAAGCGCGCGTCGATCGACGACGCATCTATCTGCAGGGCACTCTGGAAATGTCTTATAGCCTCGTCGGTGCGTCCGGATGCCAACAGTACCTGCCCTAGATTGGTCTGTGTCTTTATGTCGTTCGGTTTGAGTTGAATCGCCTTCTCAAACTGGGCTGCCGCGCCCCGGACGTCGTTTATCTGATACAGTACGACGCCCAGATTGTAGTACGAGTCTGCGTTGTCCGGGTCAGCCTTGATCGCGATCTGAAACTGCTGGATAGCTTCTTTCGGCCTGTTCAGCCGCTCAGCCAGTTCGATCCCGAGGTTGAGCCGTGCGGCAACGTAATCGGGCCAGATGCGCAAGGCCTCGTTGTATTGGCCCATGGCTTCCTCGACCTGCCCAGCGTCCTCCAGCGCCAGTCCGAACAAGTTGTGCATGAGATAGTTGTTCTTGGTGCACTCAACGGCCCGCCCGAATAGCGACAGGTCATCGTGCCAGTACCCGATCTGAGTGTGAGTGCACGAGGCCAGGACCACGACAACCACGATTGAGGCGACTACCAACGGGAGTCCAGGGGTGTAAGGTGTTTGGGGATGGGTGTTAGGGAACTGCGGATCTCCATTTCGCCCTTTTTCCCTTTCTCTCTTTCTCGGGAGATCGGATATTCCCCACGCAATCATAATGAAAACACCAAGCAGTGGCACATACGTATATCTGTCCGCGAGCGCTTGGTATCCGACCTGGACGAGTCCGATCATGGGGATGAGAGTGATTATATACCACAGCCATCCCGCGATCAGATACGGCCGTCTGTCGCGCTCTCGGACGACGACGAAAGTGATCCCCGCGAGCAGAACAAAGGCCCCGAGCACCTGCCACACCGGCAGAAGCTGCAATGGATGCGGATACAGCACGGCCAAGTTCCGCGGCCACACCATCTTCAGGATATACGTCACATACGAAACCAGCGCGTTTTCGATTCGGACACCGATCGGGATCAGCTCCAGAGGCCTCAGCGACATTCCCCGACTCTGAGCGATAATCGTAACAATGCTGGAAGCGACGGACAGCACAAACAGCGGAACCTTCTCCAGCACGAGCCGCGCGAATCCCCTCTGCAGTCTTCTAAGCGGCCAGAAATCCAGCAGCAAAAGCACGAAAGGCAGAGTCACCGCCATCGGCTTTGTCATAAGCGCGAGCGCGAACACTCCAGCGACCAGTAAGTACCGGCGCCGGTTTGGATGGTCCACGTACAAAACATATGCCATGGTGCAAAGTATCCAGAAGAGGGTGCAGAGCACGTCCTTTCTTTCCGCCGCCCAGGCGACCGACTCCACGTGCAGCGGATGAACCGCAAACAGCGCCGCCACGAACGCGCTTTGCCACCGTGACTTGGTCATCTTGAGCAGGACCAGGAACAGCAGGATCGTGTTCGTGATGTGAAGGGCCAGGTTGATCGCATGGTGTCCGGCCGGGTTCAGGCCGAAGAGTGTGCAGTCGAGCATATGAGACATCCACGTCAGCGGATGCCAGTTCCCGCCATAACCCACGTTGAACGCCCAGATCAGGTTCCGTGCGTTGATGCCGGTAACGACATTCGGGTTTTCGACGATGTACCGGGTATCATCGTAGTTCACGAACTGGTTTCGCCAGAGCCCCCAGAACGCGATCAGCGTGATCAGCGCCAGCACCGCGCAGATGAGAGCGGTGTTTCGGAGGTCCGCTCCTCCCGCCGCTGTTCGGGCATCTTTTCCGCCAGTTCCTCGATGATCTCCGGGTCGGGCTTTGCTCCGCAATTTTGACACAGGTGTAACCCCTTACACGCCTCTGCGTAGTGATTCGTCGCAGTCCGCTGGTCACGCTCCGACAGCCATGAGGGGGTCTCCCTTATTAATGGCCAGCGAGGAGACAAGAAACAGCACGCGTCCGTCGGCCGGGCTGGCGGCGGATTGAAGGACCTTTCCCTCATAGTCTTTCACGGAACCCAGCCCCTGTCCCTTTTTAACGGCTTCGCCAACTGCAACCGACGGGTACCAGAAACCATCCTGGTCGCTGCGAAGCCAGAGAAACTGGTCAAGCAGGGTACAGGGCACGGATTTAGGCTCGGGGCCTTCGATCATCTTCAAATGCCGCATGAGGCGGTTTAGCCCGTCCGTGTGCCGTGTGACTTCCTCGGCGGGCCATATGCCCTGTCCGCCGGCTTCGGCGAGTATCGAGGGAATGCCGGCTTGCGCCGCGGATGCATATGCGGATCCGGGAGTCTCGCCGCGCACGAGATAATGAATTCCGAACACCCTGGCCATGTCCAGAGAGGCCTGATCCACCTTTTCATTTCCCGAGCGAAAGTAAATGGTGAAAGGGATTAGTGCTTCGATCAGATCGCCGCCGTGTAAATCGACGTAGTAGTCGGCCTGTTTCAACACGTTCTGAAACACCCAATGTGCGACCTGTTCAGAAGCGGTTCCGCCGGAGTTTCCGGGAAAAACCCGATTCAGGTTCTTGCCGTCCAGCGGGCAAATGTAGATGGAACGGGCGCTGAAGCCGGGCACGTTCAGGATGGGGACTACGAGAACTCGGCCGCGCAGCTTATCAGGAGCGAGGCTGCGTCCCAAATCGAGCGCCGCTGCTATGCTGGCGTATTCGGCGGCATGAACACCGCCCGTCACCACGAGCGTGGGACCGGGCCGAGCGCCATGGATGAGCCACATTGGGAGCGAATAGGTTTGGTCCTGCAAGGCAATCTTGTTGACGCCAAACTTCTTTTCTCCGGAAGATGCAGATAGCGAACCGACGGACAGTACCTGGTTTGACATGAGACTTCTCCTTTTGAGGCAATGTTCAACGATAACCGCAAAGTCAGGGTCACCTAAGACCTGATCGTTTCCAGGCCGTGGCCACGGGGGCCGGTCTCCACCCGTCGCAGCCACACTGCGAAGATCAACGCGAGCACTCCGACGATGGAAAACATCCACATGCCGGGCCGATAACCCGCGGGATTGGACGAACTCGCTGCCCAATGGTCGTTCGACCAGCCGATGAGCAGATTGAAACCAACGAGCCCGAACTGCTGTATGGCATCCATCAAGCCATAGGCAAAGCCCAGACGCGCAGGCTCGACGACATAGGCGATGCACGGCCACATTACGGCTGGGACCAGCGCGAATGCAATCCCCATGATCGCCATGGGAATCGCGAGCGGGATGTCGGCGTACGCCAGCATCAGGTACACTGGAAGAAGCAGAATTCCGCCGAACATCATAAAGAGAGACCGCCTCGCGACGCGATCTACCAGATGGCCGAAAAGCGGCGTGCCGATCATCGAGAAGAAGGGCAACATTCCGACATATAGCGACGCAGCGCGCGGCGTTTCATGCCGCGCTTCGATCAAAAACTTTTGCGCGAAGGTCAGAAAAGGGAAGATGCCCGAATACCATGTGACGCACATCGCGACGATCAGCCAGAACGACGGATTGAACTTGAACGCTGCGCGGAAGCTGACCTTTCGAGGAGGTTCCTCGTCGCCCAGGTCGTAGCGCCGCTCCCCGCGAGATTCAAGGATCCAATAGAGAGTCGCTCCGATGACACAGAAGCCGCCGAAGCCTATCGAAACGAACAACGGCCACTGCCAGTATGCATAGGCCGCGGCGGCCCATGCCGGAGATACCTGAGCGCTCAGCGACCCGAAGCGCTCGATCGTCGCCTTGACGCCGTAACTCAAACTGAGTTCTTTGCCACGGAACCAGCGCGCGTTGCCTGCGATCGTAGCAATAGCAAGCGACTCGGCGCCGACTCCGACGATGAGGCGGCCAGTCGCCATGACGCCGAGCCGTGGAGTAAGAGCCGTCACGACAAGACCCGCGAAAGTAGTGGCCCCGAACAAAAAGACCGATTTTTTTGCGCCGATGCGGTCGATGATGATGCCGGACACCAGCATCATGAAGATATTCGGGAAACTGTAAATCGCCTGCAGCAGGCCGATGTCGGAATCCGAAAAGTGGAGCTGGCGGTGGAACAGGGGCGCCAGCGGTCCTATGCAGTCGAACGCGTAGTAGCTGCCGTACACCGCCATGCTCATGGAGAGGAGCACGGCCCAGCGGTAGGGGCGCGTCGGTTCCGGTTTCATTCTTAAGCGGTGGCTTCCCGGGTCGCCGAACGCAGCCAAACCCTACCTCCTGGAACGGCGCTCACTATAGACACCGCTACCCGGGAAGTCAACCGTCGCGAAATTGGGAATCGTCACCTTTTTTCGCCGGGAGAATCCCAGCAGATTCGGGAAGGGATGGCGAAAAAAGGTGACGATTCCCAATTTCGCAAGCAGATTGATTTATGAGTGTTTTGCCAGGGAGATGTAGTCTAATATCATTCGCAATTCCAGATCTTGTTCTGCCAAGGGTGCGCCCTGGCAAAGATTTGCATCTGGAGAGAGGGGCCCATGGACCTTGCATTAATGATCAAGATGGCGCGCGGTTTGGAACCGGCAGACATTCTGCTGGTGAACGGACGCCTGATCAACGTGTACACGGGAGAGATTTATCCTACCGACATCGCCATGGCTCACAGCCGGATCGTCGGCATCGGCAAAGGTCTTGCTGCAGGAGAAGTGATCGATCTGCAGGGCAAGTATGTGTGCCCGGGTTTCACCGATGCACATGTGCACATTGAAAGCGCCATGGTGCCTCCGTATGAGTTCGCCCGGGCAGTCGTGCCCCGCGGGACCACTACCGCCATCATCGACCCGCACGAAATCGCCAATGTCCTCGGGCTCGATGGGATCCGTTTCATGTTCGATTCCGCGAAATACAACCCCCTTTCGATTTTCGTGATGATGCCTTCATGTGTGCCCGCGACCGATATGGAAACCGCTGGAGCTTATCTGCGCTGGTACGACATCGCTCCGCAGCTGCATGACGATTGGGTGCTGGGACTCGGCGAGATGATGAACTACCGCGGCGTGGTGGAACTGGAAGAAGAGGTACTCAACAAGCTGCGCGGCTTTTCGAACGCCATCAGCGACGGCCATGCGCCGGGAATGACGGGACGCGAACTTGCTGCCTACGCGGCGGCCGGCATCGGCTCTGACCATGAGACCACCACGGTCGACGAGATGCAGGAGCGGCTGCGGCTAGGCATGTATGTTTTTATCCGCGAAGCTTCCAACGCCCGAAATCTCGCCGCCTTGGTCAAAGGGGTTACTGCGGCCAACAACCGCAGGATTTGCTTTTGCACAGACGATCGCGAGCCTTCTGACCTGCTATCCGAAGGCCACATCGATTTCATGATTCGCAAGGCGATTGCTGCCGGAATCGATCCGATCACCGCGATTCGCATGGCTACACTGAATCCCGCCGAGTACTTCCGTCTTCACGACCGCGGGGGAATCGCTCCCGGCAAGCGGGCCGACCTGGTGATTTTTGAGGATCTGAACGACCTTTATGCCAAGATGGTCTTCCGTGGAGGAAAACTGGTGGCGCGCGACGGCAAGCCCATTCCATGGGTTCGGCCCGCCAAACCCATTTTTCTTCGCTCTTCGATGAATCTCAGGAGCGACGGCGTGCACCTGAGGATTCCCGCAGCCGGCACCAAAGGGCGCATCATCGGCGTGATTCCCGATCAGCTCATCACAGAGCAACTGATCGAAGAACTGCCCATCCGGGACGGTGAAGTAGTCGCCGATCCCAGCCGCGACATCGCGAAGATCGCCGTAAACGAGCGCCATCTGGCTACCGGCAACACCGGCCTCGGTCTGGTGAAGGGACTGGGACTGAAATCCGGGGCCATCGCTTCCACGGTCGCCCATGACAGCCACAATCTGATTGTTGCCGGAATGGACGACGCCTCCATGATGAAGGCGATCGAAGCGGTCGTGGAAATGCGCGGCGGCATGGCGGCCGCCGAAAATGATCGAGTGCTGGCGCGTCTTCCTCTGCCGATTGCCGGATTGATGAGTGATCAGCCGATAGAAGTCGTGCGCGACCAGATGGAAGATTTGATACGTGCCTCTCGCTGCCTAGGTACGCAGCTTCACGATCCCTTTATGGCGATGTCGTTCCTGGCCTTGCCGGTGATACCGCTGCTAAAAATCACCGACAAGGGTCTTGTGGATGTCAGCAAGTTTGAGATCGTCCCGTTATTCGTGGAGTGAGGCGAGGCCGGAGGCGTCGGCCCATAAGCGCGAACTTAAACCACTGCGAACGATCCGGTTTTATGAAGCTGCTTACGCACCCATTCAGAAGACTAATGCCCGCGGCGATCCTCATGTTTTCCATCGCGATCATTGGGATCGTGGGATATGAAGTCATCGAACGTTGGACGTTTCTCGAATCAGCCTACATGGTCGTGATTACTCTGTTCACGATCGGATTTGAAGAAGTCCACCCACTTTCACCTCAGGGAAGGGTGTTCACGATCTTCCTGATTATCTCCGGTGTCGGCACCGCTGTGTACCTCGCGGGGCGGGCGGTGGAGATCATCGTGGAAGGTGAAATATTCGGGTATCAGAGGAAAAAAAGGATGGATAGAGAAATCGCTGGAATGAAAGACCATTATATTATTTGCGGCTTTGGCAGGGTCGGGCACGAAGTGGCGCAGGCTTTGCAGGCTTCAAAACTCCCTCTCGTCGTCATCGATCCCAAGCCTGGAACCGTGGAGGAATTAAAGCCCATGCAGATACCGACAATAGTCGGGGACGCCACATCCGACGATGTCCTTCTGCATGCAGGAATCCACAGGGCAAAAGGTCTGGTGGCATGCTCGGATTCGGATGTCGCGAACGTCTACGTGACCCTGTCGGCACGCGCCTTAAACACCAACCTTTTTATCGTGGCGCGCGCCGGTTTGCGCGACACGGAGAAGAAGCTGACCGTGGCAGGCGCCAACCGGGTGATTTCGCCATACTTCATTGCTGGCAGACGCATGGCTGCCATGGCCGCGCATCCGGTGACCAGCGATTTTCTTGATCTCGTGACTCACGGCGGCCAGGTGGAATTCAGCCTGCACGAAATCGAAATCCCGCCGGACTCGCCCCTGGATTCCAAGAGTCTCGGAGAAGCGCAGATTCGCGGGATCGCAGGGGTGACGGTTCTGGCCATGCGAAGGCGCGACGGCTCCTTTGATCTGCAGCCGAATCCTTCCTCGAAGATTATGAGCGGCGACATTCTCGTTGTGCTTGGGACTCTGGAACAGGCCGAACAGCTGGAAAAACTCATTCGTGGGACAGGTCGATGAAGATCGCGTTCATAGGAACTCATGGAGTAGGGAAAACGACGCTGGCGTACGAACTCTGCAACGAGCTGAAAAAGCAGAGTCTCGATGTCGGCTTCATCGATGAAATTGCACGGAGGTGTCCATTCCCGATTAACGAGGCCACCAGTCTGGAGGCCCAGACATGGATTCTGGCCACGACCATCGCGCGTGAGCTGGAACTGACTAAGATCTACCCCAATATCATCTGCGACCGTTCCGTGCTGGATAACTACGTCTACCTGCAGCACAAGTTCGGGCACATTCCCGAGCTTCACGGTCTTGCATCCTACTGGGTCCACACCTACGATTTGCTTTTTAAGGTTCCGTTCACGCGCAAATACCTCAATCCCGACGGAGTCCGGTCAACGGACTTGGAATTCCAGGAAGCGATCGAACATAAGCTCATCCGGCTCCTCGATGAGGACGGAGTTCTCTATCACGACCACGCGGAAATGAAGACCACCGTCGAGATCATCCTGGATCATCATCGCGTGTACGTCGGCCCGCTGCAGCAGCGCATTCCCGGCCTGTAGGCATTCCGCTGCGCTCATAAGTGATGGCCGGCCTGAGCTAAAGAGGCCTAAACCATACAGAACGACATGAATTCTGCCGTGTGCCTGGCCGTTGCATGTTATCTGAATTCCGTAAGACCCACATAATAATCGGGAAGCGATTGTTGGTGCCCGCCAATATGGTTTTGAGACCCGAAGGGCCGGCAATGAATAGGCCCGGCCGTAAGGCCGGGATAGGGATTGCAGAGAGATGGAGCGCCGAAGGCGCGGCACCTGAGATTTCAATAGTGCCGCGCCTTTGGCGCTCGATTTTTCATTCGGAATCTGATCCCGGCCTTACGGCCGGGCCTACGAACTTCCGGCCCTTCGGGCCTAAAAACTGTTGTTTAAAGACACCCCCAAATCTCGTTGCATGCCCGAGTTGGTCTTCCGCTTGCCGCATTACTAATGACGCCCTGTATAGTTCGCGAAAAACCTCCTTGCCGGCGCAGGATTCTACCGGAGGAGTGCGGGACAAAACTCTTCAGCTTCCCATAGCACTGGATGAGCAGTTTTCGGGTCACTTCACCGGGATCTCGAAGATGGTGGCGGTGGCGGGCGCCACTTCGAGCGCATTCCGGATATTATTCACAGCCATTTCCGTGAACTTGACGACAGGATCCTTCCCTGGGTCGTTGTAGGCCATGTCGTCCGGTCCTGTTAAGACCCAGGCTTTCCCTTGAGATGCAAGACTCGCTCCTGCGAGCGCGAATGCCAGGCGTTGAGTTTCGAATGTCGGATTGATGATGGAAATCGTAAGCGCCTTTCTGTCCTTGGTCCACATTACGGCGACATCCAGCGGTTCGGGCGCGCCCGTGACTTCGACCGGGATGGTCCCGAAGTGATGGCGATACATCGCCAGCGCTTCGCCGGTTGAGTCGAGAATCGCCGCGGTCTTGCTCGTCTTGATAGCCCCGATGACGTTGACGGTCTGGGCGTAACACGCCAGCGCGATGACATCAGTATCGCGGCTGTACTCGTTGATGCCTGCGGCAATGCCGAGCGCGTCGCGCAGAAAGTAGCGCGTGCCGAGCTCGCCGAATATGTGCGGGCCATACCAGAAATTCCATTCGTCCAGGGAAACGCGAATGTTCTTGCCTTGGATTTGAGGAATATTCTTAAGGTAATCGCGGTGCCCTTCGGCAATCGCACGAATGGAATCGGGGATCTGGCGCACGTGCGTCATCAAGCCGCCGCCATGATAATCCTGTCGATAAAAATGCTTGCTGTTGAGGTTGACGTAATCGGCGCAGTTGGCAAGAAGCTGTCTGTCCCAGTCGCTGTTGGGGCGGCTCGCCTCACCCGAGGCGATCAGTTTGATGGATGGGTCTACGGCAAGCACGGCCTGGGCGAATTCATTGTGTCTCTTGACGAATTCCGCGATGGGCACGTTGCCCAGCTGCCAGCTCCCGGACATCTCGTTTCCCACTGCCCAGTAAGTGCACCGGAACGGCTCCGGGTGACCGCTTTGCGCGCGCAGCTTACCCATCGGACTGTCGGGCCTGCCATTGACATACTGCACTTCCTCAACGGCGGAATCGACGCTGCCGAGGCCTGCATTGAGTGCGATGAACGACTGCGCACCCAGCTCCCTCAGAAATTCAAAATACTCGTGGATGCCGAAATCGTTATGCTCGATTCCGGTCCATGCGGGGTTCTTGCGCGGCGGACGCTTGTCCCGGTCGCCGAGCCCGTCCTTCCAGTTGTAGCCGCTGACGAAGTTGCCGCCCGGCCAGCGATAGATGGGCGCATCGAGCTGTTTAAGCTGCGCGAGCGTATCCTTGCGCATGCCCTTGACGTTGTCGTCGGGCATGAGCGACGGCGGGCCGATCAGAAACCTGCCCTTCCCCCTGCCCACAATTTCAAACGAGGCGTTGTCGGTCGAGGCTCCGGCCGTGTACTTCAATGGATATTTTTTGTAGTCCTTCGTGATGGCGGCAATTCTGATGATCTGGCGCTCGGTCGCGCCATTGCCCCAGCTGAGACTCACCTCAATAGGCGCGGCGGGAGCGTCGCCTGCCAAAATGACGTAACCGACGTAGCCCTTTCCAGC
>Ga0187866_1000572_pt1 | contig 41516 bp, 41 predicted proteins | sample June2016WEW_11_1_3_FD_133013 | JGI IMG/M metagenome (GOLD analysis project Ga0187866, IMG submission 133013) | Peatland microbial communities from SPRUCE experiment site at the Marcell Experimental Forest, Minnesota, USA - June2016WEW_11_150 | ecosystem: Environmental > Terrestrial > Soil >...
AATGTCAAGCGTAATGTGGAATATACATGGGTACATCATGCCGAGATCAATCTGGCCTATCTGGTGAAAACAAAAGGAGTTCTTACGCGAAAAAGCTATCTTTTTGGTGGGAACTTCGGCCTATCCAGAATTGGCTTGATAAAATTCGACTTCAGGGCAATAATACTGGCAAATCTAACGGAAGATAACGGCACTTCTCGGAGGCTCTAGGTGGAAAACTCTGAAGTATTACGGCTGAAGGAAGCAGCGGACTACGTCCGTGTGAGTGAGAAGACGCTGCGGGAGATGGCCAAGACGAGCAGAGTACCATGCCAGCGGGTGGGGCGTGAGTGGCGGTTCTTGAGGAAGGCCCTTGAGGAATGGTTGGCGGGCACGGAGCCCACTGGGAGGAGGGCACCCGTCGTTTCGGAACCGGTAGGGCAACTTTATTTGCCCACCGCCATAGGTGCTGAGCGGCCGGGAAGCAACGGTTTTGGCGACACGGCTTTCACGAAAAACCGCGAAGAGCCCATACATAGCTGGGTGCCGTGGATCGCCGGTTTTTCGGCCTCTTTCGTGGGTGAGATTCTCGATAGGGAATTGGGCAGAGCATCGAAGCTGACCGTGCTCGACCCGTTCGCCGGCGTCGGCACGACACTGGTGGAGGGAATTCGGCGTCAGTGCGACGTCCTGGGATTCGAGATCAACCCCTACGCAGCCCTCGCCTGTCAAGTCAAACTGGAAGCACTCCATCACGATCCCGCCGTCATCCGCCAAGCTGCAGAGAGAATCGAGTTTGAACTGCGAAGCCGCCTGCGAGGCGGTGGGGGCAAACCGAACAGTCAGCCGCCACCGGGATTCCACACCCGCGACCCCTTCTTCAGCCCCAGGGTTCAGCAACAAGTTCTATTCGCCAAGGATTTCATCGCCGAGGAGAAGGAGGACTGGCTGCGCCGACTGATATGTCTGGCGTTAGGCGCCGTGATGGTAGGTGTATCCAACTACACCTACGAACCCAGCCTCGGGCGACGGGCAGCGGTTGGAAAGAATGTCATTGCAGACGCAGATCTCCCCTGGATCCTGCGGGACAAGCTGCTTCGCATGGCTCACGATATTGAAGCTTGGCAGATCGGGAGTGGCAAAGCAAGACGTCGGCCAAGAAGCCGTGTCTTCAACGAATCTTACCTCACGGGAGCCGCCAGCCGTCTTGATGGGGCCTTGGTAAATGTGCTTATCACGTCGCCGCCGTACCTCAATAACTATCATTACGTGCGGAACACCCGCCCCCAAATGTTCTGGCTCGATTTCGTTTCGGAAGCGGCGGATCTAAGGCAGCTGGAAACCTCCAGTTTTGGAAAGTTCTGGCAAACTGTCCGAGCTGAGCCCCAGATTCCACTCGCTTTCTCATATCCAGAACTGGAAGAAAGACTAGCCGAGCTTCGCTCACTTCACCCGGAGAAAGGAGCGTATGGCGGGGCGGGGTGGGCCAATTACGCGGTCACGTACTTCAACGACTGCGCCAGATTTTGCGAGGCGACCGCGCGGATGATGACCCCCGGCGGGCTGGTCGTCGTCGTGATCGGCAACAACATACTTCAGGGCGTCGAATTCAAGACCGACGAGCTGTTTGCGCACATTGCGGAGCGATACGGGTTCGAGGTCCAGGAACTGCACCGGGTACGGAAAAAAAGAACCGGATCCAGTATCATCAACTCGTCGGTGCGGGCGGGGACCACCAAAGAGAAAGTCGAACTATACGAGACTGCCGTCGAGCTTCGAATGGGTTCGGCACTCAAGAGGACTTGAGCGCAGCAATGATCTTCGCGGCTGTTTCTGCGGGCTTCAGTCTCTTGGCCCACCCTCGGCCCGGGTGCAGAATATCCCATCGGGGCCGTTTCATGTCTTTGCGGCCCGCTCCGGGATCGTGGTTTCCAAAGCCGTCGATAACGGTGTTCCAGACTGGCCGATAATGCTCGATCAGGAATCGCTCGGCCAACTCGATCCATACCGGAACCACGACCAAATAGCGGCAACGGAATTCCTCAAGGTGAAGGTTCTCCGCCTGCTGAACGGATTTGGCGTGCTGAACTAAGCGATTGTACAACGTTCGACGGGCCGTGGTTTCCTTGCCTCCCTTGCGTCTCCCTGCCAACACGGCGCTGCCAACATAGATTGGAATATCTTCTCCCATTATTGGCTTGTAGTAGTCCAAGCTTCCGACGTAATAGAGTGCGTAGACCCCAACACCTTCGAATGGAGCAGGGGCCAGACTCTGGCATGGCTGCTCCATCAACGCGCGTACCACGTTCTGAGCCAGATTGTCATAGTCCAAGGGATCATACTGCTGAGGCATCGCCGCTTTCGTCATTATTCTTCTCCCTCGTTCGTTCCCGTCGCCCCGAAGTCGCCGCGGGTGATAGGAATCCGCCCCTTGGCCCCGCCGCCGCGAGCCGACCCGCAGGAGAATTGGCCCGATGCCGCAGCCCGAACGACTGCACCAGGACGCCCGGAGCATGCAACAGAGGCCGCGGTTGCGTCAAGCGGAAACGCGGCCGAGAGGCTCGCTGATCACCTCGCCCCGATCATCACGCAACTATCTTGACGCCAGGGCGGCATCATCGGATAGAATGGGGCAAAGGCAGCCCGTCTTGAGGCGAATCGGCCGCCTCACAACCTATCCGCGTTGGAGGTCGCAGGGTCACCATGCCCAACCTTGCTTCGTCGGCCGCGCAGGTCCCGCGCTCCCGCATCCGCGAACTGGCGGAGGCCGCCATGAAAATGGATGGCGTCCTCAAGCTATACTTCGGCGAATCGAACATCCCCACGCCCGACTACATCAAGGGCGCCGCCGCGGCCGCATTGGCAGAGGGCTACACCTTCTACACGGAGAATGCCGGTCTGCCGGATTCGTTCGCCTTCTGCTGGAAACTGTTCCAGGAGACACTGGTCGGGATCGCGCCCGGTGTGGCCTTCGGCGGCGGGGGCGAGGGGTCCGTACGAATCTGCTACGCGGCCGAGCGCGTGATCCTCGAGCCGGCGATGGAGCGGCTGGCTCGCTTCCTGTCTACCTCGTGGACCTGAGGACTTGACTCATGCCTTCCGGTAGGTCCCGTTCGGCTGATCCGAATCGCGTCCTCACCCTCATCATGGGAGGCGGTCAAGGAACCCGGTTGTTCCCGCTCACCCGGGAACGCGCCAAGCCCGCGGTGCCCTTGGCAGGGAAGTATCGCTTGGTGGATATCCCCATCTCCAATAGCATCAACTCGGGGATGACCCGGATCTATCTCCTGACGCAATTCCTCTCCGAATCCCTCCACCGGCACGTCTATGGGTCGTTCAAATTCGACCATTTCAGCGGCGGGTTCGTCGAGATCCTCGCGGCCGAACAGACCCACACCGACACCTCGTGGTACCAGGGCACCGCCGACGCTGTGCGGAAGAACCTCGTCCACTTCCGGAGTACGGACTTCGACTACGCACTCATTCTGAGCGGCGACCAGCTCTACCGCATGGATTTCCGGACGCTCTTGGGGCAGCACGTCGAGTCGGAGGCGGACCTCACGGTGGCCACGTATCCGGTCGCCCGGGACGCCGCCCAGGGGCTGGGCATCATGCAGATCGACGCCGGGCGCCGCATCGTCCGCTTCGTGGAGAAGCCGAAGGAGGCCGAGCTGCTGGATGACCTCCGCCTGGATCGCGCGTCGCAGGCGCGACTCGGCACCGAGGGCGGTCAGGATCTCTATCTGGCCTCCATGGGGATTTACCTGTTCAACCGGGACGTCCTCTTCCGTCTCCTCGACAGCGACGTTGCCGACTTCGGCAGGCACATCATCCCGGCAGCCATTCACAGCCAGCGGGTGTTCTCGCATGTGTTTCAAGGATACTGGGAGGACATCGGGACCATCCGCTCGTTCTTCGAGGCCAACCTGGATATGACGTCCGAGTTGCCGCGATTCAACTTCTTCGACATGCGGGCCCCCATCTACACGCGGCCGCGCTTCCTGCCGGCCTCCAAGATCAATGGGGCCTCCATCGACCACGCGGTGGTCTCCGAGGGTTGTATCCTCAGCCATTGCCACATCGCCCAGAGTGTGGTGGGCGTCCGCTCGGTGGTGGATATCGGCAGCCACATCACCCGCAGCGTGATCCTGGGCGCCGACTACTACGAACCCCAGGAGTCGCTGGCCCAGAACGTGGCAGGGGGGGGCCGGCCCCGCCTCGGCATCGGCAAGCACACCCGCATCGACCGTGCCATCATCGACAAGAACGCCCGCATCGGGGATCACTGCGTCATCACGCCCGGGGGCAAGCCCGACACGGCGGACCATCCTCTCTACTACGTGCGCGACGGCATCGTCATCATCCCGAAGGGCGCGATCGTTCCCCACGGGACAACGATCTAGGCCGCACGCCTGCGGGGGATGATCCCCCCGGAACAGCATACCCCGGTCCCACGCCGGTCCCACGCATGTCTTGACGCGACCGGGGGGCGCTGGTATTTTCCCCGGGTACGCCAGGCGGGCCATCCGGCTCGCCGGGGAGACGGAGCCAGTGATCAGCATCGACGACGTGCGGACCGCCAGCGCACGCATCGCCCCCTACGTCAGGAAGACGCCCCTCGTGTCCGCGCGATGCACGCGAGACAACCCGCTTCCCGACGGGGAGCTACTGCTGAAGCTGGAGTGCCTGCAGGCGACCGGCTCGTTCAAGGCCCGGGGCGCAAGCAACAAGCTCCTCTCGCTCAACGAGGCGGAGATCCGGCGCGGCATCGTGACCGCGTCCGGGGGGAACCACGGCCTCGCCGTCGCGTACGTGGGCTGGCTGGGCAAGACGGCGGCCACGATATTCCTCCCCGAGAACGTCTCACCCGAGAAGGTCAAGAAGATGGAGCGCTGGGGGGCCAAGGTGGTGATCCAAGGCTGCCAGTGGCACGAGGCCAACCGAGCGGCTTTGGACATGGCGGCCCGCGAGGGCCTCGCGTATTTCCATCCCTTCGCCGATCCCCTGGTGATCGCCGGCCAGGGGACGGTGGCCCTGGAGATCCTGGAGCAGGCGCCCGAGGTGGATGACATTCTGGTGGCCATCGGCGGGGGCGGGCTGATCAGCGGAATCGCCTTGACGGTTAAAGCCCTGCGGCCGTCGGTGCGCGTCATCGGCATCGAGCCGACGGGGTCGCCGACGCTTCACGAGAGCGTCAAGGCCGGGTGCGTGGTGGAGCTGAAGGAGATCACGACCATCGTCCCAACCATGGCATGCGCGAAGACCGAGGCGATCAACCTGGAGATCGTCCAGCGCTATGTGGACGAGATCGCCCTCGTCAGCGACGAGGACATGCGCGAGGCCGCGCGCTGGCTGTGGTTCGAGATGGGGCTGGCCGCCGACCTGAGCGGGGCCGCCTCCATCGCGGCCCTGCGCAGCGGCAGGCTGCGGCCAGGGAAGGGCCGCAAGGTGTGCGCCCTGGTGTGCGGCGCAGGACCCGACGGGTTGGCATGAGCCGCCAGCCTCCACGCCTGCATGAGAGCGCGCAGGCGGGCGAGCACCCGGAGGATACCCGGACTCACGCGGCAGGGACGTGGCGCGAGGTACGCCTCGCGACTTGTGCCGAGGGGATCGGCACAGGAGTGAGCATACGCGCAAGTCGCGGGTTCGTGCCGCACTGGTTCATGATGCTGATGTTGATCGGTGCCGGGATCGTCATCATCGCGGCGATCGTCATCCCCATTCTCTCGCGGATGTTTGCCAGGTGAGCCATGTTTCAGTACCTGTCGACTGAGTTCATCCTGCTCCTGCTGGCGTTTGGGTTTCTGATCGGGCTGATCATCATCGCGGGCGTGATCGGGTACGTGCGCAGGCGGAGGCCGGATTTCACGCTGGAGCCGGTGCGGTTCGTCCCCCACTGGCAAATGATGTCGATGCTGGGCCTGGCCCTCCTCGCGATCCTCGTTGCGATCCTCGTCCCGCTCATGGCGTGGCTGCTGAGGCCCTAGGTGATGTCAGTGGGCCCCGCCGCCGCTGGCGCCATGCAACCCCACGTCCCTGGAGGAATCACCCATGTCACACACCATCAGAGTGATCCAGTACGGATTGGGCCCTATCGGAACCGCCATCGCGCGCCACATTGTGGAGCGTGAGGGACTGGAACTGGTTGGCGGCGTGGACATCGATCCTGGCAAGGTGGGCAAGGACCTAGGAGCGGTCATCGGCCTGGGGCGTCCCCTGGGCTTCCCCGTGGCCGCCAAGCTGTCACAGGTCCTCGCCAGGACGCAGGCCGACGTGGTGATGCACAGCACCAGCTCGTACTTCGACCTGTTCAAGGACCAGATCCTGGAAATCCTGGAGGCGGGATTGGACATCGTCTCGACGGCTGAGGAGCTCTCGTTCCCGTGGCAGGCCCACCCCCAGGAGGGCGCCGCGGTCGATGCGGCAGCCAAGCGCGCCGGCAAGACCGTCCTAGGCACCGGCATCAATCCCGGTTTTCTCATGGACTCGCTCCCCCTCTGCCTCACCGCCCTCTGCCAGCGGGTGGACCGCATTGACATCGCCCGGATCCAGAACGCCTCCCTCCGGCGCGGGCCGTTCCAGGCCAAGATCGGCTCCGGCATGACGGTGAAAGAGTTCCGGGCCAAGATGGATGCGGGACGCATGGGGCACGTCGGCCTGCCCGAATCCGTGGCCATGGTCTTCCACACGCTGGGAAAGAAGCTGGCGCGGTACGAATCAATCGTCGAGCCGGTTGTGGCCGACAAGCGGGTCAAGACGGACTACTTCGACGTCGAGCCCGGGCGCGTCAAGGGCCTCAAGCAGGTCGCACGAGGCTACACGGATGCGGGCGAGTTCATGACGCTCACCTTCATCGCCGCTCTGGATATGCCGAACGAAGCGGACACCATCAAGATCATCGGCAAGCCGAACCTGGAGGTCACGCTCAAGGGCACCAACGGCGACATCGGGACGGTGGCCATCGCCGTGAATGCGATTCGTCGCGTGAAAGAGGCCCCGCCCGGCCTCATCACCATGCGGGACCTGCCCATCGTCACCGCGTGGTAGTACAACCGACATATCGTTCCCTTTTTTGTGTTCTTGGCGTCTTGGGGTTCGCAGCCAGGGAGGATTGACCATGGCACCCGTGGGGATTGGAATGGCGGGTAGCGGAATGATCGCCGGCGTCCATCTGGCAGCTCTTAAGGAGATCCCCGATGCCCGCATCGTGGGCGCGTGGAGCACGCCACCCGAAGAGGCCCAGCGCCTTTCAGAACTGCACCAGATCCGCGGCTACCGGACTTACGAGGAAATGCTGGGGGACCCCGAGGTCCATGCGGTCATCCTCTGTATTCCCTCGGGATATCATGCAGAGTATGGGATGAAGGCCGCTTCCGCCGGAAAGCACGTGATCGTCGAGAAGCCCATCGATGTCACTGTCGCCAAGGCCAAGGCCCTCATTGAGACCTGCCAGAAGAACGACCGGAGGCTGTCGATTATCTTCCAGCACCGGTTCAGCCCGGCCGCCAGGAAGCTTCGCAGGGCGCTGGACCAGGGACTTCTCGGACGATTGATCCTCGGAGACGCCTACGTCAAGTGGTATCGCTCTCCGGCCTACTACTCAAGCAATGCCTGGCGGGGGACCAAGGCCATCGATGGGGGCGGCGCGCTCATGATGCAGGCCATCCACATCATCGACATGCTCCAGTGGATGATGGGTGGGGTGAAGCGGGTGTGCGGCCTGGTCAGGACCTCGACCCACGCCATTGAATCAGAGGACCTCGGCGTTGCCGTGGTTGAATTTGCGAACGGGGCGGTCGGAGTGATCGAGGGCTCTACGGCGATCCAGCCCGGCTTCAAGGAGCGGGTCGAGATCCACGGCCAGAAGGGCTCCGTCATCCTGGAAGGCGGCAATATCACCGCGTGGAAAGTCGAGGGATGCAACGAGGCCGACTACGTGGACGAAGTCAAGGTGTCCTACGGATCCACCAGTTCGCCGGCCATCTCTCACGTGAACCACAAGGCCCAGTTGGAGGAGATCGTCGCTTCGATCCAGAAGAACACGGACTCCTTCGTGAATGGGGAGGAGGGGCTCAAGTCGCTGCGGATCATCCTGGGGATCTACGAGTCTTCTGAGAAGGGGCAGTGGATCGATCTGTGATCGGCCGCGTCCCGGTCCGAGACGTACCTCTCGTCCTGAAGGCTCCCAAGGGGACGGGAAGCCGAGCAGTCGTGGACCCCGGTGCGGCTACCGTCCCTGGGACAGTTGATCATACAGTGCCTGTACCTCGGCTATCTCGCGGCGGAACGGGCCCTCGGCCTCCAGCTTGAGGCTGGTGACGGCGGCGGCCCACCTCACCGCTTCGGCCGGAGGGGCCGTCAACCGTCGTGACACGTACGCCGAGGTGCACGTGTCCCCCCGTCCGCTTCGTCCCCGCACTTCCTCCGGCGCAAAAGGCGCTTCGTCGAACACCCCGTCGTGATAGACCAGCACGCCGCCTCCGTGCGTGAGCAGGACTTCGCGCGGACCATAGGCGGCCAATCGCCTCGCGGCCGCGTAGCGATCGGACTCACCCGTGATCAACCTCGCCTCGACCGCGTCGGTTTTGAGCACGGTGACGCAGCGAAGGATCTCTTCCTTGCCCGGCCACCCGTCGGAGACCAAGATGCCGTTGCGAACGATCCGGAGAAAGCCCTGCACATCCAGGGCGAGGATCCCGCCTTTCGCGGCGAGCACCTCCACCACCTCGGCCGGCACCTCCCCCCGTAGCGAGGCGCCGACGGCGAATGCCTTGGCCTGGAGGTCCTTCACCTCTTCCACCGTGAAGGGGCCGGCCGAGCTGGTCAATTCAATGGTCCGGTCATCGAGATTGGCCGTGGGGTAGGTGAGACGCAGGAGGGTTGAGGCGGGCGTGGTGCGCGCGAACGCCGTCACGCCGAGTCGCTCGAGATCCTCCACCACGTGCCAGTCCTGGCGGGCCAGCCGCGTGACCACGGCGACATTGAGCCCCATCCGCACGGCGACGTTGGCGCCGTAGTTGAACGCGCCGCCATCCACGGTCCGGGTGAGATGGGGGTAGACGATGGTGTCCTTGGTGTAGTGGCCGACGAACGCGATGTCGAATGGCATGGCGCCTCGCGGGTGAGAATAAATAAATGGACACGGCAATGTCGGAGGTGTCCCGGATCCTTCTCCTCCGCATCAACCAAGGACAGTCTATCACATCCCGCTCACCTCCGCACTCGCCGCAGCCACCCGGACCTTCCCGATCTTGCCCGAGGCGCCTCCCGGCGGATCGCCTGGCAGCCCAGATCCTCCTGGCGCGATCCTGCTTTTGTTTGTGCAGTCTGGGCCACCTGGTCTATAATGCTCCCTCACCCGCGGTGATTTTCGGCTTTCAGATCTTTCCCGAAGGAAGTGTCATCCCCATGTCTGTAGACCCCATCCTGGCCGATCTGAACCCGCCTCAGGAAGAGGCGGTGCTGCATGGCGAGGGGCCGCTCCTCATCCTGGCTGGCGCCGGCTCGGGGAAGACCCGCGTCATCACGCGCCGGATCGCCTATCTGATCGGGCGGCGCGACGTCCAGCCCTGGCAGATCCTGGCGGTGACCTTCACCAACAAGGCCGCCGACGAGATGCGACGGCGAGTGGAACAGCTTCTGGGCGCGCGCGGTCTCACCGTGGCGCTGGGAACCTTTCACTCCACCTGCGTCAAGATCCTGCGCAAGTGGCATCGCGAGCTCAACCTCCGCAGCAGCTTCGTGATCTACGACGAGGCGGATCAGTTGAGCCTCATCAGGGACTGTTTGAAGACGCTGGACTGGAGCGAGCGGACGTTGAACCCACGGGGGGTGGCGGCGCGGATCAGCCGGGCCAAGAACGAGATGCTGACGCCGGGCGAGTATGCCACCCTGGCCAACGATTTCACCGAGGAGCGGACGGCCAAGATATACGCCCTCTACCAGGACCGCCTGCGGGCCTGCCACGCGGTGGACTTCGACGATCTGCTGATGCTCACCGTGCTGCTCTTCCGCGACAAGCCCCACGTCCTGCAGTATCACCAGAATCTCTGGCGGTACGTGCTGGTGGACGAGTACCAGGATACGAACCACGCCCAGTACCAGATCGTCAACTTCCTCAGCCGGGCTCACGGGAACCTGTGCGTCGTCGGCGACGATGACCAGTCCATCTACCGATGGCGGGGCGCGGATCTCAACAACATCCTGGACTTCGAGCAAGACCACCCGGGGTGCACGGTCATCCGGCTGGAGCAGAATTACCGGTCCACCCAGAACATCCTGGATGGCGCCGGCGGCGTCGTGGCGCACAACGTCGGCCGGAAGGGCAAGACCCTCTGGACCGAGAACCCGGCCGGCGGACCGATCGTCTTTTACCAGGCGCGGGACGAACAGGCCGAGGCGGACTTCGTGGTCCGAACGATCCGGACGCTGTCCGCCGAAGGCGGATACGCGCTGGATGACTTCGCGGTCTTCTACCGGACCAACGCCCAGTCGCGGGTCCTGGAGGATGCCCTGCGCCGCGAGGTCACCCCGTATGTCATCGTCGGAGGCCTGCGCTTTTACGAGCGGAAAGAGATCAAGGACATCCTCTCGTACCTCCGGCTGGTGGCGAATCCCGACGACGCCCAGAGCTTCAAACGCGTCGTCAACGTCCCGCCGCGGGGCATCGGCCAGGCCACGCTGGACAGGCTGGAGGGGCTTGCCGTCGCCGAGCGGATCTCGATCTGGGAGGCGTGCAAGCTGGCGGGCGACCGGAAGATCCTGGGCCCCAGAGCCGTCAAGGCCCTGAGCGAGCTGGTGGCGCTGATCGAGCGGACCCGGGCCAAGCTGGAGGTGATCACGGTCCCGGAACTCACCCTGGAGCTGCTGGAAACCACGGGATACCTGGCAGACCTCAAGAACGAGGGAACGATCGAGGCGGAATCGCGGATCGAGAACCTGGAGGAGCTCGTCTCGGCCGCCCGGGAGTTCATGGAGCGCAGCGAGGACCAGAGCCTCCAGGCCTTCCTGGACAGCGTGGCACTGATCGCCGACATCGACGAGCTGGCCGAGGGGACGGGCGCGGTGACCCTGATGACCCTCCATTCCGCCAAGGGCCTCGAATTTCCAGCGGTCTTCATCACCGGCATGGAAGAGGGGGTGTTCCCTCACGCTCGCGCCATGACCGATGATGAGGAGCTGGAGGAAGAGCGCCGCCTGTGCTACGTCGGCATGACCCGCGCTAAGGCGCGGCTGTTCCTCTCGGCCGCTCTGTCCCGGCGGCTCTACAACAACGACGCGTACAACCTCCCCTCCCGGTTCCTGGACGAGGTGCCGACCCATCTGCTGGAGCGAGTGGACGGCCTGGGGGGCAGGCGGGAGCCGAGAGACGAAAGCCGAGAGCCGAGACGGGAGCCAGCCGGGACGAGATACGAGGCGGAGGAGCCGTTCGTGGATCACCTCCAGGTCGGGATGCGGGTGCGCCATCCCGACTGGGGCATCGGCACCATCAGGGAGCGCATCGGCGAGGGCGAGGACCTGAAAGTCGTTGTCACCTTCGCGGGCGTCGGCCGGAAGAAGCTGGCCCCGCAGTTTGTTCATCTGGAGCGCGCCTAATTCTAATGCGCGTTCAAGTTGAGACTAATTATCCACGGCCAAGCCGTCAGGCTGCGGAGACGCTCAGGGTCGGCGGCCAAGCGAGGCAAGCCGTGCTCCAACTGCCGGATCACTGCGTCCAGGTGATTGAACACTCGGTTCGGGAACTCTTTTTCGCGGAGTTCATCCCACACGTGTTCCTGCGGGTTCAGTTCAGGCGCATAGGGCGGCAACGGCAGGAGGCGGATGTTGTCCGGGATGGCCAGCTCCTTGGCCTTGTGCGAACTCGCGCCGTCCACCACCATCACGATGAATTCTGTCGGATGGGCCTGGCCGACCTCGGTGAGGAACTCGCCCATGCGAACCGTGTTCATCTCGCGGCACAACCGCCAATCCAACTCGCCCTCGAGTGGGCTGACCGCGCCATACACGTACACGAACTCCCGCTCGTAGCCGTTGCGGAGTGTCGGGCGCAGAGGAGCAGGCGCCCAGCATCGCTTGGGACGCACCATCCGCCCGAACCGGGCCTCGTCCTGAAACATCAGCCGCACCGGGCGGCTGGCCACCACCTCTGGAGTCAGCAGGGTTGCCAGCGTGTCCGGGAGTTTTTTTTCCACGCCGCCTGGGCGACCGGATCGTGCTTGGGGTGGTGGGTGTCCGGGGCCACGCGCCGCCATCCGTGCCGCGCCAACAGCCGGTACACCACCGAGGGCGCGACCTTCCGGCCCAACTTTTCGGCCAACGCTGCCCGCAGGGGCGAGACGACCAACACCCCCGCGGTGCGGGCTTGTTCCACCCACGGGGCCAGGAAGGCCTTTTCTTCTTCCAGGGTCATGAGGGCCCGGCGCCGACCACCCCACCGCTTTCGCGAGGAACGGCCGACCTTGACCCCTTGGCGCAAGCGCTGCTGGAGCCGTGGGACGGTGGCGCGCCCAACACCGAGCAGAACGGCGGTTTCTTCCAGGGTGGTATGGGCCAAGGCGGGCAGGAGGATGGCCTGGGCGGCGCGCAGTTCGTTGACGTCGGTGGCCTGGGCGAGCACCGCCTGCGCCTTGGCGACGAGCTTCGGATCGATACGACGAGGTCTTGACATGCCTCCATTGAATCATAAATAGTCTCATCTTGAAAGCAAATTCGAATAAGCGGCGCTTCGGCAACTTGGCAATCAGGCAATCTGGCAACCGGGAACAAACCCTGATTGCCAAATTGCCGGGTTGCCTGATTGCCTCCCCATGGGGTCTTGGCGCCATGGCGGTTCAAGGGGGTTGCGGTGGCGAAGATCACGCGGAAAGAGGTCGAGCACGTGGCGCGGCTGGCGCGATTGGAATTGACCCAGGAGGAGAAGGAGCGGATGACCGCCCAGCTTGACTCCATCCTCGGGTACATTGACAAGCTGAACCACCTGGACACCTCCCAGGTCGAGCCGACCACGACGGTCATCCCCATGGTCAGCGTGATGCGCGAGGACGAGGCCCGCCCGTCCCTCACGCAGGAAGAGGCCCTGGCCAACGCGCCGGATCGCGAGGATGTCTTTTTCCGGGTGCCGAGGATCATCGAGGACTAACCAGAAAAAGTATGAACCGCCATGACGCCAATGATTAAGATGGTCCGGACTCCCGATCGGAGAACGCGAAACTGGGTTCTTGCGAATTCGGAGGTCTTGGGGCTTTGCCCAACGGAGTCATTCCGTCCATGGCGTTCTTGGCGCCTTAGCGGTTGGATGGAGACACGAGCGTGGAACTCTACCGCCTGACCATTCATGAGCTTCGCGATCTGATCCAGAAGGGAGAGGTGTCGCCGGTCGAGGTGGTCCAGAATTTCTTTGTCCGAATCGGCCAGGTCGAGGAGCGCATCCAGGCCTTCAACACCTTGACGCCGCGAACCGCGCTGGCCTTCGCCCAGAAATTCGAGGACATGCAGGTCCGGAAGGAAAAAATCCCCCCCCTGGCGGGCATCCCTCTGGCCATCAAAGACGTGATCTGCACCAAGGGCGTGGCCACCACCTGCTCGTCCAGGATCCTGGAGAACTATATCCCGCCCTACAACGCGACCGTGATCGCCCGGTTGAACAGGGCCGGCTGCGTGATGCTGGGCAAGGCCAACATGGACGAGTTCGCCATGGGCTCGTCCACCGAGAACTCGGCCTTCAGGAAGACCCGGAACCCCTGGAACCTGGAGTGCGTCCCCGGCGGATCCAGCGGCGGCTCGGCGTCGGCCGTGGCGGCCGACATGTGCGCCGGCGCCCTGGGGAGCGACACCGGCGGCTCGATCAGGCAGCCGGGCGGCTTCTGCGGGATCGCCGCCCTGAAGCCCACGTATGGTCGCGTTTCGCGATTCGGACTCGTGGCCTTCGCCTCGTCCCTCGATCAGATCGGACCCATGACCAAGGATGTCCGGGATGCCGCCATCCTCCTCCGGGGGATCGCCGGCCACGATCCGCTGGATTCGACCTCTGCCGACATCCCGGTGCCTGATTACGAAGCCGCATTGGCCGGGGAGGTCAAGGGACTCCGGATCGGCATTCCCTCCGAGTACTTCGTTGCCGGTATGGACCCGGAGGTGGAGTCGGCGGTGCACGAAGCCATCCGGGTGCTGGAACGGCTGGGCGCGGCGCAAGAGGAGGTTTCCCTCCCGCACACCGACTATGCCGTGGCGACCTACTACCTGGTGGCCACGGCCGAGGCCAGCTCAAACCTGGCGCGGTACGACGGGGTCAAGTACGGTTACCGCACGCCCAGATCGGAGCACCTCATCGACATGTACATGAAGACCCGGCGTGAGGGCTTCGGACCCGAGGTCAAACGGCGCATCATGCTGGGCACCTATGCCCTGAGCGCGGGCTACTACGACGCCTACTACCTGAAGGCGCTCAGGGTCCGGACCCTGATCCGGCAGGACTTCAGCGAGGCGTTCAAGCGCTGCGACGTCATCCTGACCCCCACCTCGCCGACCCCGCCCTTCAAGTTCGGCGAGAAGACGGACGACCCGCTCCAGATGTACCTCTCGGACATCCTCACCATTTCGGCGAACCTGGCCGGCGTCCCGGGGATCAGCATCAACTGCGGCTTCACGAAATCCGGGCTCCCCATCGGCCTCCAGATCATCGGGAAGCCCTTCGACGAGGAGACGGTCCTCAAGGCGGCCCACGCCTACGAGCAGGCCACCGGCTGGCACACACAGCGGCCGAGGCTGTAAGGAGGAGATCCATGGAAGTCCGCAGGGGTACACTGGCAAGCCTCTCCCTCGGGATCTGTCTGGCGTTTGCCGTCCTCACTGCAGCCCCTGCGCATGCCGCGAAGGCTGTGAACAAGGTGCCCACCGGAAGGAACCGGGACCTGGCGGTGATAGACTACGAGCGGTGGATAGATACACTGAAGGGGACCGTCAAGAACTTCAGTAAGGGATCCGCGCGCGACGTCACGGTGGTGGTGAGGTTTCTCGACAAGAGAAAGAAGGTGCTCGGAGTTTAACGGGTGAGCGTGGGAGACCTGCGGTCGGGAGACCAAAGCTCCTGGAGCCTGGCCATCCAGGAAAGGAACCGGCCAGCGACAAATTACGTGTTCGAGGTCCATGCGATCTGGCAATAGGACAGGACTCAGCAGTCAGCGATCAGCCCTCAGCTCCTGGCTGAATGCTGATAGCTGATGGCTGACCGCTTCTTTTCCCATGTTGTACTTCGCCTACGGCTCCAACATGCATCCTGGCCAGATGCAGAAGCGCTGCCCGGGATCCTCGTTCGTCGCCGCGGCGCGGTTACGGGACCATCGTATGGCTTTCACGCGACCCTGGGCCGCATGGCACGGCGGTGGGGTGGCGGACATCCAACCATCGTCGGGGAGCATCGTCGAGGGCGTCGTCTGGGAGATCACTGCGGCCCACCGCGATGCGCTCGACCTGTACGAGGAGTACCCGACGGCATATACGCGCGGGGACGTGGTCGTCGAGACTTTCGAGGGAAAGACGCTGACGGCCTTTGCCTACTTTGCGAAGCCGATGGGAAGCTATCGTCCCGGGCGTCGCTACCTTCAGTCGCTCATTCAGGGGGCCAGGGTGCATGGCCTGAGCCCAGCGTACATCGCCTCGCTGGAGGCGATCCCAACCGAGGATTGAGCATGCCGGAGTATGAAGCAGTCATCGGCCTGGAAGTGCACGCGGAACTCCTGACGAACTCCAAGATGTTCTGTGGGTGCAGCGTGAAGTTCGGCGCGCCGCCCAACACGCAGACGTGTCCCGTCTGCCTGGGGATGCCGGGGGTCCTGCCCGTCGTCAACCGACGCGGGGTCGAGTTTGCCATCCGCACCGCCCTGGCGGTCAACTGCACGATCGCGCCCATGTCGCGGTTTGCCCGCAAGAACTACTTCTATCCCGACCTGCCCAAGAGCTACCAGATCTCCCAGTACGAGCTGCCCCTCTCGGAGCACGGCTGGATCACATTCGCCGTCGTCGGCGAGACGAAGCGGGTGGGCATCCGCCGCGTGCACCTGGAGGAAGACACGGGCAAGCTCGTCCACGCGGGGATCATGGAAGAGGCGGAATCCAGCCTGGTGGACTTCAACCGCTGCGGCGTCCCCCTGATGGAGATCGTGAGCGAGCCGGACATCCGGACGCCCGAAGAGGGGGCGGAATATCTGCGCCAGCTCCGGGCCATTCTGGTCTATCTGGGCGTGTGCGACGGCAACATGGAGGAAGGCAGCTTCCGCTGCGACGCCAACGTCTCGGTCCGCCCCAAGGGGTCCGAGGAGTTGGGGACCAAGGTCGAAGTCAAGAACATGAACTCGTTCAAGAACGTGCAGAAGGCGCTGGACTACGAGATCCGGCGACAGATCAGGGCCGTCCAATCGGGCGAGACGCTGGTCCAGGAAACGCGCCTCTGGAACGCCGATCAGGAGATCACCCTCTCCATGCGGAGCAAGGAATACGCCCACGACTACCGCTACTTCCCCGAGCCGGACCTCGTTCCCCTCGTCATCGAGCCGGCCTGGATCGAAAAGATCCAGCGATCCCTGCCCGAGTTGCCCGAGGCCAAGCGGCAGCGCTTCGTCCGCGAGTACGGCATTCCGGAGTACGACGCGGGTGTCCTGACAATGAGCCCGGACCTGGCCGCCTACTACGAGGCCGCGGTCAAGGCCCATAACGACCCGAAGACCGTCAGCAACTGGGTCATGGTGGAACTTCTGGGCCGCCTGAACAAGGACGGCAAAGACATCGCGCAGAGTCCCATCCCGCCGGAACGGCTGGGCGCCATGCTGGGCCTTATGGCCAAAGACTCGATCAGCGGCAAGATGGCCAAGGAGTTCTTCGACGAGATGTACACCACGGGTGCGGACCCTGCGGACATCTTGAAGAAGAAAGGGGGCCAGATCGCCGATCCAACCGAGGTCGAGAAGATCATCCGCGACATCCTGGCCAAGCACCCCGGCCCCGTCGCCGAGTACAAGAGCGGCAAGGCGGGGCCCTTCAACTTCCTGATCGGCCAGGTCATGAAGGCCACCCGCGGCAAAGCCAACCCGCAACTCGTTAATGAGCTCTTGAAGAAGGCGCTGCAGGGCTAGGGAAGCCATCGCCTCTCAGCATTCAGCGGTGTGCCATGGCAGGTTGAGGGCTGACCGCTGACGGCTGGGCGAGGAGGTCACATGAAGCTCGGTGTATCCATGTTCAACACGGACTACTCGATCCGGATTGACGATCTGGCGCGGGAGGCGGAAGCGCGGGGGTTCGAGTCGCTCTGGGTGCCCGAGCACACGCACATCCCCAAGAGCCGGAAGAGTCCGTGGCCCGGCGGCCCCAACCTGCCCAAGGAGTACTGACACACCCACGACCCCTTCGTGGCGCTCACCATGGCTACCGCGGTGACGACCCGGCTGAAGGTCGGCACGGGCATCTGCCTCGTCGTCGAGCGCGACGCGATCACGTTGGCCAAGGAAGTCGCCAGTCTTGATTTCCTGTCCGAGGGGCGGTTTCTGTTCGGGATCGGCGGCGGCTGGAACGCCGAAGAGATGGAGAATCACGGGACCGATTTCAAGAAACGCTGGCGGGTGCTTCGGGAGAAGATCCTGGCCATGAAGGAGATCTGGACGAAGGACGAGGCGGAGTTTCACGGCGAGTTCGTGAACTTCGATCCGATCTGGTCGTATCCCAAGCCTGTGCAGAAACCGCACCCGCCGATCCTCCTCGGGAACAACACGCCCAAAGCGCTCGAGCGGGTGGTGGAATTCTGCGACGGCTGGTTCCCGCTAGCTGGGCGGGCAGGCGACCTGGCCGCCGGAATTGCTGACCTCCGCCGGCTGGCGGAGAAGGCCAGGCGCGACCCGAAGTCCCTCTCGGTTTCTGTCTATGCGGCCAGCGCAGAGGAGAGCGTCGTCCGGCAGTACGAAAAGGCGGGCGTCGAACGAACTATCTTCTCCCTACCCTCCGCCGACCGAGACACCGTCCTGCCGATCCTTGATCGGTACGCGAAGTTGGCACGGGCGTTCAAAGGATGAGACCTGACCCGCCAATCCCGCCACAGGCGGGACAAGGACGCCACGATTACATGGCAATTGGGCGACCGGGCAATCAGACAACTCGGAACCCCTGATCGCCTCCCCTTGGCGCTCTTGGCGCCATGGCGGTTAACGGGTTCCGGGCGGTGGGTTCGGACGACGGGGGGCGACGATCCAGAGGAGGGTCGGCGAGAGCACGGCCATCACCAGGGCCAGCCACAGGGCCGCCGCGTAGCTTCCCGTGTGATCGAAGATCTCCCCGGCGCTCCACGTCCCGGTGGCGAGCCCCAGGCAGGTCACCACGTAGAGCGTGCCGAAGATCGTCGAGAAGCCCGGCCCCCCGAACAGATCGCTGGCCACGGCCGGCGGCACCGGTGCCATCACGCCATAGCCGAGTCCGATCAGTACCGCGTACAGGAATAGCAGGAATGACGTCGGATGAATACCCGCCAGGGCCAGAGCACCAATGCTCGCCGCGACGCACCCAAAGGCCAGGCCATAGGCCGGTTCGCGGCCAGTCCGATCCGACAGCCAGCCCCACCCGATCTTTCCCACGATGCTGACCAGTCCCGAGGCGCCACCCACTGCGGCGGCGACGAAGGCAGGAACTCTGTGGTCCACCAGGTATACGACCTGATGAATCATGAGCATCTGCGTGACGAAGTTTCCCGTGAAGTAGTTTCCTGCCAGTCCCCAGAAGCGCCAACTCCTGCTGGCGGTGGCCAGCGTCCAGTGCGGCCTCCCGCTCGCGGCAACAGGACCGACCCGGGACTCGGACGGAGGATGAGTCGCCTCGACGGGAGGTGGGTCCCGCACAAGGCCGAACGTCGCTGGAATCACCCAGCCGACGATCAGCGCTGCCAGGATGCGAAAGGCCCAGCGCCAGCCCATCCATTCAATGAAGAACTGGGCCAGTGGAACTAACGCGAAGATCCCGACGCCGATTCCGGCCGAGGCGATGCCGACCATCGTACCGACTCGATCCGGAAACCAGCCCCGGATGAGGACCACGGCTGGAATCCAACCGGCCAGACTCATGCCTATTGCGGCGATCCCGCCGAACGCCAGGTATAGGTGCCACCATTCGGTCGTCTGTGCGGTGAGGCACAGGCCGGTCCCCATCACCAGGGCGCCCGCCAGAATGGCACGCCTTGGCCCGGCCACCCGCAGCAACCAGCCGACGATGGCACTACACAGACCATGGACGAGGACGAACACCGAGAAGGCCCCGGCAATGAGGGAACGCTTCCAGCCGAACTCATGGAGGAGGGCGACGAGGAAGACGGAGTAGGAGTACCAGGCGCCGTAGAGCACGACCAAGGTCATGAAGGTCGTCCCGACGACGATCCATCCCCGCCGGTGGCTATCCTGAGGGTCCGGTTCCGTTCGCATGGGCGAAGCGCCCTCCGATGCGAGGAGAGGATTCGGCCACACATCATGGATCACGCCGCCCCGGATGTCGAGGACACAGGCCCCTTTGTTTGCTGAGCAGACCCAAGAGCACCGCCACCGCGAGGATCACGGAGGGCTTGGGTATCGCCGCGACTCCGGCGCAGGGCTCACCTGGAAGAATGCCGCTGCGCACAACCGTTTCTCTGTTTCCGCCGTCAGCAGGAGCAGTCGTTTTCCAAGGTGGCTCGACCACGCCCCAGGACAGAACTACCTCGTCGGCGAGCAGGCGGCTGCGCGCCGATCCAAAAGTTCCTTGACGCCGGGAATCCTGTTCTCTATGGTCCAACTACACTCTGCCTTCGAGAGACCACATCAGTCCTGGCAACAGGGGAAGGCCCATGCACGCTGCACGGATGCCGGAACGGCGCGCAGTCGGGTTCAACGCCTCTTCCCTGTGCGTCTCGGCGAGCGCCTCCGCTGGGCTCGTCGCAGGGAACTCCTTCTCTTCACGCGGCACCCCCTCTCTTCCCTCGCCGGTCGCGACATCTTCGCGGAGCGGGCCGGCGTCCACCGTCTTGTCCTAGGAGGTTTTGGTGCCGGCCGAGACAACTGCGCCCTTCAGATACTGCCCGAGCTGCGGGGAGCGGGTCTATACCTACACCGTCTTAAAGGAGGGGGTGGTCGAGCTCCGGTGCAGCCCCTGCGGCTTCCCCGTCACGCTCGTCCAGGGCCCTTCGATCCAGCCGCTGGACTGCATCATCACCGTCGACGACAACCGGTTCTTCCTGTCGTTCCTGGCCGATCTCTTGGTCGACCGGGGCCTCACGGCGAACGTCATCTCGTGCGAAAGCGCCGCCCAGTTCCTGACCTCAGTCGCCCAGCGCTTGCACCAAGGGCTCCCCAGCCCGCTGGCCATTCTCGACATCGTCATGGAGCCGATGGACGGGATCACCGCGGCCATGGCCCTGCGAGCCGTGGAGCAGGGGCTCGGGGCGGCGCGACCCATCCCCCTCCTCTTCCTCTCGGCCGCCCGCTACGATGAGACCTTGAGCAAGCTTATCGCCCGCTGCCAGCCGGCCCTGTACCTGAACAAAGGGTCGGACGCCACCCCCGACAAGCTCGGACCGAGGCTGGAGAAGGTGATCGGGTATCTGCTGGCACAGGGGAGGAAATAATCGCATGGGGCAGACATCGATCCTCTTCGCCGACGACGACCGGTTCTTCCGAGAGGCCGTCGGCGAGTTCCTGCGGGCGCAGGGATACCACGTGCGGCTCGCGACAGACGGCCTGGAGGCCCTGAGGGCCGTCCGGGATGAGGCACCGGACTTCCTCGTTCTGGACCTGGTGATGCCCAAGGTGGATGGCGGCCGGGTCTGCCGCTATCTCCGCCAGGATCCCCGTTCTCAGCACATCCCCATCGTCGTCTTCTCCGCCCTGGCGGCCAGGGATATTCTGGGAATGCAGCAGGATGTGTCGGCCGATGCCTACGTGGCCAAGGGGCCGCTCTCGATCGTGACCAAGAACATCCTGGCGGCCATCCGGCATCTGGAGTTATACGGCCGATCCGCCCCCATCGAGGAGGCCGTCTTCGGCTACGACGGTTTCCGCCCGCGGCGCCTGGTCAGCGAGCTGCTGAGCATGAATCGCCGCGCGAACGTTCTGCTTCGGATCCTCCGCGAGGGGGTCCTCGAGGCCGACGAGGAAGATCGGATCTTCTACGTGAATCCATCGGCCTTGGCCATGGTGGACGCTGACGAGCAGGCACTGATCGGGGCGAGGCTCTGGGAGGCCTTCGGGCCCGCCTACCGGGAAGAGGTGGAGAGGACGATCGAGCGGCTCCGCGCCGACCCCGAGGCGGAGAGGCGTGAGCTGGCCGTCAACCTGAAGGGGCGGCGGCTCACGGTCCGCTTCACTCCCCTGCGGGATGACGAAGCCTACGCGGGGCTCCTCGTCCTTCTCGACGAGGCCGGGCACCGCGAGGGCCCCCAGGCGACCTGAGCCGCGCCCCATCATCAGACGAGGGCATCCCCCACTCGCCGCACCGACACCCCGCCGGAAAACCCCTCGCTTTTTGCCCTCGCGGCGGATTAAAATAGCGCGCATACAACTTGGAAATCGTCGCCCGGGGAGGTTGTTGGTGATCCGCGCCGTGAAATGGGTGGGGGTGGCCGTCGGTGGCATCGTCGTCCTGGCGGTGCTGGCGGCCCTCCTCCTTCCCGTCCTCGTGAACCTGGATCGGTATCGCGCCGTCCTGGCCAGTCGCGTGGGCAAGGCCCTCGGACGTGAGGTGACTTTGGGGTCGCTCCAGGTGGACCTCTGGGGCGGCATCGGGGCCGAGGCCAAGGGAATCCAGATCGGGCAGGCGCCGGGCTTCGGCCCGGAGCCGTTCGTCGCGGCGGATGCCCTGCGGGTCCGCGTCCAGCTGCTGCCGCTCCTCCGGGGACAGGTGAAGGTGAGCACGGCGGTCCTGGAGCGGCCGCGCATCCGCCTGATGCATACCGGCGACGGTCGTTGGAGCGTGGACGATCTGATGAGGGCGCAGCCCGTCCCTCCCCCGCCGAAGCCGCCTGCAGAGGGCCCCCGACCCGGGAAGGCGCCGCTCTTGGGAAGTCTGCTGCTCAACCAGGTCGCTGTGAAGAATGGCGAGATCATCCTCCTCGATCAGGCGCGCCCCCACGGCCTCACGCTCACGCTGACCGACTTCGATCTCACCCTCCGACAGCCGAATGCCGCCGATCCGCTGGAGATTCGGTCTCGCGCCCGCATCGTCGCGCCGGGTCCGGGTCGCCTGGAATCGACCGGCCGAATTTCGCTCGCCGACCCCGAGGTGCCCGTCCTGGACGTGACCGTGTCGCTTCGCGACGTGGAGGTGGGTCCCTGGCAGGCGTTGTTCCAGGCCGGCGGCGGGACAAAGCTCTCCGGCCCGCTCTCGGCGGAGATCAAGGTGACCGGACCCGCCCCCCGCGCGGCCTTCGTTGGGAGCCTTAACCTGAAGCCCGTGGCCATCCAGGTAGGAGAGGTGTTCCAGAAGGCGGCCGGCGAAGAGGCGAGCGTGAATTTCGAGGGGCGGCGCGAGGACCCGGGCGTCAATCTGCCGAAGCTGACGGTCATCCTGAAGGACCTGAAGGTGAGCGGCAGTCTCCGGATTCCGGACCTGAGCGCGCCCCAGATGACATTCACGGCGACCTCGGCCAAGGTGGACCTGGATCGTCTGCTGGCCAGGCCCGCGGCCAAGAGCGCGTGGCTGGCCCCTACGCTGGCGCATGCGGCCGTGGCGCCGCGCCCCCCGGCAGATGCGAGAACCGCCGGTCCCGCTCTCGCCATCCAGGGGCGCGTCACCATCGGCGACCTCACGTACCAGGGGCTCGCACTCCGCGCGTTGCAGGCCGACCTCCGCTACCAGGACGGACTCGTCCAGTTGCCCGACGTGCAGGCCGATGTCGCCAACGGGAAGATGAGGGCCAGGGGGGAGGTGGATCTCCGATCCAGGCTGCCCCGGATCGCCCTGACGTCGAAGCTGGATGGCCTCGCGACGGAGCCGCTGGTTCGAGCGCTCGCCCTCGGGCCCTGGACACTGCGGAGCACCTTGACTTTCGAGGGCAGCGTGCACTTCGCCGGCCTCTCCAAGCCGGAGGCCCTGGGATCGGCCGCCGGCGAAGGATCCCTCCTCCTGAAGAACGGTCGCCTGCTGGGCTATAAGCCGCTGGACCGGCTGTCCGAGGTCATCGGGCCCCTCCTGGCGTCCCAGGGCATCGGCGTCCGCCTCAACGAGTTCGAGCAGATGAGCGGTCACTACACCTTGGACAAGGGCATCCTTCGGACCAAGGATCTCACCCTCACCAAGGCGGAGGGGATCGTGACGGCCGCGGGCTGGCTGGGCCTCCTGGATTCCAGCCTCAACTTCGACGTGACGGCGAAGCTGGGGCGCACCATTATCGAGGCCAAGGTGACCGGCTCCACGAGCCAGCCGATCGTCGTGCCGAAGCTCGGACGGATCCAGCGCAGGATCGAGACCGAGATCGAGAAGGCCGTGCCCGGCGAACAGGGCAAGGGCCTGAAGGGCCTGTTGAAGGGGATCTTCGGCAAGTAGCCTCGACCCGGCGGCTCACCCCCATCAATCCCGACCACTGGAAAGAGGGCAAAGGGCGGATGGACCTGCGGGCGCTGGAGGTCTTCTGCAAGATCGTTGAGCTGCGGAGCTTCTCCCGGGCGGCCGAGGCGGTGCTCCTCACCCAGCCCACGGTGAGCGGCCACATCAAGGCGCTGGAGACGGAGCTGGGGCTGCGCCTCTTGGACCGGGCGGGCAAAACGGTGACGCCCACTCGGGCCGGCGAGATCCTGTACGGGTACGCGCGGCGCGTCCTGGCCCTGCGCGAAGAGGCCCAGCAGGCCATCAACGAGCACAAGGGCGGCCTCACGGGACACCTGGCCCTCGGGGGGAGCAACATTCCCGGCGCCTACATTCTCCCGCCCCTGGTGGCGGCTTTCAAGCGCGAGCATCCCGAGGTGACTATCGCCCTGCACATCGGCGGGTCGCGGGACATCCTGCGGGGTGTGATCGACGGGACCTTCGAGGTCGGCATGGTGGGCGCCCGTTTCGAGGAGGGGCGCGTGCGCTACGAGCCGTTCGCCCGGGACGAGCTGGTCCTGGCCGTGCCGGCCGCCCACTCGTGGGCCGGGCGAAGCATGGTGCGCCTGGCAGAACTTCCCCGCCAGCCGTTCATCATGCGCGAGCGCGGCTCGGGGACGCGAAAGGTTATGGAACGGGCCCTGACAGGGCGCGCCCTGGACCCGGGCAACCTCCGCGTGGTCCTGGAGGTCACCGGCAACGAGGCGGTGCGGCAGGCGCTCAAGGCCGGTGCCGGAATCTCCATTATCTCCCGCTGGGCAGTCGAGGACGACATCCGGCACAAGGCGGTGGCGGCCCTCCGCATCCACGGAGTGAGACTCGTGCGCGATTTCTTCCTGGTCACGCACAAGAGCCGGTCCCGCTCGCCGCTGGGCCAGGTCTTCCTGTCCTTCCTGAGGCAATCGAGCCGGTCCACGTCCTGAGGCCCTTCCGCGGCCCCGATCACGAGGAGATGACGGATGATTGAGGTAGCGGTGAGCGGCTGGCTGATCGGTCTGGCCATCGCCCTGCCCGTGGGGCCGGTCATCACGGAGATCATCCGCCGGGGACTCCGGGCGGGCTTTCTCCCGGCCTGGCTGGTTGGCCTGGGGGCCGCGGCGTCCCACGGGATCCTCGTCTGCCTCACGCTCCTGGGGGTAGTGGCGCTCCTGGATCGGCCGATGTGGCACGCCATCCTGGGCGGCGCGGGCATCCTGGTCCTCGGCTATCTGGGGGTGGATGCGCTGCATGCCGGCACGGAGGTGCCCACCGCGGAGGACCCGTCCCGGGCCGGTCGGCCGTTCCTAGTCGGCTTCAGCATCGGCATTTCCAACCCCATCACCCTGCTCTGGTTCCTCACGGTCGGCGGGGCGCTGATCGCGACGCACGGCGGGGGAAGGTCCGGGGCTCTGGCCGTGACCTTCGGCGCGAGCTTTATCTCCGGGGTTCTCTCCTGGGATACCGTGGTCGCGTACCTGGCCGGCTGCGGGCGACGCTGGATGAGGCCGAAGACGCTGCGGGCGATCAACGTGATGGCGGGACTGGTCTTCTTCGGCTTTGCGGTTCGCCTGACGTGGAAACTGGCGCAGGGGCTCCGCTAGACTTGTGGATCACAAACGCCGTCATCATCCTTGGACGTCAAAAAGGGATTGAGGGCCCACCCGCTCGATGGTACAGGACCTCGCCATTCACCATGGTCATCTCCACATTCGCTGATGCCAGGCGGTCCTGGGCCGTCTGAAAGAGATCCTGGCTGAAGACGACGAGGTCCGCCTTCTTCCCCGGGGCCAGGCTGCCGAGCTGGCTCTCCTTCCTCGAAACCCAGGCAGGCATCTGGGTAAAGGCGCGGATGACCTCTTCGAGGGTCAGTCTCTCGCCGGGAAACCATCCTCCCGTCGGTTCGCCTGAGAGGCTCTGGCGGGTGACCGCCGCATGGAAACTCAACAGCGGGTTGATCGCCTCCACCGGGGCATCCGAGCCGAACTGGAGCCGAATTCCCGCCTTGAGCATGGACTTCCAGGCATAGGAATAACGGCAACGATCCAGTCCCCACTTTTTCTCGGCCACGGGCATGTCTGTGAGAAGGTGAACCGGCTGGACGGAGGCCACGACGCCGAGATCGCGGAACACCGCGAAGTCGTCCGGATGAAGGAGCTGGACATGCTCGATCCGATCGCGTCGGGGCCCGGGGTGACGCTTGCGCGAAGCCTGGATGGCCTCCAGGACGTTGGTGACGGCCTGATCCCCGATGGCGTGGACGCCGACATCGCCCCCGAACCGGTAGGCCAGCTCGACCCGTTCCTGCAACTCCTTCGGCGTGAGGATGACGAGTCCCCGCTCGGAGGGATTATCCGTATAGGGCTCATGGAGCAGGGCCGTGCCCGATCCCAGGCTCCCATCGGCATAGAGCTTGACCTGACCAAACCAGAGCCGCTCGCTGCCCCTGCCCAGCTCGATGCCGCAGGACCGGGCCGGCTCAAGTTCTTCGGGCGGCAGCAGATGATGGACCCGCACCTGGAGCTTCCCCTCTTCCTCCAGGGCGGCCAGCGCCTCCCATTCCCGAAGGGTCTCGCAGGAATGGACACCCGTCACGCCGAAGCGCAACGCCTCTTGCTGAGCGCGCAGGGCGGCTTGTTTCCGCTCTTCGAGGGTCGGCGGCAGGATCTCCTTTTCGATGATCTTCCGGTATTCCCGGAGGAGGCCTGTGGGCTCGCCCGTCTTCGGATCGCGCTCGATCCGCGCCGCCGGCGCATTCGGCGTCCCCTTCTCGATGTGCGCCAGCTTCAGGGCCAGCGAATTCAGCCAGGCCGTGTGCCCGCAGTGACGGATCAGCATCACGGGGTGTTCAGGGGCGATATCGTCGAGATCGCGGGCCTCGGGCTCTCTCCGCTCCCTCCACGCATGCTCGTTCCAGGCGCGACCGATGATCCATTCCCCCGGCTTTCGGGATGCCACGGCTTGCCTCACCCGCGCCCTGCAGTCTTCAATTGATGGAAGATCCCTGAGGTCCAGGCGCTGGAGATACAGGCCGAAGTTCACAAAGTGCAGATGAGCATCCGCGATCCCCGGGGTGACCAGTCGGCCGGGCAGCTCAAAGACGCGCGCTCCCCGGCCACACGCCTGTCGGACCTCGTCGTCGCTGCCCACGGCGACCACCCTGTCCTCCTTGACGCACAGGGCGTCCGCCCAGGGTCGCGCCGCATTCCCGGTGAAGATCCGGGTGGAAAGGATGGCTGTCTCCATGTCTATCTCCGCCGACGGGTCGTGTGCGGGTCGAGGACATCCCGCAGCCCGTCTCCGAGCAGGTTCAAACCCAACACGGTGACAAAGATGGCCAACCCCGGGAAGATCGAGATCCAGGGGGCCGTGAAGAGTTGCTCGCGCGCCGTGGACAACATCCCCCCCCAACTGGGCGTGGGCGGCTGCGCCCCCAGGCCGAGGAAGGACAGCGAGGCTTCCATGAGGATGGCGTAGGCCACGCCGAGCGTGGCGACGACCAGGATTGGCCCCATGATGTTGGGCAGGATCTGGGTCAGCATGATGCGGACGCGCCCATAACCGATCGCCCGGGCGGCGGTCACGTAGTCCAGGGAACGGGCCGCCAGCACCTGGGAGCGGGTTATCCTGCAGCTAAACGACCAATTGGTGAAGCCTAGCGCCAGGAACACATTGAACAGCCCCGGCCCCAGCACGGCCATGATTGCGAGGGCCAGGACCAGGGCCGGGATGGAGAGCATGACGTTGGTCAGCCCCATGATCAGATCGTCCCACCACCTGCCGAGGAAGCCCGCGGTCAGTCCCAGCAGGACCCCGATAAGGCTGTTCATACATTGGGCGATGAGACCGATGCTCAGCGAGATCCGGGCGCCGTAGATCACCCGGGACAGGATGTCCCTGCCCTGAATGTCCGTCCCGAAGAGGAAGGTATAGCTCGGCGGCTCCTCCGAGCGCAGGAGGTCCGCTTGGTTGATGGGATCATACGGGGCGAGGAAGGGCGCGAGGACCGCCACGCCCATGATCACTAGGGTGATGATCCCCCCGATGAGGAGGTTCTTGCAGGATCGAATGTGCCGAAGCGTCTCGTTCATCAGTACTCTATCCGGGGATCGATCAGCGCGTACAAGAGGTCCACGGCGAGGTTGACCACCAGGAAGATCAGGATGATGAGCAGCACGCATCCCTGGACGACTGGGATGTCCCGCTGGAAGATGGTATCCACCAGGAGGGAGCCGATGCCGGGCCAGGAGAAGAGTTTCTCCACGATGACGGTTTGGCCGATCATCGAGCCGAACTGGAGTCCGGCCGTCGTTAGGACGAGGATCAGGGCGTTCCGGAATACGTGCTTCGCATTGATGGCGAGACGCGGAAGGCCCTTGGCCTCTGCCGTCCGGACGTAGTCGGCCTTGAGGATCTCCAGGACGGCAGCGCGGGTCGTCCGCGCCAGGAGGGCCGTGTACCCCGCCCCCAAGGTCAGGGCCGGGAGCACCAGGTGCGCAAGTCCCCCCTCGCCGTACCCGGAGGTCGGCAGGAGCTCGAGCCTCACCGACACGAAGAACATCAGCAGAAGCCCAAGCCAGAACTGCGGCACGGAGACGCCCGACACGGCCCCGATCATTGAAAGGGCATCCAGCCACGAGCCCTGGCGCAGGGCCGACAGGAAGCCCAGGGGAATGCCCAGGCCGACGGCGATCAGCATGGCCGCCAGGGCCAGCCTCAGTGTCGGCCACAGGCGAGCCAGAACCAATGCCCCGACGTTTTCCCCCCGCAGGAACGAGCGCCCCAGGTTCCCTCGCGCCAAATTTTCGATGAAATTCAGGTATCGGATGTAGAGCGGCTTGTCCAGGTCCCACCGTTTCAGCATCTGCTCCACGTACTTCGCATCCATCCCACGGTCCTGCGCGCCAGCCGCCATTAGGGCGGCATTGCCCGGCAGCACGTTGAGCAGGACGAACATGATCAGCGAGATCGCCAGCACGGTGGGAATGAATTGCAGGAGACGGCGGAAGGCGAAGGCAACCATGGAAACCCTGCCGCGACCGATCACGCGATCGCCGCGCTCATGAAATCCCTGGAGAAAAAAAGCCCGATCTCGGGCCCCCGGGGGCGGCCCGGGATCGGGCCCGGGGAAGTCCTCTCGTTCTGGCTGAGTTTGCCGAATGGGCCGGACTATTTCTCCTTGGCCCGCGGCGAGGACTCGTCCAGCCAGAGATCGGTGAGGTCCTGGTACATCATCTCAATCGCCACGGGCTTGATCCCGTGAACCCATGGCTGGTGGGCGACCACCGCCTTGTTGTAATTGAAGAACCAGACCGGCGCGTCTTCCCTGAACAGGGCATCCGCCCTCTTGACAATCTCGTTCCGCCTAGCCATCTCCCGCTCCTTGCGCGCCGCATCCAGGAGCTTGTCAAACTCGGGGTTATTGTAGGCCACGAAGTTGCCTGCGGTGGGGGGGTTCTTGGACTCGAACCGGGCCAAGGCCTGCAAGGAATCCCCGCCGGCGCCGCTGCTCAACGACCAGATGAAGGCCTGGTAGTCCAGCTTCTGCATCCGGGCGGATAGGGCTGCCCCCTCCAGTTGCTGCGGCTTCACGGTGATGTTGATCTGTTTCAGGAAGGGCATGATGGCCTCGACCACCGGGACCCCCCAGGACTCGTTGCTCGTCCCCAGGCACTCGAAGGTAAAACCCTTCTCGTAGCCCGCCTCTTTCATCAGCGCCTTGGCCTTCTCGACGTTATACTCGTACCCCTTGGCCTTGGCGTCGAAGGCCGGCGAGGTGGACGGCAGGTACCCCGCCGCCGGGTAGGCTTTGTCCTTCAGCAGGCGCTGGATGATGAGCTTGGAGTCGATGGCGTAGTTGATGGCCTGCCGCACCAGCTTGTTCTTGAACGGCTCGTAGTTCGGGTTGAAACCGATCACGCGGGTGAAGAGTTCGGCCACCTCGACCATGTTCTTGGAGATCTGGGGGTCGGCCTGGTAGACGGGATACTGCGCCGCCCCGACCACGGTCGCGTCCAGTTCCTTGGCCCGGAAGGCCACGTCGCGTGCCGCCCCCTCGGGCATGACCTTGTACACGACCTTGTCGAGGTACGGCTTCCCCTTCTCATAGTAGTCGGGGTTCTTGGCCAGGACGAGCTCGCTTCCCTTCACCCATCTAACGAACTTGAAGGGACCGAGCCCGACCGGATCCGTGCCGAACGCGTCCCCCCTCTTCTCGACCTCCTCCTTCGGCAGGATGGCGGTCCCGCTTTCATACAGGGTGTAGGCGGGATCCACCGGGCGGTCCATGGTGATCTCGAGGGTGAAGTCGTCGATCTTGCGGAGGCCGGCGATCTTGGTCGCCTTGCCGTCCTCGAAATCCTTGGCCCCCTTGATCACGCGGACGAACCGCGCCGAGGGAGAGGCGACTTTCGGGCTCATGATCCGCTCGTAGCTCCAAATCACGTCATCCGCTGTCATCTGTCGCCCGTTGTGGAACCTGACGCCCTTCTTCAGCGCAATCTTGTAGACCAACCCGTCCGGCGAGACCTCGACCTTGTCGCCCAGCTCCAGGTTCGGCCGGTTGTGCTGGTCGTCCCAGGAATACAGGCTGCGGTGGATGTTCATGGTGACGATCCAATCGTTGGTATTGGGCGTGCGATGCGGATCCAGCGTGAGGACGTCACCGCCGTAGGGGACGACGAAATTGAACGTCCCGCCCGCGCGGGCGGCCCAACCCGCCCCAGCCATTGCCCCGATCAAGACGAGCGCCACGACGAATGCCACGAGCATCCTCTTCATGGAAACACTCCTCCTCTGACGAGAGTCCGGAATCTTCCGATCAGGACGGCATCACACGGAGGGAAAGTCTTCCTCCCGAGGCTGCCAGAGCATCGCGCAGGGCAGAGGGCCGTGTCAAGTTGGAAAGCCGAAAGGGCTCCTGAACAGAACACATCAGGCGACGGCCGTCGTCGAGCTCGCTTATTGTCGCCTATTCTCAGCAGGCTGGCGGGAAACTTACCTCCGACCGGTGCGACAGGTCAAGGGCAGAGCCAAATTGCCTCCCCCCTCCTGGGTCTCAAGGCTTGCGCCCCTGCCCGTGCAACCTCAGACCCCCAGCCCCTGTCCCCTGTCGCTCACTCCACCGTCACGCTCTTGGCCAGGTTGCGGGGCTGGTCCACGTCGCAGCCCTTGCGCACGGCCACGTGGTAGGCCAGAAGCTGCATCGGGATGGCCAGGAGGATGGGGGTGAGCAGGTGGGATGCGCGGGGCACGGGCAGGCAGTGGTCCGCCTTCCGCGGCAGCTCTTGGTCGCCCTCGGAAATCACGGCGACGACGATCCCGTCCCGCGCCTTGACCTCCTGGACGTTCCCCAGGATCTTCTCGTACACCTTGTCCTTCGGCGCCAGGATCACCACGGGCATCTCCTCCGTGATGAGGGCGATGGGCCCGTGCTTCATCTCGCCGGCCGGATACCCTTCGGCGTGGATGTAGGAGATCTCCTTGAGTTTCAGGGCGCCCTCCAGGGCGATCGGGTAATTGACCCCCCGCCCCAGATAGAGGAAATCCGACTTGCCGTGGAACAGGTGGGCCAGCCGCTCCAGCTCCGTATCCAGATGCAGGACGGTCTCGATCTGCTGCGGCACGCGGACCAGGTCCGCCAAAAGGTCGCGCACCCGGGCCGCGTCCAGGGTCCCGCGCTTCCGCCCGAAGTAGAGGGCGAAGAGGTAGAGAGCCGCCATCTGCGCCGTGAACGTCTTGGTGGCCGCCACGCCGATCTCGGGGCCGGCGTGGGTGTACAGGACGCCGTCCACCTCCCGCGTGACGGAGCTGCCGACCACGTTGCAGATGGCGAAGGTGTGGCAGCCGCGGGATCGCGCTTCCTTCACGCCGGCCAGGGTGTCCAGCGTCTCGCCGGACTGGCTCACCGCCATGACCAGGGTCTGGGGGCCCACCACCGGGTCGCGGTAGCGGAACTCGGAGCTGTAGTCTACCTCTACCGGGACCCGGCACAGCTCCTCGAGCATGAACTTGCCCACTAACGCGGCATGCCACGCCGTGCCGCAGGCGATGAGGACCACCTTCTGGATTTCGGGCAGGGCCTCATCCAGCGCCTCCATCCCCTCGAAGAAAACCTGCCCTGAGTCCTCCGAGAAGCGGCCGCGGATGGTGTCCCGCACGGCCCGGGGCTGCTCGTAGATCTCCTTCAGCATGAAGTGCTTGTAGCCGCCCTTCTCGGCCAGGATGGGGCTCCAGAGGACTTTCTCCACCGGGCGCTGCACGGCCTCTCCCGCGAGCGTCGTGACCTCCACCCCGTCCCTCGTCAGGACCACCATCTCCTCGTCGTCGAGGAAGAGCACGTTGCGCGTGTGGTTCAGGATCGCCGGGACGTCCGAGGCGAAGAAGAAGTCCCCCTGGCCCAACCCGACCACCAAGGGGCTCCCGCACTTGGCCCCCACGATCCGGTTGGGGTCGCCCTTCCACAGGACGCCGATGGCGTAGGCCCCGGTGACATCGTTCAGGGCGCGCCGGGTGGCCACCTCGATGTCCCGGTCCTCCCGGAGGTACTTCTCGATGAGGTGGGCGATGACCTCGGTGTCGGTCTCCGACCGGAAGAAGTGGCCCTCCGCCAGGAGCTTCTCCTTGAGGGCCAGGTAGTTCTCGATGATCCCGTTGTGGATGACCACCAGGTCCCCGGTGCAGTCGGTGTGCGGGTGGGCGTTCTCCTCGGTCGGCCGGCCGTGGGTCGCCCAGCGGGTGTGGCCCAGGCCGATGGTCCCGCCGAGGTTCGACCCCCAGAGGGCATTCTCCAGCTCCTTGATCTTGCCGACAGAGCGGTGGATCACCATCCGGCCCTGGTCCACCACGGCCAGGCCGGCGGAGTCATAGCCTCGATACTCGAGGCGCTTGAGCCCCTCGATCAGGATCGGGACGACCCTTTTATTGCCGATGTAACCAACGATGCCGCACATGGCTCGCCCCCTTCTTCAGGACGCTTCAGAGAGCCCCGGCCGGTTGCAGGTCGAAGTTCCGCGCGTACAGCTCGCCCACCATCCGGACCTCGTCCGGCGTGAGGTCGGGGACGTCGGAGGCGCCGGCGAACTCTCGCAGCTGCTCTTCGGCATAGATATTGGGCAGAACGCAGGCGAAGCAGGGTTCGGCCAGGATCCACCGGATGGCCGCCTGGGCCGTCGTCCGCCCCGTCCCCTCGGTCAGGAAACTGAGCCGCGCCACCTTCTTCAGGCCGTCATCCAGCCAGGCCTTCTTGCGGGCGTCGGTATTGACCCGGAAGAATCGATGGTCGTCCGCGCCGAAGGTCGTCTCCCCGGTATAGCGGCCCTCCAGAAGGCCCGAGGAGTGGGGGACGCGGACCATGAGGCCGACGCCGTGTTGCTTCGCCAACGGGATGAGGGGCTGGCCGATCTGCTGCTCCAGCATGTTGTAGATGATCTGGGTGACCATCCTGCGCTCGGCGACGCAGCACGTCCCCTCAGCGGCCTGGCGGATGTCAATGGCCGGGCCCAGGGTCGCCCCGTAGTGGCGGATCTTGCCCGCCTCCTTCAACCGCGCGAGTTCGGCGAACAGGTCGTCCCGCCGGAGCGTGTCGATCCGCGGGTTGTGCAACTGGTACAGGTCGATCCGATCCGTCCCGAGCCGGCGCAGACTCTCCTCGCAGACCTTGCGCAGGTATTCCGGCCGCCAGTCCTGGGGCCGCTCGCGCTGGCCGGGCTGCACCCCGGGATGGTTGTAGAAGTCGTAGCCGAACTTGGTCGAATACACCACCCGGTCCCGCTTCCCCTGGAAGGCCTTGGCCAAGATGGTCTCGCCCAGCCCGTCCCCGTACACGTCGGCCGTGTCGTAGAACGTGATGCCGAGGTCGAGGGCCTTCTGCAGGAGGCGGACGCCGACCGCCTCGTCCTTGATTCCCCACATGGTCGTCCCGACGGTCCAGACGCCGAAGCCCACCTCCGACACCATGAGGTCCGTGGTTCCGAAGGTGCGGTATCTCATCGGTTCCCCCCTCCACACCAAGAGAAACGACAGGGGCGCCCGCGTCTCCCTATCCCTGTCGATCCGTCCCCGACGGTTCCCTTTCAACGATCAACCCGCGGAGGGCCCTGGCCACCTTGTGCGGGTCGTGGCGGATCGTGTCGAGCTTGTGCAGCGCCCGCTTCCCCCGCCAGCCCTCCTCGACGAAGTTTCCCACGACGGGGATGGGCCCCAGGGCCTTGACCCGCCGAATCTCTTCGGGCGTGACCGGCATGAAATGCACGTCGTCCCGCCGGTACGCCTCGATCATGTCATCCGCCGGCACCTGGACATTCAGGAGGACGTAGTCGAGGTGCTCCTCGCCCAGGTATCGCAGCACCTCTTGCACGTGGGCAACGGCATCGAAGTCATCCGTTTGCCCGGGCTGCGTCGTCATGTTGCAGATGTACGTCGTGCTTGCCCGGGTCTCCTGGATCGCCCCGCGAATCGGTCCGGGCAAAAGGCCCGGGAGGACGCTGCAGTAGAGGCCACCCGGACCGAAGACGATCAGGTCCGCCGTGCGGATGGCCTGGATGGCGGCTTCCGCTACCCGCGCGTCCGCCGGATCCAGGAACACCTCGGCGATTCGGGCCTTCCCCGGAGCGCGGATGTTAAACTCTCCCCGTGCGATGCTGCCGTCGGTCAGCCGCGCGCAGAGCGTGGCGGGGGAGGATGGGAGGGGCAGGATCACGGCCCAGCAGTCCAAGAGCCGAGCCACCGCCTCCACGGCCCGGTCGAAGCCTCCCAGCGTCTCGGCGAAGGCGGTGAGGATCAAGTTCCCCAGCGCCATGTTGCGGAGGCTCGAGTCGCAGGCGGGGCGGAAGCGGAACTCGAACAGGTCAACCAGGGGCTCGAGGCCGGGCCGGGGATTGGCTGCGGCGGCGAGCACGGTGCGGATGTCACCGGGCGCCGGCAGACCGAACTGGTCCCGGATGATCCCACTGCTGCTTCCGGTGTCCGTGGTCGTGACGATCGCCGTGACGGCCCAGCCGGATTCCCGGAAACCCTGCACGATCAGCGAGGGGCCCGATCGTCCCCCCAAGACCACGAGCCTCGGCACCGTCCTCCTGCGCTCTCCCGGTCACGTCCCGAGGTCACTTCCTCCCCCGGGCCTTGCGGATCTCGGCCGCCCGGCCTTCCTTGTTCACCTGCTGGGCACGCCCGAACGCGAGCGCGGCATTCGTTGGGACGCGCTTCGCGTTCAACATCACTTCTTCCCGCGGGTCCTGCGGAGTTCGGCCGCCCGACCCTCCTTGTTCACCTGCTGGGCACGCCCGAACGCGAGCGCGCCTGGCGGCACCTCTTGGGTGATGGTGGAGCCGGCGGCCACAATGGCGCCACGCCCGACCTTGACCGGGGCCACCAGGCTGGCGTTGCTCCCGATGAACGCCTCGTCCTCGATAATGGTCTGGTGCTTGGCGAAGCCGTCGTAGTTGCAGGTGATCGTCCCGGCCCCGACGTTCACGCGGTCCCCGAGCCTGGCATCCCCGACGTAGGTCAGGTGTGGGACCTTGGATCCCTCGCCGATGACCGATTTCTTCACCTCGACGAAGTTGCCGACCTTGGCCTTCCGTTTCAAGCGGGAGCCCGGCCGCAGGTGGGCATAGGGACCGATGGTGCATTCGTCGGCGATCTCGCTGTCCAGGATCACGCAGCCATCCAGGACCGTCACCCGGTTGCCCAGGTGCGAATCCCGGATCCGGCAGCCCGCGTGAATGGTGCATCCCTCGCCGATCCTGGTGCGGCCCTCGAGCTGCACGTTGGGGTACAGCGTGCTGTCCCGTCCGACCGACGCCAGACTCGAGACGTGGACGCTGGCCGGGTCCACGCAGGTGACGCCCTCCGCCATCAGGTGCGCCACGGCGCGGCCGCGCAGGACGGCATAGGCCTCCGCCAGCTCCGCCCGCGTGTTAATTCCCAGGACCTCTTGCGGGTCGTCGGCCAGAACCGTGGCGATCCGTCCCCCGGCCTTCCCCGCTCTCTTTCGGAGGATGGACAATAGCTCCGGGAGGTACAGCTCCTTCTTCACGGGGGACGGCTTCACCTGGTGCAGCGCCGCAAACAGGCACGGCGCCCGGAAGCAGTAGATGCCCACATTGATCTCCGTTACACGCCGCTCCGCCGGCGTGGCCTCTACTTCCTCGACGATGGCGCGGAAGGCACCGCGCCGGTCCCGCAAGACTCGCCCGTACCCGCTGGGGTTGGCGAGCCGCGCGGTGACCAGCGTGGCATCGGCCCGGGTCTTGACATGCGTGGCCACCAGCCGCTCCACCAGGGCATCGCCCAAGAGAGGAACGTCACCCGAGATGACCAGGACATCCCCGTCGAAGCCCTGCAGGGCCGACTCGGCCTGGAGGACCGCATGGGCGGTCCCTCGCTGCTCCGACTGGAGGACGAATTCGACCGACATCCCACGGAGGGCTTCCCGCACCCGCTCGGCCTGGTGCCCGACGACCACCAGGGTGCGCTTCGCGCCGAGACGGCGGCACACTTCCAGGACGTGGCAAACCATCGGCAGACCATTCAGGGGATGCAGGACCTTGACCAGGTCGGAGCGCATCCGCGTGCCCTGACCGGCAGCCATGACGATGGCGCACAGGTCCTGCATAAGAGGTCTGGCCTCGGCGGCTTTCATCTTCCGCATGGGAGTTCTCACATGGATCCCGCGGCGCACTTCATGCAAAGCGAATGCCCCGCATTGGGAGAGGGATGATAACACACGGGAATCGTTCGAGAAAGGGGATTTCCAGGGCGCCGCGCCCCGTCCGCGAGGCACAGGGCGTCCTCGAAACGATACACATCGCCGTGCCGGTTTGGCCACGGATGCCTATGGCAGGGCGCGAGAGGGCTCGGACGCGCGGAGGGTCGAGAGTGCGGTCGGACAGGCATCCCGGGCGGGGCGAGGGGGTCAGGCGATTGGCACGTCGAGGCTGCGAAGGGCCGCGGCGACGGTGTAGAGCGACCCGGTCACCAGGATCGTGTCGTCGGGCCCGGCGGCGGTCCGCGCCAGCGCCAGCCCCTCGCCCGGGTCCGCCGCGATCTCCACCTTCGAGCAGTAGCGGTCCGCCATGAGCAGGTCGCGCGGGTCGGCTCCGCGATCCGCCGGCGGGCGGGTGAGGATCGTCTGGTCGGCCAACGGTCCCAAGGGGGCGAGCATGGCCTGCCAGTCCTTGTCCCTGAGGACGCCGAAGACCATGATGAGCCTGTTGAGGGCGGACCGATGCTCCTCCAGGAAGGCGGCAAGGGCCTGAGCCCCGGCCGGGTTGTGCGCCCCATCCAGGATGATGCGGGGCCGGTCCGAGACGATCTGCAGGCGCCCGGGCCAACGCGCTTGGCTCAACCCCCAGCGGATCGCGGCCTCGCCCACGTGGAATCCCAGGCCCTCCAGGACTTCGGCCGCGGCGACGGCGGTGACGGCGTTCTCCGCCTGATGCCGTCCGGCCAGCGGAATCCGCAGGGCTGCGTACCGGCGGACGGGTCCCGCCAAATCCAGGGTCTGGCCGACCAACCCCGATTCCCGGATGGTGTAGCCGTACGCCTCGTGGACGTTCACCAGGGGCGCCTTCCGATCATCCGCCATCCGCCGGATGACCTCGAAGCTCTCGCCCCGGGTCGCGGTGACGATGGGGACGCTCGCCTTGATGATCCCCGCCTTCTCCATGGCGATCTCGGGGAGGGTTCGGCCCAGGTACTCCTGATGCTCCAGGGAGACGTTCGTCACCACCGCTACCTGCGGGATGAGCACGTTGGTCGCGTCGAACCGGCCGCCCAGACCGACCTCGATGACCGCAGCCTCGACTCCCTGCCGGGCGAATTGGAGGAAGGCCATGGCCGTCGTCAGCTCGAAAAACGTGGGGTGGGGAAGCCGGTCGGTGGGAGGATTTGGGATGAGCTGGGGGGCGAAGTGCGCCGCGCACAGATCCTTCAGCTCCTCCGTGAGTCGCGTCACCTCGTCGGTGCCGATGGGCGCGCCGCTCACCCGGATCCGCTCCGTGAAGTCGAGGAGGTGGGGGGACGTATACAGGCCCGTGCGATACCCGGCCGCCTGGAGGACGGCAGCGAGCATCGCCGCGGTCGAGCCCTTGCCGTTCGTGCCGCCGATGTGGATGCTCGGTACCCGGGCCTGCGGATTGCCGAGGAGGGCGAGGAGCCGTTCCACGGTCTCGAGGCCCAGGCGCCAGCCAAAACGGCGCAGGCCAAAGAGGAACTCGGTCGCCTGTGCGTAGGTCACGCCAGTCGTTCCTGAGGGTGCCGAGCGTGGGACGCGAGGGGGCGGTATGCCCTGGGATTCTCCTGGCCTAGGGACGCGGCGCCCCCGTCGGCGCGCCGGAGGCACCGGCGAAGAAATCCAGGAGCTGGATCAGGGTCCGGCGCAGGTTCTTCCGTTCCACGATCATGTCCACGAAGCCGTGGGCGAGGAGGAACTCCGCCCGCTGGAAGCCGGCCGGCAATTCCTGGCGGATCGTATCCTGGATGACGCGGGGGCCGGCGAAGCCGATGAGCGCGTTGGGCTCGGCGATGTTGATGTCACCCAGCATGGCGTAGCTCGCGGTGACCCCGCCGGTGGTGGGATCCGTCAGGATCGAGATGTAAGGGAGGTGCGCCCGTCCCAGGCGGGCCAAGGCCGCCGAGGTCTTGGCCATCTGCATCAGGGACAGGACGCTCTCCTGCATCCGCGCGCCCCCGGAACAGGAGATGGCGATAAAAGGGAGCCGCTCGCGGATGGCGTCCTCGATGGCGCGCGTCACCTTCTCGCCCACCGCGGAGCCCATGCTTCCCCCCATGAAGCTGAACTCCAGGGAACAGAGGCTCGCCCGGTGACCGCCGATGGCCGCGACGCCCGCCAGCAGGGCGTCCTCCATCCCCGTCGCCTTCTTGGCGGCCTTGATCCGGTCGGGGTAACCTTTCTGGTCCTTGAAGTGGAGCGGGTCCTGGGAGCGGATGGTGGCGTTCCGCTCTTCGAAGTTGCCGGGGTCCACCAAGAGATCGATGCGGGCGCGAGCGGAGATCCGGAAGTGAAACTGGCAGCGCGGGCAGACGTTGGCGTTCCGCTCCAGCTCCGGCTTGTAGATGATCTCCTTGCAGCTCTCGCACTTGATCCAGAGGCCCTCGGGCATCCGGACCTTGCCGTCTTTCGCGCCGACCAGGGGCTCTTTCTTGAACCAGGCCACTCCGCTCCTCCGCGTCCAGATGCGCACGACCCCGCAGGGCGGGGCTACGGTAGCCCACGCACCTCAGCCTGTCAAGGATCGCGATGCCCGGGCTGCCTTCACAAGGCGGCCCGGATCCTCTCGGCGGCCGCGCGGATGCCTTCCGGGTCGCCGGGAACGCGGGAGCGCTGGCTCGTCCGGGTGAGGCGCGGGCGAAGGAATCCCTCGAAGCCGGGGCCAAGAACTCTGGCGCCGAACGGAGGCTGCTCGGCCTGATTGTCGCCCTGCACCCAAGACGGTTCCGAAAGAGGGCCGCGAGGGGCGGTAGCCGGCAGGAATGCTGGAGGTTGGTCGAAGCTTGTCGGGTGTGCCTAGTACCCGCGCCGCCCGCCGCGCCCGCCGCCGCCACCGCCACCAAACCCACCGCTGCGGCGTGGGGCCTGCTCGCGAGCCTCGTTGACGGTCAGCGCCCGGCCGCCGAAATCCCGGCCGTTCAGCGCGTTGACGGATGCATCGGCGTCCGCCTGGCTCCCCATCTCGACGAAGGCGAACCCGCGCGGACGACCCGTGTCGCGGTCGGTGATGATCTTCACCTCGTTGACCTGGCGCCCTCCCTCTGAGAACAGGGTGCGGAGCTGTGTTTCGTTCGTGTCAAACGGCAGATTCCCGACGTACAACCTCGTCCCCATGGTCCTCATCCCCCTTCGCCCCGCGGCTGCGGGGCTTCGTCCTGTCGTGAGCGGTGGTTCGTGCCGCATCCGCAGATCGTGGGTCCGCTCCCACCACGACCGGTCCGGGCAACCCGGTCCCTGCGGCTATTCGATCTGTTCTCCCCGCGCCAGGGCGCGGCCCGTTCGCTTCCGGAGGCGCCGCGCCGCCTCGCGTACCTTTCGCCGCCGACGGTCTCCGGGTTTTTCGTACCGGGAGCGCCGCTTCAGGTCCCGCAGGATCCCGTCGCGGAGGACCAGCCTCTTGAAAAGCCGGATGGCGCCCTCCACGCCGCGGTCGCCCACGATCACTTCCAACGAACGGTGGCGCGGCGCGCCTCCGAAGGGAGCGCCGTCTCCATCCTGTCCACCTCGGAAGGTCATGCATCCTCCCCGGCGAGATTCCCCGCTCTGCGTGGGGGGCGCCGCTGGAAATAGAAAACGCCGCAAGGCTCGGGTCCTCGCGGCGTTGTGGGGAATTGCGAAACCGTCTGAACCTTCGGCAGGGTGAACTCTAGGGGCATCCATCCGCATTGTCAAGCAGAATCACCCTCACCCTTGCCAGCCCGGCCGGGGACGGCCGAGGAGGAATACGCGTCTGCCACCGCTTGACCGGGGACGGGATTGTCGCTAGGCTTTCCGCTAGCCCGGGAGACGGTCAGGGCGGGTATCCCTGTCATCCCGGCGGGCCTTCGAGGAGATCGGAACGGCGATGAGCGGACCGGTGTGCAAGATCCTCATCGTGGACGATGAGGTCGATTTGGCCCAGGCCCTGGCGGCCCTCCTCGGGAACGCGGGATACGCGTGTGCCGTGTGCACCGATGGCGCGAGGGCCTACGATGCATTCCTCGCGGAATGTCCCGACCTTGTCCTCACCGACCTCAGGATGCCAGGGAGCAGCGGGATGGACCTGCTGAAAAAGGTACGGCATCACAGTCCGACGCTCCCGGTTATCCTCCTCACGGCCTTCGCCACGGTGGACCTCGCCGTCGAGGCCATGCGCGAGGGCGCCGCAGATTTTCTCGCCAAGCCGTTCCTTCCGGAGGAACTCCTGGCGAAAATTCGCGGGGGGATCGAACGCTCGCGGGCTCGCGAAGGGAATCGCGGACAGATTTTCCGGGGCAGCCACGCCCTCTGGGAGGTGGTGGCGGCCAGCCGGAACCCCCGGATGCGGGAGGTTTTTGCGCTGGCGGAGAAGACCGCTCCCACCGACAGCAAGGTCTTGATCACCGGGGAAAGCGGCACCGGGAAAGAATTGGTGGCGCGGCTGATCCATCGGCTGAGCCCTCTCCGGGACCGCGGATTCTTTGCGGTCAACTGCGCGGCCCTGACCGAGACCCTGCTGGAGAGCGAGCTGTTCGGCCACGAGCGGGGCGCTTTCACCGGGGCGGTGTCCACCCGGAAGGGGATCTTCGAGGTCGCCAGCGATGGGACGCTTTTCCTGGATGAGGTCGCCGCAACCAGCGGCGCCTTTCAAGCCAAGCTTCTTCGGGCGGTCGAAACGGGCGAATTCACCCGGGTGGGAGGGACGCAGCCGATCCGCAGCCAGGCGCGGATCATTGCCGCCACGAACACGGACCTCACCAATGCTGTGGAGGCCGGGAGGTTCCGGAGCGACCTGCTGTACCGGCTGTGCGTGGTGCAGCTCTCGCTTCCTCCGCTGCGGGAGCGACCGGAGGATGTCCCCATGCTGGCGGAGTTTTTGCTCCACAGGCATGCGAGTCGGCTGAACAGGCCCGTGGTGAACATCGCGGAGGATGCCCTGCGGGCGCTGGTAAGATACCGGTGGCCGGGGAACATCCGGGAACTCGAGAACGTGCTGGAACGCGCGGTGATTGTGGCCGCCAGCGATACGGTCACGCTTCAGGATTTGCCGGCGGATGTCGGCGGGCCGGCTCTGACGGCCCAGACCGACGCCGGGGTCATCGAGGCCATGGAACGGACGCTGATCGAGAAGGTGCTCGCAGAGTGCGGGTGGAACAAGAGCCGGGCGGCCCGGCGGCTGGGCATCGGGCGACGGACGCTCTACTCCAAGGCTGCCAAGTACGGCATCCGGCTCGATCGGGACCTCGAAAGAGAATAGGCCCCAGAGCGTGCCGTCCTGTGCGGAATCGGCCCA
>Ga0187866_1000574_pt1 | contig 41459 bp, 26 predicted proteins | sample June2016WEW_11_1_3_FD_133013 | JGI IMG/M metagenome (GOLD analysis project Ga0187866, IMG submission 133013) | Peatland microbial communities from SPRUCE experiment site at the Marcell Experimental Forest, Minnesota, USA - June2016WEW_11_150 | ecosystem: Environmental > Terrestrial > Soil >...
CGGGGGGGGGGGGGGGGGGGGGGGGGGGGGGGGGGGGGGGGGGGGGGGGGGGGGGGGGGGGGGGGGGGCGGGGGGGGCGTGGGTGGGGGGGGGGGGGGTGGGGGGGGGGGTGGTTGGGGGCGCGGTGGACCGGGGCACGCTGGCCGGGGGCGCGTTGGTGGAAGCGCCGGCCTCATCATAGACGAGGTACTCGCCGGTGTCTTTGACGATAGTGGCGGTAACAAAGATCAGCAGGTAACGGGGAGTATCGACCTCGGTGCGGCGGCGGAAGAAGTTGCCGAGCAGCGGGAGATTGCCCAGGACCGGGACCGACTCGACCATAGTGGAGCGCTCCCGCTCGAGCACGCCGCCCATGACCACGGTTTGGCCCGACTTGACGACCATGCGGGTGCGAAGTTCCTGGGTCCGGAATTGCGGGAGGTTGATGTCGAAGGTGCTCTGGAGCTTTCCGGTGGAGTCGAAGTCGCTGAGCGTGGCGTAGGTGACGAGCTGGACGTCGGTATTCACGCGCGGGTTCAAGGCCAGCACGATGCTGTTGCCGTCGCCACTGATGCTGGCCAGCACGGCCAGTTCGGCCCCGGCGGTGATCTTGGTGGGTTTGCCGGTGGGGACAAAGGAGGAAGAGGTATAGTACATTTGGACGTTTTGTTTGACGGCGTATTCCTCGTAGTAGTATTGGACTTTGCCGTCGCTGATGGTGGCGGGGCGGTTGTTGAGGACGACCAGGCGCGGGGAGCTGAGGACCTGGCTTTCGCCGCTTTGCTCGAGGGCGCTGATGGTGGCGCTCAGGTCGTTGGCGCCCAGGACCTTGGTGAAGGTCTCCTGGATGCCGATGCCCAGGGCTGGGTTGGCAGTCTGGCCGGCGGTGATCGTGCGCGGGAAGTTCTCGTTGTTGACCAGGCCGGTAAAATCCTGCTGGAGCGCGGTTGAAGTGGGATTGCGGCCCGTTTCCCAGAGCACGCCCAATTGCATGAAGGCGGGTTTGGAAATGGTGACGAAGCGGGCCTCGATCAAGACCTGCTGGATGGGCTGGTCGAACTCGCGGATAACCTTCTCGAGCATTTCGAGTTGCTCCGGCGTGCCGCGCGCCACCACCAGGTTGCGCTCGTAATCGATCATGTATTTCAGGCTGTTGGCGTTGGTGCTGGTGACCAGGTCCTTGATGGCCTTTTCGAGCGAGGGCAAAACGGGGACCTGGTCATTGACGAACCGGTTGAGCTTGGTCGTCTCGGTGGTAGTAACGGTAGGATTGCCGGCGACGGTCACCACCGACTTGTTCACCTCCTCCGGACCGAGCTCGGCCGGGAGGATGAAGCCTTTGCGCAGCCGATAAAAGCGGGTTTCTTCCATGATGTGCTTGGGGTCGTTGGCATTGACGACCCAGACCAGTTCGGGGCCGGTCTGGAACTGGAGGTCGTAGTTGCGGCCGACGTAACGGAGAAACTCGCTCAACTTGACCTTGTCCAGGTTCACGCTCAGGACCTGCTTGAGGGCCGGGAGCGATTTGTCGGCCACGATGTTGACGCCGGCGTCCTGGCTGAGGCGGACGAGGAGGGTTTCCAGCGGGACATTGTCCAGGTGGATCGTGACCTCCTTCTCGAGGACCTTGAACATGCGGCCTTTGGTGCTCTCGAACTCGAAGGAGGGTACTTCTTCGCGGAGGGTCTTGCCGTAGGTATCCGGGATATAGGGGGTGTTCTCGATTTTGTCCACGACGTCGCGCACGTCTTTGCGGGCCGGCAGGCCGCGGTCTTTTTGCTCGGTCAACAGGCTCCAGGGGGTGGGATTGAAGACGGACTTTTTGGCGTCAATTTCGCGGATTTTGTCCTCGAGGGCCTGGGCGCGGCGTTGCCGGGCCTCCTGCTCCACCCAACTGTGGATGCGCGCACAAATGGCGCTCTTGGGCTCGTTTTGGAACAAGGCATTGGCCTTGACCTCGGCCTCCTCCCACCGGTCCTGACGCGCCAGGTCCATGATCTCTCTGATCTCCGGGTCGTGGCGTTCGCTATAGATCACCTTGGGTGGTTTGGGCGGCGGCGGCGGCGGCGAATGCTGGCAGGCGGTCATGGCCAGCAGCAGCAGCACCATCGCTGCCGCCGCTTTCGAGGTGGTGGTCAGCCGGTATTGTGAATATGGTGAAAGCATGAGACAGTACTTGACGCGATTTTAGCCAAGACCATTCACGCGCGGAAGCAAAATGTGAAGCCCCCCCAAAAAAAGACCCGCGGCCTGGGCCGCGGGTCTGGTGAAAGAGCCGGCTGGCTATGCGCCGTCGTCGCCGATGGCCTCGACCGGGCAGCCTTCTTTGGCTTCCTTGCAACGGGCCTCTTCGTCGGCTGATTCCGGTTGTTTGGAGACATAGGAATAACCGCCGTCTTCGTTGCGTTTGAAATTGTCGGGCGCCGTCTCGCGGCAGAGATCGCAGTCGATGCACTGGTTGTCGACGTAGTACTTGCCGGGAGTGTTCTCGGGATACTTATTTGCAGCGTCAGCCATAAAAGAGTCTCGTTTTAACCGGCACTATGGCGAGGGGGCTGGGGGAAGGCAAGATCAATTGGAAGATTTTTCGGTTGCGGGTCTGCCGAAGTGAGCTGCTATGGCAGGGTCAGGGCCTGGAGCTTGAGCACTTGAACGGCCTGGGTGGCGAGGTTGAGCACGGGGGCGGGATACAGGCCGAGGAAGAGCATGCCGGCGGCGCAGGCGTAGAGGGAGAGGCGGATGGGTTTGGAGGTCGGGAGCGGGGAGAGGGTCGGCGGTTGGCGGGACCAGTAGATCGCGCGCACGACGCCGAAGTAGTAGTAGAGCGAAATCACCACGCCGGCCAGGGCAGTGAAGGCCAGGCCATAGAGGCCTGGATGGGCCGGGGCCTGGGCGAGGACGGACTTGAAGAGCAGGAACTTGCCAAAGAAACCGGCCAGCGGGGGGATGCCGGCCAGCGAAACCATGGCCAGGGTCATGGTCGTGGCCAGCAGCGGCGAGCGGTGGTTCAAGCCGGCGAGCGCGGCGACATCTTCGCCATCCACCTGCCGCAGCACGAGGCAAATCACGGTGAAAGCGCCGAGGACGGTGAAGAGATAGCCGCTGAGGTAGAAGAGGATGGCGGAGGCGCCGGCGGTGGAGTCCCCGGGGCTGTGGGGGAGCGAGACGGCCAGGGCGGCGATGCCCAGGAGGAGGTAGCCGGCGTGGGCGATGCTGGAGTAGCCGAGGAGGCGCTTGAGGTTGCGTTGCGGGATGGCGCCGAGGTTGCCGTAGAGGATGGTGCTGGCGGAGATGAGGATGAGGAGGTTGGACCATTGGCCGGTGACGGCGGGCACGGCGGTAAACAGCACGCGCAAGAGCAGGACAAAGCCGGCGGCCTTGGAACCGACGGCCAGGAAGGCCGTGGTGGGGGAGGGGGCGCCCTGATAGACGTCCGGCACCCAAATCTGGAACGGGAAGGCGGCGATCTTGAAGCCCAGCCCGACCACGACCAACAGCAGGCCGGCCAGGAAGAGCTTGTTGGCAGTGTATTGGGGCGCCACCGCGGCGAGGTCGCCGAAGTTCAGTTGGTGGGAAATCCCGTACACCAGGGCGATGCCGAAGACGGTAAATGCGGTGGAGAGGGCGCCGAGGATGAGGTATTTCACGCCGGCCTCGAGCGAGGTGAGCCGGGCCCGCTGAAAGCTGGTGAGGACGTAAAACGTGACGGTGATGAGTTCGAGGGAGACGAAGAGCAGGGTGAAGTCGTTGGCCGAGGAGGCGAAGAGCATGCCCGCCAGGGCGAAGAGGAGCAGGGCGTAAAACTCGGCGATGCCGGCCTGGAGGCAGTCGGCAAATTCGACGGACATCAAGAGCACGAGCAAGGTGGCCAGGAGGAAGAAGCGCTTGAAGAAGAGCGCCAGGCCGTCGAGCGCGTACATCTTGTTGAAGGCGTATTGGACTTCGCCGGGCCCGAGTCTCACGGCGAGGAGGCTGTAGAGGAGAACGGCGCCCACGCCGAGGGCGGCCGCGTAGCCGAGCTTGCGTTTGGCGGGCGGCGGCAGCCAGAGGTCCATGAGCAGCAGACCGAGCCCCAGGGCGAGGACCAGCCCTTCGTGACGCAGCAAGGCGAGGTTCATCATGGGTCGGTGAGTGAGTGGGAGAGTGGGAAAGTGGGGAAGTGGGGGCCAAATCCCGACAAATCGGGAGCTTGGCTTGCCGCCGCACGGCCTAAGCTTCGAGGGCGAGACGCCCTCGCGGCAGGCGAGACGCCTGCCCCACTACCCAGCGGTTCATGGGTAGGGACAATCGGGTGGGCAGTTAACTGCCCGGCAAAGGGCGCCAGGACGCATTCGTTTACGCTGGGCGCGATTTTGTCGGTCAACAGCCGCGGGCAGCAGCCGAAGGCCAGGAGGGCGGCGAGCAGGAGGAGGAAGGGGGTTTTGCGCCAGAGGTGCGGGGCGTCGGCCACCTTGGCCCACTTGTCGGGCAGCGGACCTTGGAGGATGGTCCGGACGGCCCGGAGCATATAGACGGCGGCGATGATGAGCGCGCCCCAGCAGGCCAGGATGGTCACGACCCGGAAGGGGCGCCAGGCGCCGAAGAGCACGGTCACCTCGCCGGCGAAGTTGGCGAAACCGGGCAGGCCGCAGCCGGCCAGCGCGGCCATGACCAGGGCGGTGCCGATGAAGGGCAGCCGGCGCAGCAGGCCGCCGAGCTGGTCCATTTGCAGGGTGCCGGTCTGCTGGTAGAGGTAGCCGTTCAAGCCGAAGGTCAGCGCGGCCAGGAAGCCGTGTGCAATCATCACCAGCACGGCGCCGGTCACGCCGATGAGGTTCAGCGTGGCGATGCCGAGGAAGACAAAGCCCATGTGCGCCACGCTGGAATAGGCGACGAGCCAGTTGAAATCCTTTTGCCGCATCGCCACCCAGCCGCAATAGAGGAGGTTGCCCAGGCAGAGCCAGGCCAGGACCTGCATCCAGTCCGGCGCGGCGTCCGGGAGCATCGGCAGGGCGATGCGGATGAGGCCGTAGAGGCCGAATTTTTTGAGCACGCCGGCATGGAGCATGGCCGTGGCGCTGGGGGCGGAGGCGTAGCCCAGGGGCGCCCAGGTGTGGAACGGCCAGAGGGAGACCAGGATACCGAAGCCGAAGAGCAGGAGCGGGAAGATGAAGCGTTGGGCGCCCGGGGCCAGCCGGTGCTCCCGGAGCTGCCGGGTGAGCGCGGGAATATCGAACGTGTTCGCGCCCGCTTGCAAGTGCAGGGCAATGAGCCCGACCAGCGCAATGAGGGCGCCGAGGCTGAGGTAAAGGGTGATTTGGAAGGTGGCGTAGTTCTTATCGGGGCCGCGCCCCCAAACGCCAATCATGATGAACGTGGGCACCAGCGCCAGTTCGTGGAAAAAGTAAAACAAGAACAGGTCGAGCGAGGCGAAGGCGCCGAGGATGCCGCCCGCCATGAGGAGGAGCAGGATGTAAAACTCCTTCTCCCGCTCTTTAATCTCCCAGGAGACACAAGCCGCGGCAAAGGCGACGACGGCGCCCATCAAGACCAGCCCCACGTTGATGCCGTCCACGCCGACATGGTAACTGATGCCCAAGGCGCTGATCCAGGGGAGCTGCTGCTCGAACTGGTAGCCGGGGGCCCCGGCGTGGAATAGCACGAACAGGGCGAGGGCCAGGGCCGCGGAGAGGAAAGTGGCCAGGAGGGCCACCCCGCGCAGCACCACGCGGAAATTGCGCGGCACGAACATCAGCGCCAGCGCCGCCAACAAAGGCAGGCCGAGAATGCAGGTCAGCAGAGACATGGGTTCAAGCAGATGGACTAGCAGGTCATTTCAAGGCCAACAGCAGGACCAGCGCGACGCCCAAGGCGAAGAGCAAGGCGTAGGTTTGGAGATTGCCGGTCTGGAGGAGGCGCAAGGCGCGGCCGCTGATTTCGGTAAAGCCGTGAGTGAAGCGGACCCCGCCGCCGATGATCCAGAGGTCGAACCACGCGGCCGTGGCGGCCAGGAAGTCATGGAAACGGATGACGGTGGCCTGGTAGAGTTCGTCGAAATAGAAGCGGTTTTGGATGTGGCGGGAGAGGGCGCCGAGTTTGGCGGGCAAGGGGTCTGTGGCGGCCCTGGCGTAGAGGGCTTGAGCGGCAAAGAATCCCAGCAGCACGGCCAGGAGACTGACCAGGGCCGGCAGGGGCGCCTCCCTGATGGGGGCCAGGAATTGTTGGAGCGTGGTAAGCGTGCGCTCCTCTCCCAGCGCGGCGGGGAAATGCCGGGCATAGACATTCTCGAGGCCGATGAAGCCGCCAATAATGCTGAAGACAGCCAGCAGGCGCAGCGGCCAAATCATCACGGCAGGCGATTCCTTGGCGTGGCCGGCAGACTCGGACCGCTCCTTTGCCAGAAACACGACAAAGAGCAGGCGGAACATGTAAAAGGCGGTCAGCGCCGCCACCAGGACGCCCAGGGCAAAGAGGGCATAATTGTGCCGGGCCACGGCCCGGGCGAGGATGCTGTCTTTGCTGTAGAAGCCGCTGAGGGGCGGGGCGCCCGCCAGGGCAAGCGTGCCCGCCAGGAAGGTCCAGAAGGTGACCGGCATTTTCTGGCGCAGCCCGCCCATTTTCCAGATGTCCTGCTCGTGGTGCAGGGCGATGATGACCGAGCCGGCGCCCAGGAACAGGAGGGCTTTGAAAAAGGCGTGGGTGGTGAGGTGGAACATGGCCTCTTTCTCGCCTTGCAGGCCAACGCCCATGACCATAAAGCCGAGTTGCGAGAGGGTCGAATAGGCCAGGATGCGTTTGATGTCATTCTGCTGGAGGGCAATGACGGCGGAGAGCAAGGCCGTGAATCCGCCGAGCCAGGCGATGACCAGGCGGTCGGTGTCGTTGAGCAGGAACCAAACGCGGCAAAGCATATAGACGCCCGCCGCGACCATGGTGGCGGCGTGGATGAGGGCGCTGACGGGCGTGGGGCCTTCCATGGCGTCGGGCAGCCAGACGTGCAGCGGGAATTGCGCGCTCTTGCCGACCGCCCCGCAGAAGATGAGCAGGCCGGCAACGGTCGCCAGGGCGCCCAGGGCTTGGCCGTTGGCCTCCAGCTTCTGCTCCAACTCGCGGAAGTTAAGGGAGTGGAGCGTGAGCCAGAGGGTGAGGATGCCGAGCAGGAACCCGAAATCGCCCAGCCGGTTCGTCAGGAAGGCCTTCTTGCCCGCCTCGGCGGCGGCGGGCCGTTCGAACCAGTAGCCGATGAGCAAATAGCTGGAGACGCCGACCAGTTCCCAGCAGATGAACAAGGCGATGAAGTTGTTGGCCAGGACGATGCCGAGCATGGAAAAAGTGAACAGGCTCAGGCAGGCGAAAAAGCGGGAAAAACCAGGGTCATCCCGCATGTAGCCCCAGGAATAGAGATGGATGGCGCCGGCCACGCCTGTGACCAGGAGCATCATCAGCAGGCTCAGCGGGTCGAAGCGCAGGCCGAAGTCCACTTGCAAGCCGCCCACGTCCAGCCACTTTACCGCCGATTCCGGGGTCGGCGGTTCCCAGCCCACGGACAAAACAAAGATGATGCTCAGGACGAACCCGGCCGCGACCGCGCCGATGGAAAGCCCGGCGCTCAAGGCGCGGTTGCGCCGGGTGCAGAGCGTGATGGCCGCCGCCGCAAGGAGCGGGAGGAAGAGAATGACCCAGGGCAGGGCGTTCATGGCGCGAATCCCGACGCTTTCCAGCCCAGAGCGCCCACGCGGTCCAAGCCGGCCAAGACCTCGGCGGGCTCACTTGCCCGAACCAAGCAAGCAAGGCCCCCAAGCAGCAGGAGCGCGATTCCCCACCACTGAGCCCTCATGACCGGATGATTGGAGTCTGAGGACATGGATTAGAGTTTCATCAGGGTCAGGTCCTCGACGTGGGCGGTCTGGCGTTTGCGGTAGAGCGCCACGATGAGCGCCAGGCCGACGGTGACCTCGGCGGCGGCCACAGTGATGACGAAAAAGACGAACACCTGGCCGTCCAGGTTGTTGGTGAAACGCGAGAAGGCGACCAGGGCCAGGTTGGCGGCGTTGAGCATCAGCTCGAGCGACATGTAGATGACCAGCAGGTTGCGCCGCACAAGGACGCCCAACATTCCGAGCGCAAAGAGCAGCACGCTCACGACCAAATAATGTTCCAAGCCGACGGTCATGGTAGTGAAAGGGTTACAAAGTTACCTGGTTACGAAGTTGCATGGTGACACAGTTGCATGGTTACATGGGTTAGAGAGAGGGCGGGCGGAATACCGATGTAACCTCTGTAACTTTTGCAACCTTTTCATCATTTGATTTCTTTCTTGCTGAGCAATATGGCGCCAACCATGGCGACGAGGAGCAGCACGGAGACGATTTCGAAGGGCAGGAGGTATTGCCGGAACAGGAGGCTGCCGAGTTGAGCCGTGCCGCCGCTGAGGGTTGGCGCGGATTGGGCGTTGAGCGGCGAGAGGAGCAGGCTGCGGAGGAAGATAAAGACAAAGGCGCCCACCGCGACCAGTCCCGCGAAGAGGCCGGCTTTCCTGATCTGGCGGCGTTCTTCGGCCTTGAGGTCGAGCAACATAATGACAAACAGGAACAGGACCATGACCGCGCCCGCATAGACCAGCACCTGGACGGCGGCGAGGAAAAAGGCGTTGAGCAGGACAAATAAACCGGCCAGCGAGACGATGGCCAGCACGAGGAACATGGCGCTGGTGACCGGATTCAGGCTGAAGGGGTTGGCGATAACCAGGAACCCAAACAGCAGCGTCAGGAAGGCAAAAACATAAAATAGAATGTCGGGCATAGTCATCGGTAGAGCGCTTTCAATTTTTTTAACGCTTTAACACCCTCACGGTTGCACACCCTGGGCTCTGGCTTCATCAGCCTTCTGCTGCCACTTGCGAATTTTATCCTGGTGAACGCCGCCCAGGGCGAGGAGTTCTTGTTTGTTGTAAATGAGCTGGCGGCGGCTGGCGCCGGTGAGCGAATAATCCTGCATCAGGAAAATGGCTTCCTCGGGGCAGACTTCCTGGCAGAAGCCGCAGAAGATGCAGCGGAGCATGTTGATTTCGAATTCCCTGGGCGCCTTCTCAACGTTACCGGCCTCGGGCGCGCCGGCCGGGCCGGGGGGCGTGATGCGAATGGCCTTGGGGGGGCAGACGAACTCGCACAACTGGCAGGAGACGCACTTGGTGCGGCCCTCCTGGTCTTTGACCAGGTAGGGCGCGCCGCGATAACCCTCGGGCACGACCCAGCGCTCCTCAGGGTATTGCATCGTCACTTTCTTGCTGAAGAAGTGACGGAGGGTGACTTTGAAGCCGCCCATAATGGCCGGCAGGTAAAGCCGTTCCCAGAGATTCAATGGTTTGCGCGGGACGATCATGCGAGGATTTGGATAATAGCAATCAGGCCGGAGAATCTCGAGCGCCGGCCCGCGCCTCGCCGGGGCAGGTAAATTACAGGGTTGGTTCTCATTTCCAGGCCAAGAGCGCCACGGCCGTCACGATAATATTGGCCAGGGCCAGGGGGATGAAGCGCCGCCAGCCCAAGTCCATCAACTGGTCGTAGCGGAAGCGGGGCCACATCCAGCGGACCCAGATGATCATGAACTCGACGAAGAGCATCTTGGCCAGGAAGATGCCGATTTGGAGCAGCCCGATGCCGGCAGCGGCGGCGGGTTGGTCCAGGCCGGCCAAGGGCAGAGTCCACCCGCCCAGGAACAGAGTGACGAGCAGCGCCGACGAAGCGGTCATGGCGGCATATTCGCCCATGAAAAACAGGGCGAAGCGGATCGAACTGTATTCCACGTTGTAGCCGCCGGCCAGTTCCTGCTCCGACTCGGGCAGGTCGAAGGGGAGGCGGTTGGTCTCGGCGAACATGGCCGCCAGGAAGACTGCAAAAGAGAGGGGCGCAAAGAAAAGCAACCAGCCATGATGGGCTTGCCAGGCGACCAGGCGGCTCAGGTTCAGGCCGCTGGTGCCGGCGAGCAACTCCTGCCAGGCGCTGCTCAAACGGCCCTCCTCCAGGCCGCCGGCAATCAGGAACAGCGGGATGACCGACAGGCCCATGGCGATTTCGTAAGAGATCATCTGGGCGCTGGAGCGAAGGCCGCCCAGGAAAGGATACTTTGAATTGGCCCCGTAGCCGGCCAGCACGAGGCCATAGACGCCGAGCGAAACGATGCCGAAGGTGTAGAGAATGCCGACGTTGAGGTCGGCGAGCACCATTTTCTGATGACCCAGTTGCGAGCCGAAGGGGATAATGGCCACCGTCAAGAGGCTGGGGATCATCACAATGGCCGGGGCCAGCCAGAAATAGGCCTTGCGCACGTGGGCCGGGGTGAAGTCTTCCTTGAGGAAGGCCTTGACGGCGTCCGCCGCAGGCTGCAGGAGGCCAAAGGGACCGACGCGATTGGGGCCGCGCCGGTCCTGGATGGCAGCGGAGACTTTGCGCTCGACCCAGACGGCGTAGGCCACGATGAACATCAGCACGGAGAAGACACACAGGATCTTGACCGCGCTGAAGAGGACAAACTGCCCAGCTTCCGTGCTAAACCAGCCTGTAATCGCGTGAATCATTTTCTAGACCTTAACCGTTACCCCCGTATCACCGAGCATGGCCCAGGTCAGCCCGTTGAAGCCGGGCACTTCGCGGGCCATCTGGTTGAAGAGGCCCTCGAGGCTCACGCAGCCGTCCTGGGCGGTGACATTGAAAAGCAGTTCGTGCAGGAATTCCCATTCGGGGCGGGCGTCGCCGGGCGGCTCGACGGCCTGGGTGAATTTCTGGACGCGGCCCTTGGTGTTGGTGAAGGTGCCGCGCTTCTCGGCGTGAGCGCAGCCGGGCAAGAGGTAGTGGGCGAGTTCCGTGGTTCGGTTGGGGAGGATGTCGCTCACAATCAAGGTCTCGAGCTTGCCGAGCAGGTCGGCGCCGAGGCCGTGGCGGGTCACGTCTTCGCCAAACACGATCAGGGTCTTGATGCGCCCGCGGCGGATGCCCTCGGAAATCCTCGGCAGGTTCGAGCCCATGGGTTGGGCGGCGATGCCGGTGAGGCGCGCGCCGTTGCTGTTCGGGTTGCGGTCGGGGCTCAAGAGCAGCTTGTCGCCCGGGGCCAGGCGCGGGAGCGAATCGGTCAAGGCGCCCAGCTTCTCCGCCAGTTTGGCCAGGAGAAAAAGCTCCTCGTTGGTCTGCCGGGCCGAGGCGATGACGGCCGCCGTTCCTGCCGGAACTCCCCTCAACCTCTGGGAAAGCTCCCGCAAGACCTCCGCCCAACCGACCCCGGTCTCGCCACTGCGGACTTCGGACTTCGGACTTCGGACTTCCGCCAGACGGTCTTCGCGGCCAATCCACTTGTAGTTGAGCCGGCCATAATCGCACATCCAGCAGGCGTTGACGGCGTCGTTTTCGCGCGGTTCGAAGCGGTAAATCTTCTCCTCGCGGGACCCGATGACGATGTTGCAGCCGGTGGCGCAACTGGCGCAGAGGCTCTTGGTTTCCTTGAGGAACCAGACGCGCATCTGGAAGCGAAAGTCCTTCGACGTGAGCGCGCCCACGGGGCAGAGGTCCACCGTGTTGAGCGAGTAGTTGTTATCGAAGACCTTGCCGGGATAGGCGGTGAGGGTGTTGTAACTGCCGCGGTTCACGATGCCGAGGGCGTCGTCGCCGACGACGTCGCGGGTGAAGCGAATGCAGCGCGTGCAGAGGATGCAGCGCTCGTCGTCGAGCACGATGCGCGGGCCCAGCTCGATGCGCTTGGGCTTATGGACCTTGGTTTCGGCGAAGCGGCTCTGCGCCTGGCCGTAGTCCACTGAGTATTCCTGGAGCTTGCATTCGCCGGCCTGGTCGCAAATCGGGCAATCGAGCGGATGGTTGATGAGCAGAAATTCGAGCACGCCCTCGCGCATTTGCTTGACGGCCGGCGTGTTCGTATAGACCTCCATGCCGGGCGAGACCGGGGTGGCGCAGGCGATGGCCGGGCGGGGGGACTTGGCAATGCGGGGCGAGCCGTCGGGGTTGAGGATGGGCTTGCGGTCCGGGCCGACGGCGGGCGTGCCATACTCGACGAGGCACATACGGCAGTTGCCGGCCACGGGCAGCTTGGGGTGATAGCAGTAGTGCGGCACGTCCACCTTGGCCGCCGTGCAGGCCTGGATCATCGTGGTCGCCAGCGGCTTGCCGGAAATGGGGTCCGGCATCGTCCTGGGCACTTCGACCGCAATGCCGTCCACCTTCACCGTGAGCTTGTCGACCGGCGGCGGAGCAGGCTTCGTTTCGGCTGTGGCGGCGGTGGTCATTCTTGTCAAAGGAAAGAGTTCAGACTCTTAACGCAACCGGTCTTTCCAGTAGCCGGGCCGCTGGCTCAAATGGACAACGGCAACGACTTGAATGCGGTCGGGCAGTTCACGGTAGAGCAACCGGTAAGGGAATGGTGCCACCTTGCAGCTTCGGATAGGCCTTTCGCAAAATGGCCATCTGTCGGGATTCTGCTGAATCCTCGCGCCAGCTTCACGAACGGCATCCAAAAACGCCCTTCCGACTCCTGGTTGTTGTGCGTCATAATACTGGGCCGCTTCGACCAACTCCATGTCTGCAACGCTGAGGTACGTGAGACGTTTCACTTCAACCTTTGGTACGCGTCTCGCAAGACATCTGCCGCATTGCGCTCAGTCAGTTTGCCCTCATCAAACGCTTCGCAACGACCAACCGCCTCCTCAGTCCAAGCCGCCTCAATCTCAGGCGAGCCATCTTCCGGCTCCAGGCTGACCAGCAATTTGCGGACGAGGGCCGCACGCGCACGTGCTGGCAAAGACAATGCCTCAATGAATACTCGTTCGGTTGTCGCACTCATAACATTAATGTTATCTTGATCGCTTTTCAGTGTCTATGGCGCACTCGCCGCCAACTTCTGTCGCACCAGCGCGGCGGTCGGACGGCCATCACGCATCACGACGAGAGCGCCATTCTTCAGATGCCTCACATATTCAGCCAGTGGTGAGCTGGCCTTTTTCAGTGCGATCGTCTTCACTCAAACCTCTCCCTTATTCTTGTGCGTTCTCTTCGCCGTGCGCCAGGCGCGAGGAGCCACGCCGAGGCGGCGTCGCATCTCCTCAGGGGAGATGCCGCCCTCCCGCCGGTGACGCTCGCGTGAGCGTTCGATGATGGCCTGGAACCTCGGGCTGGTTGCAACACAAATCCTTCTCATATCTGTCCCTTATACAGGTCCATAATGGGAAAGATCATTTGGAAGTCTCCCCAGATCAGGTCGCCGTCCTCAATCCGAAAACTCTTGAATTTCCGCAAGTCACGGTAATCAGTGGTGTCTGGATTACGCGCCTTGGCGAGGAAGGGCCCGAAGTCCACCTCCCGCACCGTGCCATCGTTGAAGGTCAGGCGAATCTTGTAGCCCGAGACATATTTGGCCTCGACAATTTCCAGGTATTTTGTGGCGGTCGTCTTCATTTCAACCTGCGAGTGATAACTTCCGGTTTCGATCGTATGTTGTGCACGAAGAAGTCAATCCAGCGCCGCACGATGTCGTCCGCTTTGGCTTCGACGAGTTCCTCGAAGTCCGCGCGCTTCTGGCCTTCGAGCGGGCGCCTGCCCGCAACCTCACCGAACACCAGTCCAACCACGCGGCGATTCTCGACGATGATCTCCGCACGGCTCTCTCGCCCGGCGTGGCGCCCATGCACATGGATAGGCTCGTGTTCGTTCGTATAAAAATACACTCGAAGGCCAAAATATTCATAGAGCTTTGGCATCGCGGTTCAAGTTCCGGGACAGGTTGACACCCTCGTATCCGCCGCCGGCCCCGGCGCGCTGGCCAGCCGCGGCCCTTCGTTCCTCGTCCGCCGCGCCCTTCGCCACAAATTCATCCTTGAATTTACCGACAAAACTCTGGACCGGCCAGGCGCAGGCCTCGCCGAAGGCGCAGATGGCGCGGCCGCCGGGGATGTTGTCGGCGATTTGGATGAGGTAATCGGCATCGCTGCCGCGGCCCTGGCCGTGGGTGAGGCGGTGGAGGGCCTTGGCCAGCCAGAGCGAGCCTTCGCGGCAGGGGGTGCACTGGCCGCAGCTTTCGTGGGCGTAAAACTCGGCGATGTTCGAGAGCGCCTCGACGATGTCCGCCGAATCGTCCAGCACGATAATCGCGCCGGAGCCGGACATGCTGCCCGCCGCAATCAGCGAATCAAAGTCATAGGGCAAATCGAGCAGGTCCACCTCTTTTTCCACCTCCTTGCCGTCGGGGCCTCTGAGCTTGAGCTTGAATCTCTCGCCGGCCTTGAAGACCTTGGCGGAGGAGCCGCCGGGGATGACGGCCTTGAGCCGGCGGCCTGGACGCAAACCGCCGCCGAACTCGGGGTCGTGGATGAGTTCGCCGAGGGTGACTTTGCCGACCTCGACCTCGTAATAGCCGGGCCGGCGGACGTGGCCGCTGAGGCTGACGATGCGGGTGCCGGTGTTGTTGGGGGTGCCGAGCTTGGCGTAGGCGGCGCCGCCCATGGCGGCGATGTGCTTGACGGCGCAGAGGGTCTCGACGTTGTTGACGATGGTCGGGCAAAGGTAAAGGCCCAGCACGGCGGGGAAGTAGGGCGGTTTGATGCGCGGGTAGGCGCGCTTGCCCTCGAGGGACTCGATCAGCCCGGTCTCTTCGCCGCAGATGTAGGCGCCCGCCCCCCGGTGGACGTGGATTTCCAGGTCGTAGCCGCGGCCCAGGATGTTGGGGCCGAGGAAATGCTTAGCCCGCGCTTCGGCGAGCGCCCGGTTCAGGAGCCGGGCGCCTTCGACAAATTCGCCGCGGATATAAATATAGGCCAGGTGCACGTCGTTGGCGTAGCAGGCGATGATCGTCCCCTCGAGCATCTGGTGCGGGTCTTTATAGACGATCTGCTTGTCTTTGAAGGTGCCCGGTTCGGATTCGTCCGCGTTGCAGATGAGATACACCGGCTTGCCGCTCTTGCGATCCACGAAGGACCACTTGAGGCCGCAGGAAAAGCCCGCCCCGCCGCGGCCGCGCAGGCCGGAGCGGTTGACTTCCTCGCGGATTTGCTCCGGGCCGCTCACCGTCTTGCCGTCCGGCAGGGGTTTGGGAGGGAGGGCGAGGGTTTTCTTGAGCGTTTCGTAGCCGCCATGGCGCAGGTAACACTCGAGGTCGGGCGTGTAGCCCGGCTGGTCCGCGTATTTTAAGATTAACCTGTGCTCTTTCACAAGCTTGACTTGGCCCGCAAAGATTTTAATCTAGGGGTGCTCGTTTGCCCGATGGTGTAACGGTAGCACAGCAGACTCTGGATCTGTTTGTCATGGTTCAAATCCATGTCGGGCAGCCAATTCATTTCCATGCTTTCAGCTTCCGGCGTGCTTTCGGGAACCGCTCGAGCTGGAGGATGTGGAGCCGGTCCTAGTCTCGCAGGACGGTTTTCTTACATCATCAATGGTTGCGTGTCGCAGGTGCACGAGCCGAGTATTTCCTCCGCCTTTTGTTCGGTAACGCCCTCGTGAAATGCGTGGTTGCACATCAGGACGGGGGCGGTGGCGCAACTGGCCAGGCATTCGACAAACTCGACCGTGTATTTGCCGTCCGGCGTGGTTTGCGGACCATGCTGCTGGGGGTCCAGCCCGAGCTTCCGGCAGAAGAACTCATGCAGTCCGTAGGAGCCGCCCAGCGCACAGCTCAAGGTCCGGCAAATGCGGAAGTGATATTTGCCGACCGGTTGCCGGTGAAACATCGGGTAAAAGCTCACCAGGTCATAGACGTTGATGGGTTCCAGTTCGAGCCTGGCGGCGATCCACTCGACGGCCTGGCGGGAGATATGGCCAAAGTGCTCCTGGAGGGCGTGCAGGAGCATGAGCACGGCGCTCCGCGGCTTGGGGTAATGCGTGACCAGTTGGTCAATTTCAGCCGCCAGGGCCGCCGGGACGGCGAAGTCCGGCTGCTCCAGGAGTTGATTAGGGATGGGTTGGGGGTTGGCTAGGTCCATCGATTCAATCTTCTCAAAGCGACGGCAACCTGGACAAGGCGGGTCATTTTCGAGCCAGCTTGAATAGCCGCTGTTGCTCGACCAGGCCGGAATAGGGTTTGGGCGGCAGGTCACGCACGGCGGTCTCGAATGCGCCGTCAAAAGCCGCTATGGCTGGCGCCGTCTGCGCATTACGAATCGATTGCCGCCGCACTTCCTCCAGGATCGGCCCCAGGGTCTCCCAATTGCGAAGCCAGGCCCGGGTCTGGGCCTTCTCGGCCTCGGTCATTTCGGCCACCGGTTTCATCGGTCACATTCTCCCATCACAAAGTCGAACGAGCCCAAAATGGCCACCACGTCGCTGACCATGTGGCCGGGCAAAAGCTTGGGCAGAATGCTCAGATTCACGAACGAAGGCGAGCGGATTTTGAGCCGGTGGGGGGTGCCGCCGCCCTTGCTGTAAATGTAAAAGCCCAGCTCGCCCTTGGGATTTTCGTGGCCGAAGTAAATCTCCCCGGGCGGCGCGTTCACGCCTTGGGTGACATTGATGAAATGATGGATGAGCTCCTCCATGCGGGTCAGCACGCGGACCTTGGGCGGGAGGACGATTTTCCCGTCCGGGACGTTGACCGGTCCGGGGGGCAACTGGTCGAGGCACTGGTGGATGAGGCGCACGCTTTGGCGCATTTCCTCCAGGCGCAGCAGATAGCGGTCGTAACTGTCGCCCGCCGAGCCGACCGGGACGTCGAAGGCGAGTTGGTCATAGACCAGATAGGGGTGGGCCTTGCGCAAATCGTGTTCGATGCCGCTGGCGCGCAGGTTCGGCCCGGTCAAGCCATAGTCAATCGCCTCCTCCCGGGAGATGACGCCAATGCCCTGGGTGCGGTCGACGAAGATGCGGTTGCGGGTCAAGAGCGTCTCGGTCTCATCGATGTTCACGAGCACTTCGTGGCAGAACTTGCGGCATTGGTCGGTCCACCCGGGCGGGAGATCGCGCGCCAGGCCGCCGATGCGGGTGTAAGAGGTGGTGAAGCGGGCGCCGGTGAGGGACTCGCAGAGGTTGTAGATTTTTTCGCGTTCGGTGAAGGTGAGCAGGAAGACGGTCATGGCGCCGAGGTCCATGGCATAAGAGCCCAAGCCGAGCAGGTGGGAGGAGATGCGGGCCAGTTCGCAGCAGAGCACGCGGATGAACTGGCAGCGCGGGGGCAATTGGTGGTCCAGGCCGAGCAATTTCTCGACCGCCAGGGCGTAGGCGACGTTGTTGGCGAGCGGGGCGAGGTAATCGAGGCGATCGGTGTAGGGGATGAACTGGGTGTAGGTCAGGTTTTCGGCAATCTTCTCGTCGCCGCGGTGCAGGTAGCCGACCTCCGGCGTGGCCTGGGTGATGACTTCGCCATCCAGTTCGAGCACGATGCGCAGCACGCCGTGGGTGGAGGGGTGGGAGGGTCCCATGTTGAGGACCATGTTCTGGCCGGGCAGGTCCGGCAGTTCGGCGGCAGGGGCCGGCGGCGGCGCCAGGGCCTGGGCCGCCTCGGCTGCGCGGGTTGCCGGTTCCTTGAATTGAAGCTCGCGAACGTCGGCCATTTTACTTCCTGGGTTCGAGCGGGTCCGGTCCGTGCGCTGGGTCAGGGGCCGCCTTGAAGTCCTGGCGCCGCTGGGGCGGGGCGTTGAGTTGGAGGGCATCCGTTTGCGGGAGGCGCACGCGGGGTTCCCGCGCCATGGCATCCTTGCCCCCGGCGAGGGTGACAAAGGGTCCGCCGGCCAGGGGCGCCGGTTCGGTGAAAGCGACCTCGGGCACGTCGGTCGGTTTGCCGGCCAGTGGGAAATCCTTGCGGAGGGGATGATAAGGGTAGCCTTGCCACATGAGGATGCGGCGCAGGTCGGGGTGGCCGCGGAAGCGGAGGCCCATCATGTCAAAGATCTCGCGCTCGTGCCAATCGGCGGAGCGCCAGACGCCGGTGACGGAGGGCAACTCGGCCTTTTCCTCGCGCAGGTGGGTCTTGAGGCGCAGCGGGCAACGGTGGCTGTAGCCGTAGAGGTGATAAACGATCGTGAAGCGGGGGTCCTCGCCGTAATTGTCCACGCTGGTAATGTCCACCAGGTAATCGAACCCCAGCTCCTTTTTGGCAAAGGCGCAAATTTCGGGGATGGGCTCGGGGTCTGCAAGCAGGAGGGTGATTTGGCCACGGAATTCCGCCGGGGGGGCGAGAAGGGCGGGGAACCTGGCCCGGAGGCGCTGAGCAAGTTCAAGGCTGGTGGTCATAATCAAGCCGGGAACTGATTTCGGCCCAGGGGCATGGCTCAGGCCACCTTTTTGAGGGTGGCGAGAGCCGGTTCCCTGGCCACTTTGTGCTGAAGCTTGATGAGGGCATCGAGCAGGGCCTCTGGACGCGGCGGGCAACCGGCCACATAGACATCGACCGGCACGATGCGGTCGACCCCTTGGAGGACGGCGTAGCTGCGGTACATGCCGCCGGTGGAGGCGCAGGCCCCCATGGCGATGACCCATTTGGGCTCGGCCATCTGGTCGTAAATTCGCTTGAGGGCGCCCGCCATCTTGTAAGTGACCGTGCCGGAAACAATCATCAGATCGGACTGGCGGGGAGAGAAGCGCATGACTTCGGCGCCGAACCGGGAAATATCGTAACGGCTGGCGCCGGTAGCCATCAATTCGATGGCGCAGCAGGCCAGGCCCATCGGCATGGGCCAGAGGGAATTCTTGCGACACCAGTTCAAGGCGGCATCGAGACGGGTGACCATAGCCTCGCCCTCGACTTTGGAGTCGTAGCCGATTTCCGTGGTTGTTCGCACAGGGTCTGGCGGAGCGGAACGCTGCACGCCGTTGGAAGCTAGGCGGCAGGCCTGAGCGAGGCAAGTTGAATTTGCGGGTTTTTCTTAAGAATTGCCTTGCATCGGGCCGGGGCGGGCTTATGCTGGGTGCCGCCTGAACGCCGCCAGTGCGGACGTTCTTTGAGGCTGAGAAAAGAAAAGTTAACCGATTACCTAACCCTCAACCTCCGTTGCCCCGGCAACGTTTGGCCGGTTAGGCCACGGGGTCTCGGAAAGCCCGGCGCTGACCAAGTCGCCCAAGGGTTCGTCAGAAGGAAATCGGACAGTTTATTATTATGCTTACCATGGAAGAGGCCATGAAGCAAAGGGGCACGCTGCCCTTTGCGGCTGGCAAGATCGTCAAAGGCGCCATCATCGAAGTGCGTCCCAAGGAAGTGCTGGTGGACATCGGCTACAAGAGCGAGGGGGTCATCGCCGCCAGCGAATTTGAAGACATCAAGGCCGTCAAGGTGGGCGATGAAATCGATGTCTTAATCGAGAAGCTGGAAGACCGGGAGGGTATGGTCGTTCTGTCGAAGGAGAAGGCGGAATTCAAGAAGAATTGGGAGCGGATTCTGACCATCTGCAACGAAGGGGGCACCATCTCCGGCAAGGTCAAAGCCATCGTCAAGGGCGGGCTGCTGGTCAACATCGGGGTGGAGGCCTTCCTGCCCGCCTCCCAAATCGATGTCACCATCCCCAAGAACCTGGTCCAATACGTGGGCAATACCTACGATTTCAAAGTGGTCAAGATCAACCAGGAACGGCAGAACATCGTGCTGTCGCGGCGCGAGTTGATCGAGCAGGAGCGGCTGGAGCGGCGGCAGCGGCTCCTGACCGAAATGACCCCGGGCGACATCCGCAAGGGGACGGTGAAGAACATCACGGATTTCGGCGCGTTCATCGATTTGAACGGCATCGATGGCTTGCTGCACATCACCGACATGAGCTGGGGCCGGATCGGCCATCCGTCCGAGTTGCTCAAGGTGGGCCAGGACATCGACGTGGTCGTGCTGGACATCAACCGGGAAAAGGAGCGGGTGAGCCTGGGCCTGAAGCAAAAGCTGGCCAACCCCTGGGACAGCATCGAGCAGAAGTATCCGGTGGGCACCAGGGTCAAAGGCCGGGTGGTCAACCTGGTGCCCTACGGGGCGTTTGTGGAGCTGGAACCCGGGGTCGAGGGCCTGGTGCACGTGACGGAACTTTCCTGGACCAAGCGGGTGGCCAAGCCGTCCGACGTGCTCAAGGCGGAGCAGGAGATCCAGGCGGTGGTGCTGGGCATCAACCGCGAAGAGCAAAAGATTTCGCTGGGGCTGCGCCAGCTCGAGGCCAACCCCTGGGACAAGGCCCAGGAGAAATACCCGCCCGGCACGCGGGTGAAAGGCAAGATTCGCAACCTCACCAGCTACGGCGCGTTCATCGAACTGGAAGAGGGCCTGGACGGGATGATTCACGTTTCGGACATCTCCTGGACGCGCAAGATCAATCACCCTTCCGAGGTCCTGAAAAAGGGCGACGAAGTCGAGGCGGTGGTCCTGGAAGTGGACAAGGCCAACCAGCGCATCGCGGTCGGCCTCAAGCAGCTCACGTCCGACCCCTGGGAGAGCATCGACCGGCTCTACAAAGTGGGGGACCTGGTCACGGGCAATGTCACGAAGCTGGCGAGCTTCGGGGCGTTCGTAGGTTTGCAGCACGAGATCGATGGGCTGGTGCACATCTCGCAAATCAGCGAAGAGCGGGTGGACAAGATCAAGAACGTGCTCAAGGTGGCCCAGGAGGTCACGGCGCGCGTCATCAAGATCGACAAGAGCGACCGGCGCATCGGGCTGTCGATCAAGGCCGCCAATTACTCGAACGAGCAGCTCAAGGCCGAGCAGGCCGCCCTGGACGCCCTCAAGCCGGGCGAAGACCTGGTGGCGCTCCAACACGCCTTTGACGCGGCCGATGAGGCACGCCAGGAAGAGGCGAAGTAGAATTTTGGGGTCATCGGTCATTGAGGCAATGGATGGTTACCCCGAAAATTGAATTAAATGGGAATAACTGGAAATATGTGGAAAAGCGGCTGGGGAGCGGGCGGAAACGGGCCGGAACCGGTTCCTGGCCGAGCGCGAAGCGAGGCGGCGCCGTGAGTTTGGCATTCAGTGGGTGGTAGTTTTGGCACCTAAGAGCAGCAAGCCGGCAAACGGCTGCGCCGGCCCGCCGGCCGCCTTGGCGAGTCGTTGGCAAGACAGCGGCCTGGTGGAGGGGGGAGCGCAGCGTTGCGGCTCTGCGCGGTCATGCAATACTCAAGGGCCAGAGCTGGAGCTCCGCGCCCCGGCGTGGCGCCAACCACTGGCGAAGGCGCGCCTGCCGGCCTGGCCTGGGGCGTGGCAGGCGAGACGCCTGCCCCACTATGGCCGCCCGGAAGGTTCTGGGCAACGGGAGCGATTATCTCTTCACCCTCAAAGCCAAGCTCTTGAATCATCTCGGACCGGCCCTGGGTTTAGTTTTTGGTGCATTTTATGCATTTTAGGCTTGAAAGTTGGCGGGGAATGTGGCGAAATAGCGGTTAGAGGATAGTTTGGGCGCAACTCGCCAGTGAAAGGCCGTTGAGGAGCCGGCCTTGAAAAAGCGGGTAGATTCGAGAATAATCTAGGGTGCGTGAACGTCGATTCGATGGTGTTTGCGGTCAGTGAGTGCCTCTGGCGGTTGGTGTGATTTGCGGCTGCGGGCTGGTGAGATGAACTGTTGTGGCCGAATGACTTACAGAAATTTCTGAACCAAGAACAGGCTCGGCGGGTCTGATTACTTATGCTGAACGGGAAAGATAATAAACCGGCAGCCGGAGCGGAGTCTGGCGACCGTTGTGCGAACCGGGCGGTGGCCGAGCACCAGCGGCGACACCGCCGTCGTTTTATCATTTCATGGAAGGCTTCCGGTGTGCGTGCCGACTCGACTACGGAAGGCGGTTCAGGTGCTCCTGCCCCAGGGCATTCGGCCGTTCCCGCCAGGCACGACCAGGCGTGCCGGCCGGAAACTCCGGCGGGGGAGGGGTCTGCGGCGGCGTTCGATCTGAATGAGACGATCAAGGCGCTGCTGCACATGGCGCGCGAGCATGGGCACATCAGCTATGACGACATCAACGATGTGCTGCCCGATGGCGTGTCGCCGGACGACCTGGACGAGTTGTATACGAAGCTGCGGAACCTGGACATCGAGATCGCGGAGCACGGGGAAGTGGAACGAACCAAGCCGCTGGAGCAGGATGAGGACGAAGACCACCGGCTGGAGGTGCTGGATGACCCGGTGCGGATGTACATGAACCAGATGGGCAAGGTGCCGTTGCTGACGCGGGAACAGGAAGTGGAGATTTGCAAGGGCATCGAAGAGGCGGAATTGGAGATGAGGCGGCTGGTTTACAGCCTGGGATTTGCCGCCAAAGAGCATATCGCGATTGCCGAGAAGCTCCTGTCCGAGCCCCCCAAGGAACGGTTCGACCGGGTAGTGGTGGACCGGAAGGTAGCCAACCGGGAGGGCCACCTCCGGGAGTTGCGCAACCTCATCAAGAGAGTGCGCCAACTGGACGCGGAGGTGGACCAGCAGTACGACGCGTGGCAGAAGACGGCCGGGCCGAGCCGGCGCGAAAGGCTTTTTGCGGAGTTCCAGAAGTGCGACCGGAAGCTGCAGGAAACTTTCTCCAGGTTCTATTACAAGCAAAGAGTGCTGGAGGACATGATTGTCGTGGCCGGCAACGTGCATGAGAAGTTCCAATCCAGCCTGCGGCGGGTTCAAGAGCTGGAGGCCCGCCGCAAGTCGGCCGAGCAACAGGCCAACGTCGAGGGGGAGCGGACGAAGCTCCTGGCGCTGGAGCAGTTTGTGCGGACACCGCGGGAGGAGTTTTACCGGGTTTTCGACCAATTGAAGCGTGCCGCCGGGCGGGCGCATCAGGCCAAGACCCACATGGCGGAGGCGAACCTGCGCCTGGTGGTGTCGGTGGCCAAGAAGTACACGAACCGCGGGCAGTCCTTTCTCGATCTCATCCAGGAGGGCAATATCGGGCTGATGAAGGGGGTGGAGAAGTTCGAGTACCGCCGGGGCTACAAGTTTTCGACCTACGCCATCTGGTGGATTCGGCAGGCGATTACGCGTTCGATTGCCGACCAGGCGCGCACGATTCGCATCCCGGTGCACATGATTGAAATCATGAACAAGCTCTGGCGGGCGCAGAAGCAGCTCACCCAGGAACTGGGCCGCGAGCCGACGCCCGAGGAGATCGCCGATGAAATGCGGATGCCGGTCACGCGCATCAACTCCCTGCTCAAGATGGCCCAGCAACCGATCTCGCTGCACGCCCCCGTGGGCGACGATGGCGATGTGAGTGTGGGCGATTTCATCGAGGACAAGACCGCCGAGAACCCGTCGGACGTGACCAGTTACAGCCTGCTGCGGGAGAAGCTGGGGGACGTGTTGACCAGCCTGACCGAGCGGGAACGGAAGATTCTGGAGATGCGTTTTGGGCTGGTGGACGGCTACGAACGCACGCTGGAGGAGATCGGCCGGATGTACAACGTGACCCGCGAGCGTATCCGGCAGATCGAAGCCAAGGCCTTGCGCAAGCTGCGCCACCCGACGCGCGTGCGTCACTTGCAAGGCTTTCTGGATACGGAAGAAGAGGCGGCGTAGCGGCCACGGCAGTGGGGCAGGCGTCTCGCCTGTCCTGGTGGGCGTCCCGCCCGCGCAGGTTTCGAGGGCGAGACGCCCTCGCGGCCGGCGGGACGCCTGCCCCACTACGCGCCGGTTCATGGGAAGCGACAACTAAACCAGACTGTAAGAGGCAGATATGATTGCGCGAATGAGCAAACGGATTTTTCTGTTCGTGCTGGTGAACCTGCTGGTGACGGTGACGATCACGGCGATCCTGGGCGTATTCCACCTGGGACGCTACTTTCCGGCAGGGGGTTTGGCGGGGTTGGCGGTGTTCTGCCTGGCGTGGGGTTTCGGCGCGGCCTTGATTTCGCTGGCGCTGTCGCGGGTGATGGCCAAATGGTTGATGGGGGTGCAGGTCATCCCGCCGGACACCTCGGAGCCGGCGCTGCGCGAGTTGGTCGAGACCGTGCACGGCCTGGCGCGGCAGGCCAAGCTGCCGGCACTGCCCGAGGTGGGGGTCTATGAGTCGCCCGAGGTGAATGCCTTTGCGACCGGGCCAACGCGGGCCCGGGCCTTGGTGGCGGTGTCAAGCGGGCTGCTGGGGCGGATGCGGGAGCGTGAAGTGCTAGGGGTCCTGGGCCACGAGATAACGCATATTGCCAATGGCGACATGGTGACGATGACGCTGATCCAGGGGGTGGTCAACGCCTTCGTGATGTTCCTGTCGCGGGTGCTGGCGTTTGTGGTGAGCCAGGCCATGCGGTCACGGGATGACGGCCGCGGCGGCTCCTGGCTGTTGCAGTTCTTGTTGATCCAGGTATTTCAAGTGGTCTTTGGCATCCTGGGCTATGTGGTGGTGTGCTGGTTCTCCCGCTGGCGGGAATTCAGGGCCGACGCGGGCGGGGCCCGCCTGGCCGGGCGCGGGAACATGATTGATGCTTTGCGCGCACTGCAACGCCTTTACGAGCCGGAGGCGGCCCAGGCCGAAGCCCAGCGAGCCCAGGGCTTCCAATCCCTGAAAATCTCCGGTCCTCGCGGCGGCTTGCTGGCCCTCATTGCCACTCATCCCCCGCTGGAACGGCGGATCTGGCAGCTCGAACACGGAATCCTGTAACGAAACTGCTGTCGGGAATGGCTTGCCCGGCGAGTTCGTGGGCTGATTGACAATGGCGTGGGGATAGCGCACGCTGGCTTGGCGGCGCACGCACTGTTGGAGCGCCCACGCTATGCGCTTGCAAGTCCTGAGCGATCTGCACCTGGAATTCGCGCCGTTTCATCTCCCGGGGGTGGCGGCTGATGTCGTGGTGCTCGCCGGGGACGTGAGTGTCGGCGAGAGGGGATTGGAGTGGATTCTGGAGACCTGCCGCGAGACGCCGGTGATTTATGTCCTCGGCAACCACGAGTTCTACCACCACACGATTCCGAGCGTGACCCGGGAATTGAAGGAAATGGCTGAGGGGACCAACGTCCATGTGCTGGAGAACGACCGTGTGGAGCTGGGCGGCGTCACCTTCCTGGGGGCCACGCTGTGGACCGATTTTGCGCTGTTGGGGAACCCGCTCATGGCTGGGATTGACGCCGAGCTGGGTATCAATGATTTCCGGCATATCCGGCTTTTTCCCAAGTACACCCGGTTTCGCCCGGCCGATGCGCGCCGCTTGAACCTGGAGTCAACGCGCTGGCTCCGGGGCCAGTTGCGGGGCCTGTCCGGGCGCAAGTGTGTCGTGGTCACTCATCACGCGCCGAGCGGTCTTTCGATTGGACCGGGTTACCAGGAGGATCCCTTGAGCCCGGCGTTCGCCTCGAGCCTTGAGCCGCTGGTGGCGGCCAGCGGCGCGCCGCTTTGGATTCACGGCCATATCCACGCCCCAGCCGATTACCGGCTGGGCTCGACCCGTGTGCTGGCCAATCCGCGCGGCTACCCCAAGGAACAGGTCGCGGGGTTCGACGCGGCGCTGGTGGTGGAGGTGTAAGGGGTGGTAAGGGGTTAATTCCAATTCGCGTTGGAATAAATGCGCGGGGCGGGCCTCGCGCCCGCGTTGGCCTCGAGGACGAGAGGCCCGTCCCACTACTTGGCGGTTCAGCAAGAGGTTCTGCGTCTCCTTCGACTGCACCACTGTCCCACTCACCCGGTGTCCTACGGTCCGACTCACCCACTCACGCGCTCACTCTTTCGCTTTGCCTTTTGTCCGGTGGTCGGTCACTTTTTCCGCGCCGCCGGTCGTGGTGGGCGGCGTTGTGTTGCGCATGCTGAATCAACTGACCATTGCTGAACTTGTGGGGAAGCTGGCCCGGGGCGAGGTTACGTCGCGGGCGGTCATGGAGGCGTGCCTGGCCCGGATAGAGGGCGTGGAGGGGCGGGTGCAGGCCTTCATCAGTTACAATGCGACCGATGCCCTGGGGCAAGCCGAGGCGGCGGACCAGGCGCTGGCGGCCGGGCAAACGCATGCCGAGCGGCCCTTGCTGGGCGTGCCTATGGCCATCAAAGATGTGATCGCGGTCAAAGGCCAGCCGCTCAATTGCGGGTCGAGGATTCTCGGCCAATTTGTGTCGCCCTTCGATGCGACGGTGATTGAGAAGCTGAAGGCGGCGGGGGCGGTGGTCTTTGGCCGGTTGAACATGGACGAGTTTGCGATGGGCAGTTCGACGGAGAACTCGGCCTTCCAGGTGACGCGCAACCCGTGGGACCTCTCGCGCGTGTCGGGCGGCTCGTCGGGCGGCTCGGCGGCGGCCGTGGCGGCCGATGAGTGCCTGGCCGCGCTGGGCTCGGATACGGGGGGTTCGATTCGCCAGCCGGCCTCGTTTTGCAGTTGTGTTGGGCTCAAGCCGTCTTATGGCCGGGTGTCGCGTTACGGCCTGGTGGCTTACGCATCGTCGCTCGACCAGATTGGCTGCCTGGCCAAAGAGGTGCGCGATGCGGCGACGGTGCTGGAAGTGATCGGGGGCCTGGACGGGCGCGACTCGAGCAGCGTGCCCCAACCCGTCCCGCGCTACGCCGCCGGCCTCGGGGGCGACATCAAAGGACTCAAGCTGGGGCTGGCCAAAGAATACATGATCGGCGGACTCGACCCGGAGGTGAAACAGGCCATCGCCGCGGCCGTGCAGCAGTTCGCAAAACTCGGCGGCGAGGTCGTGGAAGTCTCCCTGCCCCACACCGATTACGCCATCGCCACCTACTACATCATCGCCACCGCCGAGGCGAGCGCCAACCTGGCGCGGTTTGACGGGATTCGGTATGGGGCGCGCGTGGAGGGGGCGGACCCCATCGAGCTTTACAGCAAGACCCGGGGCGCCGGGTTCGGCCCCGAGGTCAAACGGCGCATCATCCTGGGGACCTACGTCTTGAGCAGCGGTTACTACGACGCCTACTACTTGCGCGCCCAAAAGGTGCGCACCCTTATCCGCAAAGACTTCCTGGAGGCCTTCGAGAAAGTCGACGCCATCGTCACTCCCGTTTCCCCCACGCCGGCGTTCAAGGTGGGCGAAAAAATGGACGACCCGCTGCAAATGTACCTTTCCGACATCTTCACCATCTCGTGCAACCTGGCCGGCCTGTGCGGCATCAGCGTCCCTTGCGGTTTCACCGCCCCTGGCCCCTCGATGCCCAGCCCTCAGCCGAGGCTGCCCATCGGCCTGCAACTGCTGGGCAAACCGTTTGGGGAGGAAACGCTCCTCCAGTTGGCCCACGCCTTCGAGCAAAGCACCGACTGGCACAGAGCCAGGCCGGCACTATGACGAAAGTGGGAGGGGTCTGTGGCTCGAGGAGCGGGTTTCTTTTCCGTCGGCTTCGCTGCCGGAGCCGGAGGGCGGGGCCGATGCGGAGGAAGCGGCGGGCGGGTGCCCCGGTGCGCGGCGGGCCGATTTTGGTTGCGGCTGAGGGGGGCCGGGTTGTATAACCGCCCGTATATGGGCAAGTTCAGATTCGCTATCCTCGGTCTCCTGTGCGCGCTGCCAACGTTTGGCGGGGAGAGCAAGATCATCGCTCCCGGCGAGACGCTGCAAAAATTGGCGGGCGGTTTTGAATTCACCGAAGGACCCGCCTGCGACGGCCAGGGGAACGTGTTTTTCACCGACCAACCCAACGACCGCATTCTCAAGTGGAGCGTGGAGGGGAAGCTGACAACGTTCATGCAGCCGTGCGGGCGGGCCAACGGGCTTAGCTTTGACGCCGCGGGCAATCTCTGGGCCTGTGCCGACGAGAAGAACCAGATGTGGCGCATTGACCCTGGCGGCAAGGTCACGGTGGTCGTCAAGGACTACCAGGGCAAGCTGCTCAACGGGCCGAACGATGTCTGGGTCCGGCCCGGCGGCGGGGTCTATTTTACCGACCCCTACTACAAGCGCCCGTACTGGAAACGCGGTCCCAAGGAAATGGACGAGTGCGTTTATTTCCTGGCCGCGGACAACGAGAAGCTGACGCGCGTGGTGGACGACCTGAGGCAACCCAACGGCATCATCGGGACTCCCGACGGCAAGCTGCTTTACGTGGCGGACATCGGGGCGGGCAAGACCTACCGCTACCGCATCGAGGCTGAGGGCTTGCTCGCGGACAAGAAGCTGTTCTGCGAGATGGGCTCGGACGGGATGACGATCGATGACCAGGGCAACATCTATCTGACCGGCCGGGGTGTGACCGTCTTCGACGCCGCCGGTAAAAAGGTCGAGCACATCGCTGTGGAGGAGCCGTGGACGGCGAACGTCTGCTTCGGCGGCAAAGACCGCCAGACGCTCTTCATCACCGCCAGCAAGAACCTCTACGGGTTGCGCATGCAGGTCAAGGGCGTGGATAGCCAGTAATTTCAATTCGCGTCGGAATAAGCGGTCGGGAGGCCGAGGCCCGAAATTCCAATTTCGGAATCCGGCGCGACGGCGTGGCCGCGGAGTTTTGATCCTCCGCCAAGGTGGTTTGGGATCAGGCAGGTCGGATTTGGAGCAAAATTGCCAACGCAGCCAATGGAGCCAATGCAGGCAACGCACGGAGCCGTGTGGGGGCCAACGGAGGCAATGGAGCCAACGCAGCCAACTGGCGGGGCCGTGGCCGCGTGCGGGAGCAAATGCTCCTGGTTTTCGTCTAAGAAATAGGGCCGGACGGTGTCTGAGAAGGAAAGATACGATGTCCTGTGGTGAGCAAAGACGCCGGATGGCTGAATGATTGAGGCAAATCGCCAAGATTCGCCGAGCATGGCCGTAATGCGACCTGACCAAGCCAGCGCGGAGCCGAGCGGGTGGGAAACGATCGAGGAGCTGTTTGCAGCCCTCGAGTCGCCCCTCTTGAGTTATGCCCTGCGCTTGCTGGGCCAGGGCGGCGCGGCCGAGGATATCGTCCAGGAAGCGTTCATGAGACTGCAGGCTCAGTTTGACCAGGTGCGGGAGCCGCGCCGCTGGCTCTACCGGACGGTGCATAACCTGGCCCTGAACCATCGGCGGCAGGCGGGCAAGCTCGTCCCCCTGGGCCTGGACGGCAAGGAGGGCTCGTGCGCCGGGCCCGAGAGCGCCGACCCGCAGCCGCTGCCCGATGAACAGATCGCCCGCTGGGAAGGCATTGGCCTGGTCCGGCTGAGCCTGGAAACGCTCGATGAGCGCAGCCGCGAATTGCTCCGGCTCAAGTTCAACGACAGCTTGTCCTACAAGGAAATCAGCGCCCGCACCGGCCTCACGATCGGCCACGTCGGCTACCTGCTGCACCACGCCCTCAAAGCCATCGCCGACGAGTTGGCCAAAAATGGAATTGTCCCATGAATCCCGATCTCCCGCATCAATCGCCCGAAGAGCTCGAGGCCAGCCTGACGGCCCTGCTGCTCGGGGAACTGGCGCCCGAGCAGGCCGCCGGCCTGCGCCGGGCCATCGAACAGGACGCCGCCCTGGCGGCGCTGCACCAACGCCTCAAGCTCACGATTGACCTCGTCCGCGAAGCCGCGGCCCACCCGACCGAACAAGCCGAGGTCCAACGCGCGCCGCTCAAGCTGAGCGAGCGCCGCCGGCAAGAGTTGCTCGCCCATTTCAAGACGGTCACGCCCAGGGAATTTGCCCGGCGGCGCCGGCACGAGTGGGCCTCACGCGCCCTGGTGGGCATGGCCGCGGTCGTGGTCGGAATGGCCGCCCTGGCGCTGCTGGTGCCCAACTTTGTAAAAGCCAGGTCCCAGTCCAGGGCCAAGCTCCGGGCGAGCGGTGCCAGCTTCCGCGCCCAATTGTCCGACCGGGAGGCGGCAGCAGTCGCCGGGTTCCTGGCCGCCGCCGGCGGTCAGCCTGCCTCGGCACGTTCCCAGGCTAAGGGCAAAGAAGGACTGGAGCGTTATGCTTATTCGGGAAGGGTGCCCGGGGTTTCGGCCGGTTCTTCTAAAGAGGGGCTACCGGCGCCAGCCGGTGCCGCCAGCGGCGCAGCCGGCGGGAAGCCTGGGCCGCCAGCCCTGGCGACCCGGACGGAAATCGTCCTGCCCGCTACCGCTGAGACGACTTACGCGGCGAAAGAGTCACTGGGCAAAGAGGCCACTGAGTCATCCCGGGAGTGGCTGAGCGCCCAGCGTGAGATTGCCGCTGCCGACCGGAAAGAGGCCGCCAACCTCGCCAATGCCGTCGCCGAGGCCTACCGGGACTACCGCCTCGAAGAGAGGGCCAGTTTGAGCAAGGGCGGCATCAAGGCCCTGCTGGAGGCGCGCGACCTCAAGGAGGCCGAGATTGTCGAGGCGCAGACTAACGTGGACCGCTTGCGCCGGGAACTTAACATCTCCGACTCGATGGCCTCTGAATATGCCGCCGCGCCGCTCCTGAGCGCCGAAACCCTCCGCCACATCAACGGCCTGCGGCTGGAAAGCGAGGCCAATTTCGTGCAGCAGGAAACACTCCTGAACCACCTCAACACCCTCAAGCCGGAGGTACTGAGGCAAACCCTCCCCACCGCCCTCCAGGACAACTTGCTCGGCACCCTGCTCGATCAAAAGACCTACGCGGACCAAAGACTGCTGAGCGTGGAGAAAGATTACGGCGCCCTCCATCCGGACGTGATCAAGGCCCGCGCCCTGGTGGCCGACCTGGAGGACAAGATCGACCAGCGGGTCAAGGGCGTCATGGTCGGTTTGGGCGCCAGAGTGGATGCCTTGGGACAGAGCCTCACCAACCTGAACCGCAAAGTGGAAGAAGCCACCTCGAATGACATCGTCAAGGCCAACCAGAGCGCACCCTATTTCGCCGCGAAGCGCCGGCTGGAGGAGCTCACGCGCTTCCGCACCCTGCTCGATACCAAGATCGCCTCAGAAAAGGCATCAGAGCCGGCCCAGCCCACTGTCCCCCAGGCTCGGCTTGAAGCCAGCGACGTAGCCGCCGGGAAACCTGGGCCGGCAGCCGTGGGGACCCGGACGGAAATCGTCCTTCCCGCTGCCGGTGAGACGAAATACGCGGCGAACGAGTCGCTGGGCAAAGAGGCCTTTGAGTCATCCCTGGGGTGGCTGAGCACCCAGCGTGAGATTGCCGCCGCCGACCGGAAAGACGCTGCCGGAGAAGAAACGGCGGCTTTTGGATTTCGCCTGGGCGGGCGCCAGGCCGAAGAGGCGCGGCCCGAGCTGGGCGCAGTGAGGCCTGGGGCCTTAGGCTTGGCAGGCGCGCCCGCCAGCAGGGAGTCCGTAGGGGTCCACGAGTTGGCGAATGCGGACCCGCAGGAGGTCCAGCGAGTCCTCAGCGATTTGTTCTCCCGCGGCGGCTTCAGCCAGGATGGCCGCCGGCGCGCCTTGTTGGGGCAGGCGAATCCCTTGACCCAGCGCAGCACGCAGCAAACAGCCGGGCTTCCACCGGGAACAACTGCGGGGCCCGGTCAATTTCCCGCCGCCGCAACAATAGGGGATGCCTATTTCACCACTGACCCCGAGTCTCGCCGTGTGGTGACAATCGCGGACGAGGCTACCGCCCGCGCGATAGGCGAGGCGCTCGCTAAGTCGGACACGACCGCCAGCGGCGTTTTCGGCGGCGGGATGATGGGGGGTATGGGTGGTGGGATGCGTGGCGGCATTCCAACTGTTCCCAAGGCATCGGAGCCCGCCCAGCCCACTTTACCCCAGGCTCGGCTTGAAGCCAGCGGCTCAGCCGTAGTCAATAGCCTTGGCACCGTAGTCAATAGCTTTGGCACCGCTCTGCCGGTTGCCGGTAACCGGGGAACCACAACACCCGCCGAAACGACGGGAAAGCCGACAGCAGGAACTCAGGTCGCCCGCCTGACGGCTGAGGAGGCCATCGCCCGCGGGATACCCGTTCTCGGCGATGTGCCCCTCCTGGGGCAGACCCTGGAGCGCGGAGGCTCCGCCCGCCCCTCCGCCGTCCCGGTCGATGCTCTCCGGAATTCAGGTTCAGTAAAGGGTCTGCCGGCCCAAGAGCAGGCTGCGAAGGGCGCAGCAACGACGCCGCAGGCGGGCCAAGATACCCATGTTTACAGCCTCGACGTGGTCGGGTCTGTCAATTTGAGCAAACAGAAGTTGGAGGGCCACTTAGTCCCAAACGCTGCCGACATCCTATCGGCAACGCCGAGCCTACCGGCAGAGCGGTATGGGGAGAAGGAGCTTCAATCTAAGGAGAAGTCTGGCGTCAGCACGGAGCCGGCCAAGGCCGGACGGGTGGACATCGCCCTCCCATCGCCCCAGAGCGAGGCCAGGCCGGCACAGGCCGAAAGCGCTGGCAAAGACTCAAGCGTCCTGACCGCCGGCGTGGCTGTGGCAGTCCCCTCCGCGGCGGCCACGGTTCCAGCACCGCAGGGTGTTGCGGCCTCTTCCGCGAAATACCCTTCGTTGCTCGGGGTTCCAGCACCGGAGGGTGTTGCGGCTGCTTCAAGCCAGCAGGGCGCCGCCGCGGTGCAGGAGAAGGCCAAGGCGTCGGAACAACAGATTCGCTTTGCCCAGGCGCCAAAGCTCGTTGAGGAGAACAAAGCTCTCAAGGAGAGAGCCATCGAGTCGCGCGAGAAGCTTGTCGAAGCCGAGAAAGCTGGCAATGCGGCCGCCTTCGCCCGGCGCTACGCTTTGCGGGCGCCTGGGGGCGCGGCGCCAGCCCCGCAGGCCAAGGCTGAGAGCGATGAAGCCCTTAAGCGGGAGCCGGCGGCGCCGGCGGCGATTCCGCAGCCGGAAGTTGAGGCGCGGGAGAATGCCTTCTCGACCTTTTCGCTGAACGTGAGCGACGTTTCCTTCAAGCTGGCGGCGGCGAGCCTGGCAAAGGGCCAGATGCCGGAGCCGGCCACGGTGCGGAGCGAGGAGTTCATCAATGCCTTTGATTACCGGGACCCGGAGGCGCCGCCGGGTGTGCCGGTGGCGTTTGCCTGGGAGCGGGCGCGCTATCCCTTTGCGCACAACCGCGACCTGCTGCGGTTCTCGCTCAGGACGGCCGCGCAGGGCCGCCAGCCGGGCCGGGCGCTGAACCTGGTGCTGCTGCTGGACAACTCCGGCTCGATGGAGCGGGCGGACCGGGTGCGGATCATCCACGAGGCCCTGCGGGTGCTGGCGGCGCAGCTCCAGCCGGCGGACGTTTTGAGCGTGGTCACCTTCGCGCGCACCGCGCGGCTCTGGGTGGACGGCGTGCCCGGCGACCGGGCCGCCCAAGTGGCGGAAGAGGTGAGCGGCCTGACCCCGCAAGGCGGCACCAACCTCGAAGAGGCGATGAACCTGGCCTACTAGACCGCCCTGCGCCATTACCTGGCCAACGGCATCAACCGCGTCGTGCTCCTCACCGACGGCGCGGCCAACCTGGGCAACGTGGACCCCGAGGCGCTCAAACAGAAGGTCGAGGCGCACCGCAAGCAGGGCGTCGCCCTTGATTGCTTCGGCATCGGCTGGGAAGGCTACAACGATGATTTGCTGGAGGTGCTCTCGCGCAACGGGGATGGCCGCTACGGGTTCGTCAACACGCCCGAGGAGGCCGCCACGGAATTCGCCGGGCAGCTCGCCGGCGCGTTGCACGTGGCCGCCGCCGATGTGAAAGTCCAGGTCGAGTTCAATCCCGCCCGCGTGACCGTCTATCGGCAGGTCGGCTATGCCAAGCACCAACTCACCAAAGAGCAGTTCCGGGACAATAGCGTGGATGCCGCCGAGATTGGCGCCGCCGAATCGGGCAACGCGCTGTATGTCATAGAGACGGACCCGCGCGGCGACGGCCCGCTGGGCATCGTGCGCGTCCGCTACAAGGTGCCCGGCACGAGCGACTATCGCGAGCAGGAGTGGGTGGTGGCTTACACGGGGAACGCGCCGCTCCTGGAACAGGCGAGTCCGGCCCTGCGCCTGGCGGCCACCGCCAGCGCCTTCTCCGAGTGGCTGGTGTCGAGTCCGTTTGCCGCGGAAGTCACGCCGGGCCGGTTGCTGGCCTACCTGGGCGGCGTGCCCGAGGTGTATGGGGCCGATGAGCGGCCCAAGAGACTGGAGTGGATGATTCGCCAGGCGCAGAGCCTGGTCGGGAAATAGCGCCAAGGAGGAAAAATGAGAAACGAATGGGGGAGAGCGGAAAGATGGCCCAGGCGGGATAATTCACATTCACCGGGTCATCTCATTAACACCGCGGCTTCAGCCCGCTGTATGGATGCACTCACCACTGGGGAACTGTTTCAACAGTTTATCAGCCGTAGTCGCGACACGTCGTATGGGCGTCAAGCTAGCTGGTGGGCGTTTTGCCGGGCCCCTGCAACCCAGAGGGTTGCCAGAAAGTGGCCGGGGGTCGAAGCGCAGCGCAGACCCCCGGTAACCTCCGCGCAGGGACTGCACCCCGGAGCGGGTGCCAGAGGCGCAGGCGGGCAGTTCTGGCACCCTTCCAGGGTGCGGCAACTTCCGGCGTTGGACCGGGGGTATCGCTACGCTCAACCCCCGGCTACTGTCTGGCAACCCTGCGGGTTGCGCGGCGCGGCAGAGCCGCAACCAGGCAGCGGATGGCCTTTGTTAGGGCGCCTATCACGGCCACGGCTTATGGATGCGATTTGGCGGCGGGGATTGACTTGTGGCGAGAACCATCCGTTTGAAAGGAACATTGAATGAATAGAAGCCAAAGGCGGGTATTTGACACTGAGGGGGGGGCGCATCCTGGCACTGCCCCCGAGCGCGGGCGGAGGCCCTCCCCCCTTCCCCCCTCCCATGCGCTCGGAGCGCATGGGAGGGGGGTGATCCCTTTTTCCACTTCACCCAGGGCGGCGGCCCGTCCCGCTAGGAGCGGGACGGGCCTTGCCCTGGGCTACTATCTTGCCGCCCCTCCGGGGCGGAAGGATGCCGCGCTCCGCGCGGATGAAGCGGGATTGGTGGTCCCGCTCCGGGCGGGATCGGAATGCGCCCCTGGGCAGGCCGGAGCGCAGTTCTGCGCCGCCCCGGTTTTCCGGCGGGCCCAGCTTGGCGCCTGCCTGTCGCTGGCGCTGCTGTGGTTGGCCGCCCTAGCGGCGGCCGAGCCCGCCACAAATGCGGCGGCGCCTTCGGTGGTGGTGGAGGACTTCCAGCTTGTTGGGGAACTGAGCAGCAATCGGGCGGCGTTTACGCTCACTGCCACCGCGCGCGTCGAGAACCGCAGGGGCGGCGCGCTCGACCTGCTGGCGGGCACCCTGGCGCTGACCGAGGTTAGTCCCCACCCCAAGTGGCGGCTGCGGGCCGAAACGAACCGGTTCGTCATCGCCTTCGACCGGGCGGGCAAGTTCCCGATCAAGCTCAAGTTCGACGCGGCGGTGCGGCAGAGGGAGAACTGGAATGCCGTCGAGTTCCGGGTCGCGCCCGGCGCGCTGGGGCCGATTGTGCTGCGCGGGCTGGCGGCGGACACGCAGTTCGAGTTTGCAGGCGCGGCGCGGCCGGAGCGGGTCGGCAACGATTACGCGAGCTTCCTGCCCTCGGACGGGGCGGTGAAGCTGGCGTGGAAAGAGGCGCGGGCGGAAGCGGAGGGGAAGTTGTTCTATGCGGTGGAGATGCTTTCGCAAATCAGCCTCAGCCCCGGCCTGATGCGGCAGGTGGGGCTGCTGGATTACAAGGTTATGCAAGGGGAACTGAACCGGGTGGTCGTGTTGCTGCGCGGGGCGGGTGAGGTGACGCGGGTGCAAGGCGACCAGGTGCTGGCCTGGAACGTGGAACCGGCGCCCGGTTCGGCCGGGCGGCAGTTGGTGGTGCAGTTCAACCAGGCGCAGAAGGACCAGTTCGCGCTGCAGGTGCAGGTGCAAACGCCCCTGGGCGCCTTCCCGCAAACGATCGAAGCGGTGCAATTGCGGCCGGAGGGGGCGACGCGGTTTGCCGGGTATTACCGGATTGTGAACGAAGGGGCGGTGCGGCTGGAGGTGGCCCAGGCCAGCGGGCTGTCGCAGATTTCGCCCGAGCAATTTCCGGAGACCGAGGCGACGCGGGCCGCATTGCGAGCGAGCGGGAGTCAGCGTTTCGTTTACCGTTTTTCGGGCGCCGATTTTGGGCTGCGCATCGAGGCGGACCAGGTCCTGCCGGAATTGGCGGTGTCGGAGTTGCTGGCGTATCACCTGGGCGAAAACGAACTGGCCATCGATGCCGAGATGGAACTGGACATCCGGGAGGCGCCGTTGCGCGAGTTGGTGCTGCGGGTGCCGAAAGGCTACCCGATCGCGCAGCTCGTGGCCTCCGGGCTGAGCGATTATTTCCTGCGCGAGCCGGCCGACCAGCCTGAGGCGGAATTGCGGCTGGTCTATGGCCAGCCGGTCTTGGGCCGCCAGGTGGTGCAGCTCCGCCTGGAACGCAACAAGCCGCTGGACGGAGCGGTCTGGACGCTCCCCCGCCTCGAAGTCGCCAAAGCCAAATCGGTGCGCGGCCACGTGGCGGTGGCGGCGGACACGGGGTTTCGCCTGACGCCCGAGCGCACGCAGGCGCTGACCGAGATGGCCACGGCCTTTTTCCCGCGCAAGGTGGCCGGCATTCAGGCCGCCTTCCGCCTGAGCGACGCGGCCTGGCAGGCGGTGTTGCGCGTCGAGCGGCTGCCGCAGACCGTGCAGGCCGATGTCTTCCATTTGTTCTCGATTGGCGAGGGCATCGCCTACGGCAGCAGCCTGATCAATTACGTCGTCTCCGGCGCCCCGGTGGCGGGCTTCAAAGTGGAGCTCTCGGAGGAATACACCAATGTCGAGTTTATCGGCAAAGACCTCCGCAACTGGCAGAAGACCGCCGGCGGCTACGTGGCGCAGTTGCACACGCCGGTGGCGGGCAGCTATACCCTGCTGGCCACCTACGAGCGGCCCTTCCAAGCCAAGGGCGAGACCCTCACGTTCACCGGGGCGCGCCCGCTCGACGCCCAGTCCGAGCAGGGCTACACACTGATTATCAGCGCCTACCAGTTCCAGGTCAAACCGGAGGTCCTCTCGCGCGGATTGCTGCGGCTGGATACCCGAGAAGTCCCCCCCGAATACCGGCTCTTTTTCGATGCCCCCATCCTGGCCGCCTTTCGCTACACCTCCCGTCCGTTCGACCTCAAGCTGGCCCTCAGCCCGCTGGCCCAGGGGGATTCGCTCAGCCTGGTGGTGGATCGCGCCTCGCTCACGAACCGGATTTCAAAAGAGGGCCAGGTCCTGACCGACGCGCGGTATTTCGTCAAGAACCGCGGCAACCCGCACTTGAGGCTGACGCTGCCGCCGGGAACCAAATTGTGGTCGGCCAGCGTCAATGGTGCGCCGGTGGTGCCGGTGCTCGATGCGCAGGCGGATTTGGTTCCGCTGCCGCAGCACGCCGACCCGAACGCGGTGCTGGTGATCGATCTGAAGCTGGCGGCCAAGGCGGAGGCCCCGGAGCGCGTCCGCCTTGGCGCGCCCGTGGTCGGCGCGCCGGTGCTGCTGGCCGAGTGGCGGGTCGAGCCGGACACCGGCCAGCGGCTGGTTTATCGGAAGGGCTCGCTGACCCCGGCCGGCGGCGTGGCGGATATTTCGGGCTTTAGCGGAGTAGCGCGGGCTTGCACCGGCGGCGAGGCGGGCGACGCGTTGAGGGCGCTAGTGACGGCGCTGGGTTTGCTGGCGGCCGCCCTGGTGGCGTGGCGCTGGGCGGGCGGTGGGGGCGTTTATCGATTCAGTGCCCGCCATATTGGCGGCACGCTGCTCGGGCTTGGGGCCCTGGGGCTGGCGGCCGGCGCGTTGGTGAAGCTGGCGGAAATCGCCGGCGACCAGGAGCGTTCCCTGCCGCGGGGACTCTCGTTCCTGGCGCCCGTGCAGCAGGCCGGCAGCGCCTTGAGCCTGGAGGTGGGCAATGTCCCCGATAAACTCTCGGCGTTCGAGGTCCTGGGTTATGCCTGGCCCGCGCTGGCGGCGCTCGGGGTGTGGGTCTATGGTTGGCTCAGGGCCAAGCCGGGCTACCAGGCGGAGTGGCGAATAGTCGGCTGGCTGCTGCTGGCCTGGACGGCATTGCGCTGGCCAAACGGGGCGCCGGCGTTTTTGGGTGTGATCGCGGCTTTCCTGGTCTTGCAGGTGGTGGTTCCCGCGCTGCGGCGGCTATTCCAGTTGCCGCGTCGGCCGCAACCCACCCCCGGCACGGCAACCGGGAATGGCGCCGCCGCCGCCGCCGCCGTGCTGCTGCTCGGCGGCTTGGTGTGGCTCAGCTTCATCTGTGGCGCCCAGGCGGCTCAGAAAAACCCCGCGGCTGGCCTGGCGGCGCTCCAGCAACCGGTGGTCCCCGAATCGGTCACGCAGGAAGTCCGCGTCGAGGGCAAGTTCGCCCTGGGCAGCGCACGAATTCATTGGCAGGCGGAAAGAGGCGACCTGCTGCCGCTGTTGTTCGAGCCGGCGGTCCTGACGGGCGTCAAGTATCCGACCAAGGCGCTCAAACTGGAGCAGGGCGCGGCCGGCTCGAGGACCAGTCACTATTTGTTGGTCCAAAGGGGCGGGGCGTTCGACGTCGAGGTGCAATACGAGTTGCAGGTGACCCGGCGGGACAAGGAAAGCGGCCTGGCGCTGCCGGTCCCGTACGGGCTGGTCAATCGGCTCAAACTGACGGTGGTCGGTCTGGACGTGGAGGTGCAGTCGCCGCAGGCGGTGGCGTTGGAGCGCGAGGCGGCCGGGAGCAACACGCTGGCCAGACTGGCGCTCGCCCCGGCGAGCGAGGCCTGGGTGGGATGGCAACCGCGCAGCCGCGATGTGAAAAGCGAGAAGGCGGTCTTCTATGCGGACCTTACCCAGCTCTACGTGCCCGCGGCGGGGGTGATCGAGGGGGCGCATTACGTCTCCATTCGCCCGGCCCAGGGCGAGTTGGGGGAGTTGGTAGTGGACGTGCCGGCCGGGGCGACGATCACGGACGTGATCGACCCGGCGCGAGCAGCGGGGCCGGCGGACGCCAAGGCTCCCGGGGCGCCGGCCCGGGCCAGTTCGGTGGTGTCGCTGTGGCGCTTCGATCCGGATGCGCGCAAGCTGCGGGTGACGCTCAAGCCCGCGCAATCGCGGCCGTTTGCGCTGCTGGTGCGCTCGCAGATCGCCACCGGCCCGCTGCCCTTCGAGCAGGCCTTCGGCCTGGTGAGCGTTGAGAATGCCGCCGGACAGATTGGTTTGCTGGGCGTGGCGACGGGCAATGAAGTTCAGCTCGACAGCCTCAATGCCGAAGGCTTTTCGGCCATCAACCTCGAAGATTTCCCCGCCGAGATGGGCGCCACCCTGCAGGCCCAGGTCCCCGGGCTGACCGTGCGCCGGGCGTTTCGTTATGTGGGGCAGGGGTCGGGCCTGCCCGCAGGGCGTCTGGCCGGCGGACCTAACCCGGGCCAGACACCCGCGCCCGCGGGGGAGAGGCCTGCGCGGCCAAGTGTTTCGTTGAAGGCCTCGGCGGTCGAGCCCGACGTGCGCGTCGAGACCCAGGATACCCTCTCGCTGGGCGAAGACCGGACGGTCCTGGCCGCCAAAGCGATGGTGAGCATCACGCGGGCGGGCATCTTCCGCCTGAGTTTCGTCATGCCGCCGGGCTTCGATGTGGAGTCGATCAGCGGGGCGGCGTTGAGCCATTGGACAGAGTCGAAGACGGAGGCGGGCCGGGTGATAACGCTGCACCTGGCGGGCAAGACCGAGGGCCAGCAGCAATTCGCCATCAGCCTGGCGGGACCGGGAGTCAAGGCGAGCAAGGCCTGGCAGGCGCCGCAACTGGTGCTGCGCGAGGCCAGCAAGCAGCGGGGCACGCTGTTGGTGGTGCCGGAGCAGGGGTTGCGCCTGGAGGTAAGCGCCTCCGAGGGGGTGACCCAGTTGGACCCCCAGCGCTCCGGCATTCGGCAAAAGGGAGTGCTGGCCTTCCGGGTTTTGCAGATGCCCTGGGGCCTGACCTTGGGCCTGGAACAGGTCGACCCGCGGGTCCTGGTCACCAGCCTCCAGCACGCCACCGTCAGCGAAGCGCAGGTCAAAGTCGCCGCCAACCTGCAATACCAGATCGATAATACAGGCCTCAAGAGTTTCCGCGTCTGGCTGCCGACCAACGCCGAAAGCGTGCGCTTCCAGGGCGAGCAGGTGGCCGATTTTATGCCTGTGGCGGGCCCGGCGACCAACGGTCTGCAGGCGTGGGAGATCAAGCTCCACCGGCGGGTGATCGGCTCCTACATGCTCCGGGCCGCTTACCAAACGCTCGTGCCGGAACAGGCGCGGGAGACGACTCTGCGGGGCGTGCAGGCGGGGGAGGTGAACCTGCAGCGCGGTTTTGTGACCGTGGAGTCAGGCGGCCGCTTGCAGGTGCGGGTCGAGGCCCTGCCGGCTGCCCTCCAGCCCACCGAATGGCAGAGCATCCCGTCGGCCTTGCAGCAGGACCTGCCGGCCGCCGCGGCCAACTTCGCCTATCGGCTGGTCGAGCCCTCCTTCCAGCTCCCCTTGCAGTTGGAGCGGCACGAAGCCGCCGAACTCCTCGAGGCCCACGTCACCCGCATCACCTTGACCTCCGTCATTTCCGATGATGGCGTCATGCTCACCCAAGTACGGCTCGAACTGCAACCCGGCGACAAACGCCTGCTCAATGTCACCCTGCCCGAGGAGGGGCATTTCTGGTTTGCCTTCGTCAACCAGGGCGGGGTGTGGCCGTGGCGCGGGCCGCAGCAAGGCCTGCTCATCCCGCTGGAGCAGCAGTCGCGGGGCGGCAAGGCGGTCCTGGTCGAGCTGTTCTACAGCTCCCGGATCGGGCCGGCCACGGCCGGCGCGCTCGACCTGAAGCTGTTGGCGCCCAAGTTTGACCTGCCCCTGGAGAACATCACCTGGCGGGTCTCCCTGAGCGACAAATGGCGGGTCAAACATTGGTCCGGCTCGCTCCAATTCCAGCAGGAGCAACTGGTCGGCGAGACGGCAGCCATTGACCTGCAGGCTTACCTCCGCGGCGAGGCCACCAGCCAGCGCCAGCGCACCAGGGAAGCCGAAGACTTGCTGGCCGCCGGCAACACCGCCGTGCAGCAAGGCGACCCGCAGCAGGCCCGCCGGGCCTTCCAGGCCGCTTACGGCCTCTCCGGCCACGACGCGGCCTTCAACGAAGACGCCCGCGTCCAGCTCCACAATATCAAGCTGCAGCAGGCCCTGATCGGGTTGAATGTCCGTCAGGCCGCCACCGTCGGGGACCCGGCTGCGCTCGGCGCCAGGTTCCGCGACCTGCACGGCCGCAAGGAAGTCAATTATACCCCGCAGGACGCCAAGGCGATCATTGACCGCAACACCGCCGACGATAACGCCGCCTTCATGGGGTTGGCCGAGCGCCTGATCCAGCAGCAGGATGCCGCAGTGAGCCGCCCCACCGCTCTGCGCGCGAGCCTTCCGGAGCAAGGCCGCCTGTTGACCTTCGAACGCGCCGTCGCGGTGGACCCCGGGGCGGACTTGCACATCGGGCTGAGGGCCATAGCCGCCAGGCCGGCCTCGGGGTGGGCGCGCGGGCTGATCCTGGCGGCCACACTGGTCGTGCTGGCCACCTTTGGCTGGGTCGCCCGCCCTTCCCGGCGGGCCGCCGTGGCAGCGTAGCGGCTCGGGGTGCAATTCCCCTCGGGGCAGGTTCGGGGTTGGTGGCGCCTGTGGGCGCCGGATTCACCCTGGGTAGGGCGCGTCCCGATGTATCGCATACGCGTCAAGCTAAGCGCCACGGAATTTCCTGGGTGTTTTCTTGATTTTTCGGCTCAAGACCAGGGTGTTTTTGTCCTCCACAAGCCACTCCCATTGCTCGCCCTTGGCGACCTTGAG
>Ga0187866_1000578_pt1 | contig 41258 bp, 34 predicted proteins | sample June2016WEW_11_1_3_FD_133013 | JGI IMG/M metagenome (GOLD analysis project Ga0187866, IMG submission 133013) | Peatland microbial communities from SPRUCE experiment site at the Marcell Experimental Forest, Minnesota, USA - June2016WEW_11_150 | ecosystem: Environmental > Terrestrial > Soil >...
AGCCGATTCGGTGTTTTCGGGCACCGCCGTCGGAACCGGCAAGAGCGGCGGCAACCTAGTCCGGTTGATCTCGGCCTGGGGCTTCGGACCGGAGCCTTGAGCCTATCCCGCGAAATGACGCTCACTGACCGGCGGGCGGGCCCACCAGCCGGAGCGGCCGCCTAACGAATTAGGCAGCGAATGCAAACTGCGTGTTGGCAGTTTTAGGTTTCCGATCGTTTAACGGGAGCTCGGAACCCGGCACGCCTCTTCACCTCGGATACAATCCCGTCGAATCCGTTACGCCCCCTTTCCGGTGACTATTTTACCAGAATCCTGGGGACAGTCGGAGTCATGGCGTGCGCGCCACTCCTGAGGATAAGAATGGGCTCGCGGGGCAACCGGGGACAGCCTGGGCCGTCCCCAGAGCGGACGGCCGAGGCAGTCCCTCGGTTGCGGGCGCCTGGGGAGGCGGGTGTAGGATCGATAGATTGGAGGTTGCCATGCACTCGCATTCCCGGCGCAGCTTTCTCGCGCAAACGCTTGGCGCGAGCTTCTTTGGGGCTTCGGTGCTGGAGCAGGCGGTGCTGAGGGCCGCGCAGGCGCGGGCCCAGTCCATCACCGAAGGGGCGGTCCTGTTCGACCTCGAGAAGGTGACCGAGGGCGTTTACGCCGCGGTGGCGCGTCCGACGGCGCAGATCAACTGCAACGCGGCGATTTTCGAGAATGCCGACGACCTGATGATCGTCGATACGCACTCGAGCCCCTCGGCGGTGGCGGCGCTGGTGGGCCAGGTTCGCCGCGAAATCACGCAGAAGCCGATCCGCTACATCGTCAACACGCACTTCCATGCGGACCACGTGCTGGGCAACCCGGCCTACCGGCGGATTGCGCCGCATGCCGAGATCGTATCCAGCACCGTGACCCGGAAGCTGATCGCGGAGCTGGACCCGGGCCAACTGAAAAGGTTCCTCGACGGGATGCCGAAAGCGCTGGAGGGCTACCGCGCGCGGCTGGCCGCGGCGAAGACCCCGGAAGAGAAGGCCTACTACGAAGGCATGGTTTCCCAGACGCGGGCCTACATGAGCGAGATGCGGGACTACGCGCCGGAGCTGCCCAACCTAACCTTTCAGGACAACCTGGTGCTGCACGACAAGGCGCACGATCTGCACCTGGCGTTTCGGGGGCGGGGCCACACGGCGGGCGATATCGTCGTGTTCTGCCCGCAGAAGAAGGCGATCGCCAGCGGCGACCTGGCGCACGGGTTCCTGCCGTATGTCGGCGACGGCTACCCGCGGGAGTGGCCGGGCACGCTCAAGTCGGTGGCCCAGTTCGATTTCACGCAGGTCATCGGCGGCCATGGGCCGGTGCAGCACGGGCGCGACCGGATGGGCCAGATGACGGCTTACATCGAGGAGCTGGTGGCCGCGGTCGAGGCCGGCAAGCGCGAGGGCCGCAGCATTGAGGAGCTACAGCGCACGGTAACCACCGCCACTCTGAAATCGCTCGGGCGCGATGGGTACGGGGAGTTCGTCTCCGCTTCGCTCATGCGCTACACCCCGGGGCCTCCGGACCGGACCCTGGCCGAGATCCTGGCCTCCGGCGTCAAGGAGAACGTCGCGAGCACCTACCGGGCGCTGGAGAGAACGTAGCCGGCAGTGCCCATCAGCAGATGCGCGGGAGTTGCTCGCCGCTCAGCATGTCCACCACGCGGTTGCCGCCGATGCGGCTGTTGAGGATCACCAGGCCGGCGTGGTCCTCGGTGACTTCGCCGGCCAGGGCGGCGCGACGCGAGACCGGGAAGGCGGAGAGGATTTCGAGGGCTTGGGCGGCTTGCGCGGCGGGGAGGAAGGCGGCGAAGCGGCCTTCGTTGGCGACGTAGAGCGGGTCCAGGCCCAGGATCTCGCAGGCGCCGCGCACCACCTCCTCCACCGGGAGGCTGGCTTCCCGAATGCGAATACCAACACCGCGGGCGGTAGCGATCTCGTTGAGCGTCGAGGCGAGGCCGCCGCGTGTCAGATCGCGCAGGCAGTGAACTTCGATGCCGGCAGCGAGCAGCGCCTCGACGGGCGGCCACAGCGGGGCGGTGTCGCTCACGAGCGGCGCTTCGAATTCCAGTCCCTCGCGCACGGAGAGAATCGCGATGCCGTGCGCGCCCAGGTCGCCGCTAACCAGGACGGCGTCGCCCGGCGAAACCGCGCGCGGCCCGATCTCGAGCGCATGTTCAATCACGCCGATGCCGGCGGTGTTGATGAAGATGCCGTCGCCCTTGCCTTTGTCCACCACCTTAGTGTCGCCGGTGACCAACTCGACGCCGGCATTGGCGGCGGCCTGCCGCATCGAATCGACCACCAGGCGCAGGGTTTCGGTGGCCAGCCCCTCTTCGAGAATGAATCCGGCGCTCAGGTAGAGCGGGCGGGCCCCGCACATGGCCAGGTCGTTGACGGTTCCATTGATGGCCAGGTCGCCGATGTTGCCGCCGGGGAAAACCAGCGGCTGAACCACGTAGGAATCCGTGGTGAAGGCCAGGCGCGCGCCGGCGATCTCCAGGACCGCTCCATCGTGCCGGGCATTCAGCGCGGGGTTGGCGAAGGCGGGGAGGAAGACGCGCTCGATGAGCTGGTTCATGAGCTTGCCGCCGCCGCCATGGGCCAGCAGGATGCGGTCGCCGGCGGGCAGGGGAAGGGGGCAGGTCAGGTTAACCTCCCGCATGATCGCGCCTCCCGTACCGATAATACGCGGAGCAGGCGCCCTCGGAGGAGACCATGGGCGCGCCGAGCGGCCGCTCGGGGGTGCACTGAACGCCGAAGGCCGGGCACTCATAGGGCTTCTTGAGGCCTTGGAGAACCAGGCCGCTGATGCAATCGGGGGACTCGCGCGCGCCCGCGGCACGCAGCCCGAAGCGCTCCTCGGCGTCGAAGCGGCGGTAGGGGTCGCGGAGCCGCAGGCCGCTCGAGGGAATCTCGCCGATGCCGCGCCACTGGCGGTTGGTGACCTCGAAGACCTCGGCCACGCGCTGCTGCGCGGGCTGGTTGCCACCGCGGCTGACAGCGCGGCAGTACTGGTTCTCGACTTCGGCCCGTCCGTCTTCCAGTTGCGCCACGGCCATGCGGATGCCCTCGAGCAGATCCAGCGGCTCGAAACCGGTGACGACAATCGGAACGCGATAACGCTGGGCCAGGGGTTCGTACTCGTGATAGCCCATGACGGTGCAGACGTGGCCGGGCGCCAGGAAGGCCTGGACGCGGCAGTTTGGGGCGCTCAGAATGGCCTCGATGGCGGGCGGCACGAGCACGTGCGCGACAAGGAGCGAGAAGTTTTCGAGTCCCGCGCGCGCGGCCTGCCACACCGACATGGCGTTGGCGGGCGCGGTGGTCTCGAAGCCCACCGCGAAGAACACTACCTGACGTTGGGGATTGTCACGCGCCACTTTGAGCGCGTCCATGGGCGAATAGACCATGCGGACGTCGCCGCCGGCGGCTTTCGAGTCCAGCAGGCTGCGCGTCGAGCCGGGAACGCGCAGCATATCGCCGAAGGAGCACAGGATCGCCTCGGGCCGCGCGGCGATTTCGACGGCTTTGTCGATCAGCTCGATGGGCGTCACGCACACCGGGCAACCGGGACCGTGAACCAGCGTGACTTCAGGCGGCAGCAGGTCCTCGAGCCCGCTCTTGAGGATGGTGTGCGTCTGGCCGCCGCAGATCTCCATGATGGTCCAAGGCCGATGGATGGTGCGCCGCAGCTCCTGGGCGAGCAGCGCGACCGGCTTCCGATCGCGGTATTCGTCGACGAACTTCACGGCGAACCCTCCTGGGCTTCCGCGAGCGCATCCATTTCCGCCAGGTACTCGAAAATCTTCTGCGCTTCGGCGGGATCGACGACGTTGAGGGCGAAACCGACGTGGACCAGGACGTAGTCGCCGCTCGAGGCCTCGGGCGTGAAGGCCAGGGAGACCTCTTTGCGGATGCCGCCGAAATCGACCTGGGCTCGGCGCAGGGTGGGATCGGGGTCCTCATGAATCTCAAGGATCTTCCCCGGTACGGCCAGGCACATGGTTAACCTCCCGCCAGCACGGCTTGCCCCAGCGCGATTCCGCCGTCATTGGGGGGAACGCGCTGGTGCGTGTAGACGCGGCAGCCGCGCCGCTCGAGCAGCGACGCCACGCGCTCGACCAGGTAGCCGTTCTGAAACACGCCGCCGCTGAGCACCACGTCGCGCTGGCCGGCGCGCCGGGCCACCGCGACGATCCAGTTCGCCAGCGCGTTGTGGAACCGCGCGGCAATGAGGTCGCGCGGGACGCCGGTCTCGACGTCGCAGCGCACGGCGTCGACCAGCGGCGCCCAGTCCCCCTCCGCCAGCGGGTAGCACTCGCTGGTATCGAGGTCGCCGATGGCGCGCTCGAGCAGCATGGCGGCCTGCCCTTCGAAGCGGCTTTCCCGCGCGATGCCGGCGATCGAGGAAACGGCGTCGAACAAGCGGCCGACGCTGGTGGTGAGCGGCGAATTGACGCCGCGCTCGAGCATGCGCCGGATCACCGGGTCGCGGACCGCCTCCGGGCCCGCGATCTCGTAGAGAAGGCTTGCGGCAGAGCGCCAGCCCTCGCGAATGGCCGCCTCTCCGCCGGGCAACCGGAAGGGCCGCAGATGCGCGATGCGCTCGAAGCGGCTGCGCTCGGCGAGAAAGAACTCGCCGCCCCATACCGTTCCGTCGAGGCCGTAGCCGGTGCCATCCCAGGAGACGCCGAGATAGGGACCGGTAACATCGTTCTCGGCGGCGCAGGCCGCGATGTGCGCGTGATGGTGCTGCACCTTGACCAGCGGCAGCCCCGAGCTGAGCGCCCAGCGAGTGGAGGCGTAATCGGGGTGCAGGTCGCAGGCCACTGTTTCGGGCTGGAAGCGGTAGAGACGGCAGAGGTCCTCGATGGCCCTCTCGAAGGCCACGCGCGACTCGACTGTGTCGAGGTCGCCGACGTGCTGGCTGAGGAAGACCAGCCGGCCGACCGCAATGGCGACGGCGTTCTTGAGGTGGGCTCCGACGGCCAGCACGGAAGGCAGATCGCGCGCGGCGCGCACGGGAAGAGGGGCGTAGCCGCGGGCCCGGCGGATGACGCTCTCGCGCCCGCGGGTCACGCGCACCACCGAATCGTCGCAAGGGCGCGCAATGGGCCGGTCGTGCACGAGGAAGACTTCGGCGATGCGGCCCAGGCGCGCCTGCACCTCGTCGTTGTCGATGGCGATGGGCTCATCGCCGCGGTTCCCGCTGGTGGCGACCACCGGGAAGGGGCACTCGCGCATCAGCAGGTGGTGCAGCGGCGAGTAGGGAAGCATGACGCCGAGGTAGGGCGAGTTGTGCGCCACGTTGGGGGCTAACAGCGGCGTGCCGCGGGGACGCAGCAGCACCACCGGCGCGGCGGGCGAGCGCAGCACCGCCTCCTCTTCCGGCGAAACCTGGCAATACTCGCGCACCATCTCCAGAGTCGGCATCATCAGGGCGAAGGGCTTCTCCTCGCGGTGCTTGAGGCGGCGCAGGCGGCCGACGGCCTCCTCGTTCAGGGCGTCCACCAGCAACTGGAACCCGCCGATTCCCTTCAGAGCGACGATGCGACCGGCCTGAATGGCGCGGGCCGCCTCGCGGATGCCCATCGACAGTTGGGGGCCGCAGCGCGGGCAGGCGTTGGGCTGCGCGTGGAAGCGGCGGTCGGCCGGATCGGCGTACTCGCGCGCGCACTCGGGGCAAAGCACGAAGCCTCGCATGGTGGTGCGCGAGCGGTCGTAAGGGATATCGAGAATGATGGAGTACCGCGGGCCGCACTGCGTGCAGTTGGTGAACGGATACCGGAAGCGGCGGTTGGCGGGGTCGAGCAACTCGGCCAGGCACTGGGGGCAGGTGGCCAGGTCGGGCAGGATGCTGGTGGTCCTCTCGACGGCCTCGTCACTCGAGAGGATCTCGAAGCGGGTGTGGCCGGCGGGGGCCAGCAGGCTCGTCTCGCGGGCCAGGACCACGGCGGCGGCGGGCTTCTCCGCTTCCAGGCGCCGGAGGAAAAGGTCGAGATCCTGCCGGCTCCCCTCGACCTCGACGATGAGGCCGGCGCTCGAGTTGAGCACCGTGCCGTTCAAACCCAACTGGGTGGCCAGGCGGTAAACGAAGGGGCGGAAACCCACGCCCTGCACGGCGCCGTAAAGCGCGACGCGGAGCCGCTCGACGTTGCCCACCGCCAGCGTCATGTGGCCACCACCAACTCCTCCGCAATACGGCGCGCGAGCTCTTCGACAGCGGCAAGAACCTCCGGCGAGGGCGGCGAGCCGAGCTCAAACTGGCCTGCCTCGATTCCATAGATCCGGAGCGACGGCGGGAGTTGGGCGAGTGCGCGTCCGAGTTCCACCGCTTCCGCCACGCCGAACGCATGCGTGGAGGCGCGGAAAACGGCGCGGGCGACCGGGGCGGTTTGGGCATCCCAGACGGAGATCGAGCCGACCGAAGCCCCACTGATCACAGCATCCACTATTATGACGCTTTCGGCGCCACTCCAGGATTCGAGGAGGTCCAGGCCCTCGCCGCCACGCTCCAGCGCTTCGATTCCGAGAGACCGCAGCCGCCGGGCGACCAACAGCCCCGCCGCGTCGTCCCCGCGGTCCGGGTTGCCGCAGCCGATGATCAGATAGCGCACAGGACCAGGCATCGACACTAGTGTCGATGCGGCACGCTGAGAGCGTGCGCCACAACTTCATGGTTCACGTTCGATCTCCAGGCGCAGGAAGTGGGTGGCGCAGGAAATGCACGGATCGTAGTTGCGCACGGCCTGCTCGCAGCGCAAGGTGATCTGCTCGACCGGCTGGGTCGCGATCTGGGGAACGAAGTACCAGAGATCCTCTTCGATGCGCTTCTGGTTCTGCGAGGTGGGCGGCACGATCCTGGCGGAGCGGATCAAGCCGCGCTCGTCGATCTGGTAGCGGTGGTAGAGCAATCCGCGGGGCGCTTCGGTGGCGGCGTGGCCGGTGGCGGCGCGGACGGGCACTTCCACCCTGGGGGCAGCCGGCGGCTCGTACTCGGCGATGATGCGCAGCGCCTCCTCGCAGGAGAAAACCAGCTCGATGGCCCGGACCACGATGCTGCGGAACGGATTCAGGCAGGGCACGGCGAGCTTGCAGTCGCTGGCGGTCTGGCGGGCGATCTCCGGCAGCTTGGCGTAGTTCAGGTTGAAGCGGGCCAGCGGTCCGACCAGGTACGAGCCGCGCTTGCGCAACTGCGATTGGAGCGCGTTGGAGTGCCGGACGTGCTGCTCGAAGAAGTGCTCCTCGAATTCCGAGACGTCGATGTCCAGGCCCTTGTTGGAAACCACGCGGCCCTCGTTGAATGGGTACTCGTCGGGATGCGAGAGCGCCACGAACTCGTAATCCTGCTCGAAATCCGGAAACTCGAAGCCGTTGACCAGGCGGGCGGTGGCGATGGAGGCGTCCAGGGCCCACTTGAGGTCCTCGACCAGGGCCAGCAGCTCGCTACGCGGCGGCACGCGGTAGAATCCGCCGACGCAGACCGAAATGGGATGGATCTCGCGGCCGCCCAGCACGATCATCAGATAATTGCCGATCTTCTTGAGACGGAGCGCCTGCTCGACGGCTTCCTTGTGGTCGCGCGCCATCTCGAGGGCGTCCTGGTAGCCCAGGAAATCGGGCGCGTGGAGCATGTAGACGTGCAAGGCATGGCTCTCGATCCACTCGCCGCAATAGATCAGGCGGCGGAGCAGCCGGATGGCCGGATCGACGGTGACGCCCAGGGCACGCTCCATGGCGTGTACGGCGCTCATCTGGTAGGCGATGGGGCAGATGCCGCAGATGCGCGCCGTGATGTCCGGCGCCTCCAGGAAATGGCGCCCGCGCAGGAACGCCTCGAACATGCGCGGGGGCTCGAAGATCTTGAGCTTCACGTCCTCGACGCGGTCGCCGCGCAGCTTCACCTGAAGAGCTCCCTCGCCCTCGACTCGCGCGAGGTAGTCAACCCGGATCGTCTTGCTTGTCATCGGCTAAACCTCCTCGGCCCGCGGCCTGTGGCCACAGGCCACAAGCTGGTCTCCTTACGCGGGCGCCCCCAGATCCAGCTCGACTTTGACCACCGGGTCTTCGATCGAGCGCGTCAAATGGAAGCCCATCTTCTCGCAGATGCGCAGCATCATGAAGTTGTCCGGCAGAACGTCGCCGGTGATGCGGTCCAGCTTCTCGTCCTTGGCCACTTCGATCACCCGCCGTAACAGTTCGGAGCCCAATCCGCGGCCCTGGTATTCATCGCTGATGATGGCGGCAAACTCGGCCTGGTTGACGCCGTGGGCCCTCTTGAGGCGGGCGACGCCGATCACGTGCGACTCGCCGGTGGCCGGGTCTTTCTGTTCGGCCACCAGGGCCATTTCGCGGTCATAGTCGATAAAGCAGATGCGGGTCAGGCGCTCGTGCGCCACGCGCTGGCTCAGCTTGATCAGATGCAGGTAGCGCTGGTACACCGAGCGCTCGGAAAGCGTCTCGTGGAACTTCACCAGCAGCGGCTCGTCCTCGGGACGAATCGGGCGGATCAGGAGTTCCGTGCCGTCTTCCGCGGTCCAGGGCGCCACGTACTTGGTGGGGTAGGGACGGATCGCCAGGCGCGGCAGCTTGTCCACGGGGACGTCCAGGCCGTGCACCACCACGCGGGCGTCCAGGGCGACCAGCCGCTCGGGGGAGGCCAGCAGCGGGTTGATGTCGATTTCCTTGATCCAGGGCTGCTCGACCACAAGCTGGCTGAACCGCACCATCAATTGCTCGAGCTCGGCCAGGTCAACCGGCGCGCGGCCGCGCACGCCTTTGAGCGCGGTGTAGATCATGGTGGACTGCATCATGCGCCGGGCCAGCGTCGTGTTCAACGGGGGCAATGCCAGGGCGCGGTCCTTGAAGACCTCGACGAGCTGGCCGCCCATGCCGAACAGCAGCACCGGGCCAAACTGGGGGTCGATGCTAGAGCCGATGATGAGTTCGTAGCCGAACAGCTTGATCATGGGCTGCACGGTGACGCCCTGGAAATGCTGGCTGCCGACCTTGGCGGAGACCGAGGCCTCGATGGCCTTGTAGGCCGCGCGGACGGCTTCCTCGTTGCGGAGGTTGAGCTGCACGCCGCCCACGTCGGTCTTGTGGGTGATGGTCTCGGAGTAGAGCTTGAGGACGATGGGGTAGCCAATCTCGGCGGCGCTCTTCACGGCGTCGTCCTCGGAGACGGCGATGCGGGTCTCGGCGATGGGGATGCCGTAGGTGGCCAGCAGTTGCTTGGACTCGAACTCGGTGAGAATGGTGCGGCCAGCCTGGCGCGCGGTCTGGATGATGGCTTCGGCGCGGGCGCGATCGGCCTCGGCTTCCTCGGAGTCCGGCGCCATGGGGGTCTGGTACAGGCCGCGGAGGTTATAGGCGAAGCGCCACATGTAGTTGAAGGCGCGGGCGGCGGTGTCGGGGTAGGGGAAGGTGGGGATGCCGGCGCGGTTGAGGATTTCCTCGCCCGCGGCGACATGGCTACCGCCCATCCAGCTCGCGAGCACCGGCTTGCCTTCGATCTGGGCATAGGGACGGAGCTGCTCGGCGGTCTTGGTGGGATCGGTCATGGCCTGGGGGGTCAGGATCACCAGCAGCCCATCGGCGTTGGGATCGTTCGCGGCGATCTCGAGCGCCTTGGCATAACGATCGGGACCGGCGTCGCCCAGGATGTCGATGGGATTATTGCGGCTCCAGGCGGCCGGCAGGAATGCGTTGAGCGCATCAAAGGTCTCCTTGGAGAGTTCGGGGATTTCGCAGCCGGCGCTAACCAGGGCGTCGGTAGCGAGCACGGCGGGGCCGCCGGCGTTGGCCACGATGGACAGGCGCGGGCCGGCGGGGCGGGGCTGCTTGGCCAGCACTTCGGCCATGTAGAACAGGTCGGCGATGTTGTTGACTCTCAGCACTCCGCTGCGGCGGAAGGCAGCGTCCAGCACTTCGTCGCTTCCGGTGAGCGAGCCGGTGTGGGAGGCGGCGGCCCTGGCGGCGGCTTCGGTGCGGCCGGGCTTGATCACGATGATGGGCTTGGAGAGCGCCACCTCGCGCGCCGCGGAGAGGAAGGCGCGCGCGTCGCCGATGGTCTCCATGTAGAGCAGAATGCTGCGGGTGCGCGAGTCGTTGCCGAGGTAGTCGATCAGGTCGCCCCAGCCCACGTCGGACATCGCGCCGATGGACAGGAACGAACTGAACCCGACCTGCTCGCGCAAGCTCCAATCGAGCACCGCGGTGCACAGCGCGCCGCTCTGGCTGATAAAGCCGACGTTGCCGGGCAGCGCCATGCCGCGCGCGAAAGTGGCGTTCAGGCCGGTGAGCGGGCTCATCACTCCCAGGCAGTTCGGGCCAATGACGCGCATGTTGCCGCGCCGGGCCTCGGCGACCAACTGCTGTTCGTAGGCCAGGCCCTCCGGGCCGGTCTCTTTGAAGCCCGCCGAGATGACCACCGCGGCCGGCACGCCGGCGTCCACGCACTCGCGGATAATGCCCGGAATGGTCCTGGCCGGAGTCACCACTACGGCCAGGTCGACCTTCTCGGGGACCGCCGCGACGTTGGGGTACGCCCGGATGCCCAGCACGCTGGGGCGCTTCGGATTCACCGGGTATACCGTTCCGCCAAACGGGGTGCTGATCAGGTTCCATAGCACGGTACGCCCCACGCTGCCGGGGTTCTCGGTGGCGCCGATCAAGGCCACCGACTCGGGCTCGAAGAAGACATCCAGGGGGTGGTGCCGGGGCTTCAAAATGTCCTGGGCGGAATCACCGCCCGGGTTCTTCAGTTTCTTCATTGCACATTCCTTGTCATGAATTGGCGAGACAGGGCTGGAGCCCTATCCTACTTGCCGTGCACTCGAACGGCGCCGCCCCGGCCGGCAGCGGAGCTGCCTCGGGGCCATTGCCGTAGCCGAGGATAAGCACTTGGGCCATAAACCTTCAGATATTGACGATTGACGATTTTCTCATTGACGATTTTCCCGGCGGATGGCCGACGTCGGAGCAATCGTCAATGCCCCAATCGTCAATCGTCAATTCCTTCACGCTCTCTCGGCCTCCTCGCTGGCCTGGCGGAACTGCCAGGACCAGGCGTTGAAACTGCGGAAGGCGCGGGCGATCTCCTCGTCGCTTTGCCCCAGCAGCCGCAACTGCGTGGTCATGGCGGCGGTGTTGGCGCTTTCCATGGGTCCGTAACAGCCGAAGCAGCCGCGGCCGAAGCGGGGGCAGAGGGCCCCGCAGCCGCTCTGGGTCACCGGCCCCAGGCAGGGGACGCCGCGCGCGATGGTGATGCAGACGTTGCCGCTGCGCTTGCACTTCATGCACAGGCTGTGGGTGGGGATATTGGGCTTGCGGCCAATCAGGGCGGCCGAGATCAGCTCGATCAGGTGCTTCTTGTTGATGGGGCAGCCGCGCAGTTCGAAATCCACCGGCACGTGCTCGGCGATGGGGGTGGACATCTTGAGGGTCTGAATGAAATCCGGCTGGGCGTAGACCGTGCGGACGTACTCCTGCGAGTCGGCCCAGTTGCGCAGCGCCTGGACCCCACCCGCGGTGGCGCAGGCGCCGATGGTCACCAGCACCCGCGACTGCCGGCGGACCTGCTGGATGCGCTCGGCGTCGTGGTGCGTGGTGATGGAGCCCTCCACCAGCCCGATGTCGTACGGCCCCTTGCGCATGGTCCGGGACGCTTCCGGGAAGTACGCGATGTCGATGGCTCCGGCGACCGCCAGCAGCTCGTCTTCGGCATCCAGGAGGCTCAACTGGCAGCCGTCACAGGAGGCGAACTTGAACACGCCAACTTTGGGCTTGGTTTTGTTGTTAGAGCTCATGCTTTTCCAGCCAGGGCCGCATCTTGGTGTAGGGGAAGATGGGGCCGTCCTTGCAGACGAAATAGGGTCCGAGCTGGCAGTGGCCGCAGAAGCCGACCGCACATTTCATGTTGCGTTCCATCGACAGGTAGATATCGGCATCCGGCAGGCCGCGCTTCTCCAGCTCGCGGATGACGTAGCGCATCATGATCTCGGGTCCGCAGATCATGGCGGTGGTCCGGCCGGGGTGCAAGCGGACGTAGCGGAACAGGGTGGTGACCACGCCGACGTAGCCGCGCCAATTCATTCCGCCATAGTCGACCGTTGTAAGCACCTGGGTATCGGGCAGGCGGGCCCACTCGGCGAGCTGCTTGCGATACAGCAGGTCCTTGGGGCTGCGCGCGCCGTACAGGAGCAGCAGCCGGACGTAATCGTCGCGGTTGCCCAGCACGTGCTGGATGGCGGGGCGGAGCGGCGCCAGGCCAATGCCGCCGGCGACGATCAGCACGTCATTGCCGCGGGCCTGCTCGAGCGGCCAGGAGGTTCCGAAGGGCCCCCGCACGCCGACCCATTGGCCGGGCTGGCAGTTCACCAGGGCGTTGGTGGCCTTGCCGACCGAGCGCACGGTGTAGACCAGACGGCCGCTGTCGTGCGGGTCACCGCTGATGGAGATGGGCAACTCCCCCACGCCGAACACGTACAACATGCTGAACTGCCCGGGCGAGAAGCGGCCGGCTCCCTCTTCGCCCTGGGGATCGAGCGTCAGGGAGAAGGTGTCGTGGGTCTCCTTGGCGACGCTCGCCACGCGGACCGGCGTCATATGGGGCGGGAGGGCGGGCGGGGCAGCGGCGAGGACTGCACTCATACCAGCTTGACCCCCCGCGGCGCGTACAGGTCGAGCAGTTGCAGGCGGGTGGCGTGCAGCCGCTGCGCCACCACCATGAGCAGCCGTTCCATGAACCGGTAGCCGAACGAGGGGTCCTGCTCCCAGATCTGGCGCAGACGAGTGGCGTCGAAAGCGATGGCGCGTACCGGTTCCAGCGAGCGCGCCTGAAACGTCTTGCCGGCGTGGCCGAGCAGCGACGACCAGCCCATTTCGTCGCCCTCGCCCAGGGTCTGGATGCGCACGATCCGCCCGGGAGCGGAGATTTCCAGGGCCACCTTGCCGGACACCAGCAGATAGAACAGGCTGCTCTCATCGCCCTCCCGAAAGACGATCTGGTCTCTGGCGAACTGAACCTCCAGGGCCACCTCGGCCAATCTCTGGACATGATTCTGCTTCAGACCCTCCAGAAACGGATGCTCCCGAAGCGCCTCGGTCAGCGTTTTGGTTTCCATTCCATCGTTCTCCTTGTCGGTTATGCGGGGCTTGCCGCTCCCCGAATCTCTCGGATCTCTTCCGTAATGTCGATTCTCCCCGGACACCAGGTAATGCAGCGACCGCATCCCACGCAGCCGAAGACGCCGAACTGATCGACCCAGGCGGCGAACTTGTGCGTGAGCCACTGCCGGTAGCGTGACTTCACCGAGAGCCGGACGCTGCCGCCGTGGATGTAGGTGAAAGCGTCGGTGAAGCAGGAATCCCACTTGCGCCAGCGCTCGGCGTGTTCTCCGGTGACGTCGGTGAGGTCCTCGACGGTGGTGCAGAAGCAGGTGGGGCAGACCAGCGTGCAATTGGCGCAGCTCAGGCAGCGGGCTGCGACGCGGTCCCAGCGCGGATGGTCGAAGTTGTCGAAGAGCAGCTCGCGAACGCCGGTGGTGTCGACCGAGCGGCCCATCTGCGAGGCGGCGCTCTCGACAGCGGCCTGGGCCGCCTTCAGGTCTTCCTTGCGGGCCTTGCGATGCTCGAGTTCCGCCAGGACCGCCGCGCCCGGCTGGCTGCCCACCTCGACCACAAAGCTGTGCTGCTCGGCACCGAGAAGCTCGGTGAGCGCCAGGTCGAACCCGGCCTGGACGCGCGGGCCGGTGTGCATCGAGGCGCAGAAGCAGGTGCCGCCCGCCTGCGTGCAGTTCACCGCCACAATGAAAGCGCCCTCGCGGCGGGCCTGGTAGGCGGGGTCCCCGTAGCGGTCCCCGATCAGGGCGCGATCCTGGACCCGAATGGCCGCCAGCTCGCAGGCACGCACCCCCAGGAAGGCGTACTGCGGCGGGCGGGGCGGCTGGCGCAAGATCTTGAAGCCCTCTCCCTCACGGTCCCCCTCGAAGATGGGCAGTTCGGGCGGGTGGAGGTAGCGCTTCCAGCCCTGCGGTCCCACGGTGTAGCCGAACACGGCGGAGTCGTCCCGCTTCCTCAAACGGTAGTAGCCGCATTCCTGCTCATCGCCCCAGCCGACCGGGAGATCCTCGGCCTTCTCGAGGGCGTCGCAGGTAATGGCGCCGTCGCGCACGGTGGGACCAATCACTTGGTAGCCCCGCCGCCGCAGCGCGGAGATGAGAGCGGACAGGGCAGGGAACTCGATCAGGGCCTGGGAGCCGACGGGAGGAAGCGTGGTGTCCATCGCCATGTTCTCTGGAGCCAAGTCGCGTGCCGGGCGCGTTGTCGCACACCTCCCACTGGCTTGGTTCCAGCAGCTTTGGGTGCATACGGGTTGCCAAACTCAATCGAATCAAAACAAACGGCTTAGTGGAGAATCGGCGGGCGGCGCTGGGTGAAATCGCGCTGTCCTCGGAGGAGCTCCGGCCTGGCTTGTTGCGCTTTTCTGCGAGGGCGCCCTGCCCGAACCACCGAAACCCGCGGGAATGCTTCGATTCAGGCCCGAATAGGGAGTGGGAAACCTGAATATCCCATTCTCGCCGCCTGAGCGAAAACACGCAGGGGGAAGTTGCGTAGTTAGGAGCTGTCAGCCGGCCGACTGCCGGCGCTTCTCGTAGCGCTGGAAGCGGTCGCGGTAGGGCTCGAAACCCTTGCGGCCCATGAGGCCGTAGGTGAACTTCTTGCCCAGCTCGACGCCTTCCTGGTCGAAGGCATTGATGTCGAGCAACTCACCCATGAATGCGGTTTGGAACTCCATCAGTTGCAGGAACGCGCCGAGGTGTTCGGGGTCCACCTTCTGAAGCGTGAAGGTGCAGTTGGGGCGGCCGGCCTCGACCAAGGCGGCGGCCGTGGAGCGCCGCTCGACGTCGATGAGCTGAGCCAGGGTCTGCCCGCCCAGGTAGTCGAAGGCTTCCAGATTCAAGCCCGCCTCGGGGATCTTGCCGGGGCCGGCGAATTCCTCGACCGCCCAGAAAGTGAACACCTTGTCGTTCGGACCTTCGGCGTAAAGCTGAACCTGCGAGTGCTGGTCGGTGGCGCCCAGGGCGGCCACCGGCGTCTGGCCGGCATGGATTTCGGCGCCTTGGCGGGACTTGGCCTTGCCCAGAGATTCGGCCCAGAGCTGGCGGAACCAGAAGGCCGCGCCCCAGAGCTGGTTGGAGTAAGGAAACGCCACCTGGATGGACTTGTGCTTGAGCGTCCAGACGAGGTAGTGGAACAACGCGGCGCGCAAGGCCAGGTTCTTCTCGAGATCCGGCTGCCAGCAGTCCTCGGTGACAGCGGCGGCGCCTTTCAATATGCCGCGGATGTCCAGGCCGATGAGCGCGGCGGGCAGCAAGCCGACCGGGGACAGCACACTGAACCGGCCGCCGACGTTCTTTGGGATGGCGAACTGAGGGTAGCCCTCGGCCTGGGCCAGTGCATTGAGATCGCCGGCGCCGGCCGTGGTCACCGCCGCGATCCGGTTTCGCGCCTGGCGGCCGGGTTTCCTGCCCATCCAGTCGCGCACGATCAGGAAGGTGGCGACGGTTTCGGCGGTGGAGCCCGACTTCGCAACGACCACCGTGAAGGTCTTCTCCGGGCTCATCGAATTCAGGGCCGCGGCGGTGAAGGCCGGGTCAACGTTGTCCAGGATGACCAGCCTGGGATTCCGGGCCGAGAACGCGGGCTGCACAGGATGCGGGCCGCGCAGGCCGCAGTCCAGCGCCCACGCGCCCAGGGCGCTGCCGCCGATGCCCACCAGGCACAGCGTGTCGAAGGAACCGCGGACCTCCTCCGCGAACCCGAGGATATCCTCGGCAACCTGGGTCTGAAAGGGCAGATGCGGGAAGCCCTGGGCGCCGGCCTCGCTGATTTTGCGGAAGCCGTTCAGGGCCTCGAGAGCTTTCGGGGAATGCAGCGAAATCTCCTCGGGAGTGAGGCCGTTGGCTTGGCCGACCATTTTGGCACGGAGGTTGAGGTCGTCGAAGTGGATGTGCATGTGACAGCCGCTCTCTTACATTTTCATTGGAGCATACCGGAGCAACCGGGGACAGCCTGGGCCGTCCCGACAGCGGACGGCCGAGGCAGTCCCTCGGTTGCGGGCGCCCCGGGCAACCGGGGACAGCCTGGGCCGTCCCGACGGCGGACGGCTGAGGCAGTCCCTCGGTTGCCGGGACAGGGCTGGAGACCTATCCTACTTGCGGTGGAAGGTTCCGGGATTAGGGTCGTGGACGGTGGGGAAGGTCTTGGACATGTGGTCGTGCCAGGTCAGCCCTTCTTCATCCACCAGGGCCCAGACCAAGCCCAGGCCCACGGCGCTGAGGCCTAGGCAGGTGGCGGCGAAGCGGAACAGGCGAAGCCGCCAACCGGGGGGCGAGCCGTCGAAAGTGAGCAGGCGCAGGCGGAAGCATCGCATGCCGGCGGTTTCGCGGCCGAGCAGGCACCAGAACAGGTGGTAGGCCAGCAGCATCGCCGTCACGGCGCCCGCGTAAAAGACCGCGGTCTTGCGGCCCAGCGCGAAAGCGCCGCCGAACAGATGGAACACCGCAGCGGCAAAGCCCACCCCAACGGCACACAGAGCCGCATCGAGGAAAGCCGCCCTGAGGCGCACGCGGGTCGAAGCGATGGGGGCCTCGTCATAAACGGTTTGGGGTCGCGGGTCGCGCGGCCGCAGATCCAGGCTCTGCTGGCCCGTTCGCGCTCCGGCGCCGGATGGAGCGGCGGGCTGCCTGGGCCGGCGGGCGCGGGCCAACTGCTCGCGAGGCGGCCGGCCGGGGCCAATCGAATCGAACGGAATGATCTTGGGACGGTCTCCGGGGAACAATGAGGGCTGGCGCGGCGGGAGGCCCAACGAAGTGCGCTGTTCGGGAGGCGCCACGACGGTCGAGGCGGGCTGCAAGGCGGGAACGGCCGTGGAATGGCGCGCCAGAACGCCCGCCGGCACGCCTTCGATCCAGCGCCCACAGTGGCGGCAGCGGTGATCGTGCTCCGAATTTGGACATCCGCAGTGCTGGCAGTCCACTGGTTCCGGTCTCAGGCGCGGGGCGATCCTGGGCGGGCAGTCCGGTCCGTGCTAGGATGAACGGTTGGACGACCCGACACCAATACCTGCGCAAGTCCCATCATGGTGTTAGTAACATAATCGGGGGAATTTGTCACGTGGTTTTTTGGCGCTGGGCGAGACTTTTCATACTGATTGGGGCGGCGATGGTGGCGGCGGCGCAGACCGGGTCCCCGCCCGCGAGCCCCCCATCTGCGGTGAAAAAGAAGGCCGTACCCGCGCCCGCGCGCAGAGTGCGGCTGGCCTCGCCGAACAACGTTCCCGAGGGCTGGGCGGAGATCCAGGCGGTGACATGGTCCCTGGAGGGGCCGTGGCAGCACCTGCGTGGCGCAGCCCGCGTCGAAACCAGCGAAGTGCTGCTGAAGGCCGATGAAATCGACTACAACGACGATACCGGGGACGCGGAGGCGCGCGGGCATGTCTACCTTCAGCACTTCGAGGGCGGCGATGAGCTGTGGGCGGACCGGGCCGAGTACAACATGGCCCAGGAGAAAGGGAAGTTCTACAACGTGCGCGGCACGTCGCCGGTGCGCGTGGAGGTCCGGCGCGGGATCCTGCCGACCGAGAATCCCTTCCACTTCGAGGGCAAGTGGGCCGAGCGGATCGGGGACAAGTACATCCTGCACGACGGCATGATCACCAACTGCCTGATGCCCAAGCCCTGGTGGGTGTTGAAGGGGCCGCGGTTCGACATCCTGCCGAATCAGCGGGCCCTGGCCTACCGCGCCGTGTTCTGGCTGCGCAGAGTCCCGCTGTTCTACGCGCCCTTTTTCTACAAGTCGCTGGAGCGGCTGCCGCGCCGCAGCGGCCTGCTGACGCCCAATATCGGCAACAGCTCGCGGTTGGGAAAGATGGTGGGATTCGGGTACTTCTGGGCGATCAACCGCAGCTACGACCTGATGTATCGCGGCCAGTACTTCACCCAGCGGGGGCCGGCGCACCACCTGGACCTGCGTGGAAAGCCGTGGGAGGGCACGGATTTCAACGCGATTGTGTACGGAGTCAACGACCGAGGCGTCAAGATCGGCGACTCGGTGCAGAAGCAGGGGGGGGTGCTGGCCTACATGCAGGCGCGCTCGGAGCTGGGCCACGGTTTCTATGCGCGCGTGGAAGCAAACTATTTGAGTTCATTCGTTTTCCGCCAAAACTTCACGGAATCCTATAACGAGGTGATCTCGGCCGAAGTGCACTCCACCGGCTACGTCGGCAAGGACTGGTCCAGCTACGGCTTGAACCTTGTGGTTCAGCGCAACGAGAGTTTCCAGAGCACCCAGCCCGGCGACACGGTGATCATTCGCAAGCTGCCCGAAGTGGATTTCGTGAGTCGCGACCACCGCATCTGGCAGAAGCTCCCGATCTGGGTTTCCTGGGAAACCACCGCCGGGCTGCTGCACCGCACGCAACTGGATTTTCAGACGCGCCAGTTCGTGGAGCGCATGGATGTCTATCCGCGGGTGACGACGGCCATCCGCTGGAAGGATTTCAGCCTGATCCCGAGCTTCGCCATCCGGGAGACGCATTACGGCGAGAGCCAGGAGCCGGGCCACATCCTGGGGCAGAACCTGAACCGCAGCGGGCGCGAGTTCACGCTGGATCTGGTGCCGCCCTCGCTGGCGCGGGTTTTCCACGGCAAGCTCAAGCACGTCATCGAGCCCCGGGTGTCCTACCGCTACGTGACCGGCGTGAGCGATTTCGAGCGGCTGGTGCGGTTCGACGACACCGAGCTGTACTCGAACACCAACGAAGTCGAGGTTTCGCTCACCAACCGGATCTACGCCAAGCGGGGCGACTCGATCGAGGAACTCATGAGCTGGCAGCTCCGCTACAAGCGCTTCTTCGATCCGACCTTCGGCGGGGCGGTGGTGGAGGGGCAGCGTAACGTGGTGCTGAGCTCGATCGAACTGACGCCCTACGCCTTCCTGGACGGTCCCAGGCACTATTCGCCGGTGGTTTCCGTGCTGCGCCTGAATCCGAAGCCGGGCTTCGGCGTGGAGTGGCGGTCGGACTACGATCCGCTGCGCCACACGGTGGTGAACAACACGCTGGGCGCCGACGCGCGCTTTGGCCAGTACGTCATTTTCGTCGGGCACAACACGGTGCGGGACGTCCCGCTGCTTTCCCCCAGCTCGAACCAGTTCGACGGCCGGTTCGCCATTGGGAACGAGAACCGGCGGGGGTGGAACGCGGTGTTCCGCGCCAACTACGATTTCCGGTCGGGCATCATGCGCTTCGCCACCACGCAGGTGGCCTACAACACCGACTGCTGCGGATTCAGCGTGCAATACCAGCGCATCAGCGCCGGCACGCGCAATGAAAACGTGTTCCGCCTGTCCTTCGCGGTGGCCAACATCGGTTCCTTCGGGACGCTGAAGAGGCAGGAGCGGGCGTTCTGAGCGCGCCCTTTGGGGCCTGTGATGAAACAGCCACTCCAACGGCTCCCTAACGGTCGCGGCTCGGCAAGCTGTTACTGAGCCGCGACCGTTAGGGAGCGGTCGAGCGAAGTGGACATGATGTCTGGTGACAGGCCCTCAGCGTCCTTCGATGGCTTGATCCAGCAGCAGGCGGAACTGCTGGCTCTTCTGGTCCACGCGCTGGCGCAGTTGCGCGAGTTCGAGCTCGAGGGTTCGGAGCCGGTCCGCCAGGTGCAGGCAGGCCAGCACGGCCACGCGCAGGGAGTCGGCGTTGGCGGACTTGGCGGCGATGGCCGCCATGATCTGATCGACGCTGTCGGCAAGCTCCTGGATGTCCCGCTCGTCGCCGGCCGTACGAAGCGTGTAGTTCTGATGGAAGATGGTGACCTGGACAGTTTGCTTGTCGCCCACAGCGGCGATCCGATCAGCCGGCGCTCAAAGAGTCGATCTGGCCGAGCAGTCTCTCGATGCGGCTGCGCACCTGCTTGCGCTCGGAGCGCAGCGCATCCAGTTCCTCGGTGAGGCCGGCAAGCTGCGCGCGGGCGGCGGCGGCTTCGCGCAGGGCGGCGTCCCTCTCGGCCAAGGCGGCCTGTTTCTCGGCCAGCGCCGCAGACTGCTCGCGACGCAGGTTGGTCACTAGCTCGATGGCCTGGTGGATTCGCTCTTCCAGCGTGGCGAGCGAATCGACATCGTCTTCACGTAGGAGTTCCATCTGCCTATCCGGCAAGCGCGGCCTTGGCTTTCTCGACCAGCAGGCGGAAAGCGGTCTCGTCGCTGGCCGCGATCTGGGCCAGGACCTTCCGGTTCAGGTCGATGCCGGCCTTCTTCAGACCCGCGATGAACTTGCTGTAGGAAACCCCGGCCTGGCGGCAGGCGGCCCCGATCCGGACGATCCAGAGGGCGCGGAAATCCCGCTTCTTCTGGCGGCGGCCGACGTAAGCGTATCGCAACGCCTTCTCGACGGCTTCCTGCGCCGAGCGGTTCAGCTTGCTCTTGGTAAGAAAATAACCGGAAGCGGCTTTGAGGGTCTTCTGGCGGTAGTTCTTGCGCTTCGGTCCTCGTTTGACTCTAGGCACGTTTACCTCCTTGTTATGGGGGACGGGGCTGGAGCCCTATCCTACCGAGGCGGAACGGGTACGTGCCCCGCACTCCGTCCGCGCTCACCGGCTTCAGTTGGGAAGCATCTCCCTCAGCCCTGGGGCGTCGGCCGGGTCGGCGACAACGGCCTGGCCCAGCCTGCGCTTCCGCCCGCGTGACTTGGACGTCAGGATATGGCGCGCAAAAGCATGACGGCGAACGATTTTGCCCGTCCCCGTCTTCTTGAAGCGCTTGGCCGCGCCGCGATGCGTCTTCAACTTCGGCATGGTTAGAATGTCCTGGGTGATTCGCTCAGGCAGGATTCCACTGCTCAGGTCCTGCAAACCTTCACAGTATAGCACGGCACGGGAGCTGGATTACTTGCCTACCAGTCCGCGCGGGCTGCCGACTCCGGTCACGTAGTCCCAGCCTTTCGCCGCCGAATACCTTCCCGCGGAGCCGGAAAGGACGTCATAGAAGTTGCTGGTTCCGCGATAGGCGTAGATGAGGCTCAACTCGCTGGAAGAACTGTTGCTCACGCTGCCGGCCAGGTTCGCGATCCCCGCCACAGCCGGCGACGACACACTGGTCCCGCCGAACACCATCCAGCCGCTCATGCCCTGGCACTTGGTGCTGTCGTACACCGACACGCCGGTGTTAGGGTCGGCATCGAAGGACAGGTCCGGGGCGCCGCGATGCGAGCCGCTCACCACACCCGACTGCCAGGAGGGCAGCGGCTCATACCTGCTGGAGCCGCCGCCGCTCCCGCTCCATCCGGTTTCGCTCAGGAACGCAGTGTTGGGATTGCCTTCCGTGGTGCGGTTGACCGAGGTTCCGCCCGCCGCGACCACCCAAGGCGACACGGACGGGTAAATCGTCTGGCCACCGGAATCGCCGCTGGCCGCGAAGAACACCACGCCGCTCACCTTGAAGTGCGAGTCGTAGCTGGTCTCGCTGGAGAATTCGCTGCCACCCCAGCTCATCGATACCTGGCCCGGCTTCCCACTGTTGATCACCTGTTGGCGGGCGACATCCACGGCCGTGAAGAGGTCCGTAAAGCTGCTGGAGGCGGCTTCCACAAGCACGATCTTGGCGTAGGGGGCCATCGCGTGGGACCATTCGACGTCCAGCGCGGCTTCCTGCGCCCAACCGCAGTTCGACTGGGGCTTCTTCCCCGAAGCGTACAGCTTCAGGAAACAGCCGTTTGCAGTGGTGCAGGGACCCAGGCCCATGGTCGTCGAGAAGAGGTTCAAATCGTTTTCCGCGGTGGGATAGTCGTAGGCCGCCACCAAGGCGATGACGCCTTGCCCTCCATACGCCGGCAAGTTGTAGACCGCTTTGAGCGAAGCGGGCGTTTCCCCGGCGGGTGCAGTGCCCGTGGCCTCCGGGTCGAAACGCAGTAAATGGTTGGTGTGGGCTTGCAGCCCCACGTGCTCCGGTCTTTCAATGCTGGTATCGGGAATCAAGATCGGATGCCCGTGGCCCATGTGCTGAGCCAGGGCAACGCCCGGGATCAGGAAAACAGCAAGCACCGTCAGCAGGAACGCGCTCCTCATACAGTCATCTCTTTCTGGCGATTCGCCCACTCTAAAGTTGTGTCTCACCGCACGGCATCCGGCTCTCCGGTTCCGTCACTTGCCAGCAGAATACCACGACTGGGAGCGAAAAGGGAGGGGCTGGGAGTAAATTCGGGAGGTTTTGGGCCGGTAACCTGAGCCAATCTATGGAAACCCCGAGTTTGGCCGATATGAGCCATAGGTCACATTGCGTTCAGTGTGTGGCTGCCCGCCTGGCGGGCATGGTCGAGAGCAGTGGAAAGGAAGAAATGAAACGGTTCTTAGGCGTCGTGCCGACGTGGCTTGCAGTGTTTGCGTTTGCCCTTCCGGCCTGGGGGCAAGGGCACGAGTTCATCCAGGGCGGAGAGGCGGTCTCCGGTGAGGCGATCGTCAAGTTCCGCCCCAACAGGAACATCTCGGTGGAGCAGGTCCGGCAGCGGTACCGTCTCAACCAGGTGCACCACTTGGGAGGAGACGGGATCGTGCGAGTGGTCTCGCCGGACAAGTCCGCCGCGGATCTGGTAGCGGAACTCTCCGCAGATTCCGATGTGCTCTACGCCGAGCCCAACTACATCCTGCACGCCATCGCGGTGCCGAATGACCCCGGATTCAATCTGCTCTGGGGACTTCAGAACACCGGCCAGAATGGGGGCGCGCCCGGCGCGGACATCGAAGCCGTGCCGGCGTGGGACATCTCCACCGGGTCGCGCCTTAATGTGGTGGGCGTGGTGGATACGGGAATCGACGCCACCCACCCCGATCTGGTGAGTAACCTTTGGTCGGCGCCGGGCGCGTTCACGATCAGTTTCGGTCCCCGACAGTCGGTCACCTGCCCCGCGGGCAGTCACGGCTTCGATGCCATCAAGTCCACATGCACTCCCACGGACCAGAACGGGCACGGCACGCACGTCTCGGGAACCATAGGCGCGGCGGGCAACAACTCCGCCGGGGTGACGGGGGTGAACTGGCAGGCCAGCATCATGGCGCTGCGCTTCCTGGACTCCACGGGGAGCGGCACCACCGCGGGCGCCATCGCGGCCATCGAATTCGCCATCCAGGCCAAGATCAAGGGCGTCGCCAACGTCCGGGTGCTCTCGAACAGTTGGGGCGGCGGGGGCTTTTCGCAGTCGCTGCTGGATGAGATCAACCGGGCCAACGCCAATGACATCCTGTTCGTGGTCGCCGCCGGCAACAGCGCGGCCAACCTGGACGGCAGCACCAGCTTCCCCGCCGGCTACCGTTCGCCCAATGTCGTGGTGGTGGCCGCCACCGATGCGAATGACGCGCTGGCCACGTTCTCCAGCTACGGGGCCTCGACGGTGGATCTGGGAGCGCCGGGAGTGAACATCGCTTCTACCTGGCCTGGAAACCAGTACGCCTATCTCAGCGGGACCTCGATGGCGACGCCGCACGTTTCCGGGGCGGCCGCACTGCTTCTGGCGGCCTGTACGCTGAATACGGCCGGGCTGAGGAGCGCGCTGGTGAACAACGCGGAAGCCATACCGGCCCTGCAAAACAAGACCATCACCGGCGGGCGGCTGAATGTCAACCGGGCCATTCGGGCCTGCTCGAGTGGAACGCCGACGCCCGGGTTCAGCCTCACGGTCTCCCCCGCCAGCCAGACGGTGACCGCGGGCAGTTCCGGCACTTCGGCCGTGACGGTAGCGGCCTCGGGAGGATTCAGCGGCAACGTCACTCTCAGCGCGATCGGGTTGCCGGCCGGCGTGACGGCCTCGTTCAGCCCCAACCCGGTTGGGCCAGCGGGGCCATCCACGATGACCTTGACGGCCAGCGCGACGGCGCCCGCCGGCGCCACTACGTTCAGTGTCCGCGGCGTCAGCGGCTCGCTGTCCGCAACGACCTCGGTGACCGTGACGGTGAAGGCGGCGCCCAGTTTCTCCCTGTCGGCCTCCCCGTCCTCGCTGAGCGTTCGCGCCGGCCGCTCTGCCAGCAGCAACGTCTCGGTAATTGGTTCGGGCGGCTTCAGTGGAACGGTGACCCTTCAAGTCGCAGGGCTGCCTTCGGGCGCGACCGCCGTGTTCACCCCGGCCTCGCTTCAGGCGGGCAGATCCTCGACGCTTCAGATCGGCACCCAGGCGACGACCCCCACCGGGCGTTATACGGCGACTGTTACAGGCACTTCCGGGACGCTCGTCAAGTCGGTTCAGATTACGCTGAGTATGACCAAGTAGAGGCGCGGAACGTAGAAGCTGCGAGCCAGCTTGGCCCGCACTCCGGCCGCGCTCGCGCTGGCGTGGAAACGGACCGGGAACCCGCGCTGTGCTTGCCGAACCTGTGGGCGTGAGGGGACAGTCCGCGTCATGGCGCAGTGCGCCACCCGTGAGAATGACAATCGGCGTGAGGGGCAACCGGGGACAGCGTGCGCCGTCCCCACGGCGGACGGCCTAGGTAGTCCCTCGGTTGCGCGCGCCCGCTTCAAGGGGCTTTCAACAGTCCCCTCGGGCGCTTTCTTTCCACTCCTCCCACCAGGCCATTTGGATGGATTCGAGGGCGCCTTCGGAGCTGGCGGTGGGGTCGTCGGCGAAGCCTTCAAGTTGTATTACCCAGTTGCGGAGGTCGGTGAAGCGGAGGCGGAGGGGGTCCTGGTGGGGGTATTTGGCGAGCAGGGCCAGGGCGATTTCTTCGGCGTCTTCCCAGGTGAAGGTGCGCATCAGATCTTGGTTCCTTTGAGCGCGGTGCGGACTGCGGCGTTCATCATGATCTCGGCCAGGTGGAGAGTGGCCTGGTTGAGCTTCTCGATGTGGGCGCGGATGAGCGCGTGGTTGTCCGAGCAGTAGACCGTCAGCAGCTCATTGAGGGCCCGGTCGATGGCGGCCTTTTCCTCCTCCGTCATTTCGAGCCAGGCATCGTGGGCGCGGGCCTTCTCGACGGCGGCCAGGATGGTGTCGGCCTCCAGGCGGGCCTCCCGGGCCTGGCGCTGCGCGAAATCTTCCTCGGCGCGCTCGAAGGATTCGCGGATCATCGCCTCGACCTGGTTGTCGGTGAGGCCGTAGGAGGGCTTGACCTCGACGGAGTGTTCTTTGCCGGTGCGCTGGTCGCGGGCGGTGACGCTCAGGATGCCGTTGGCGTCGATGAGGAAGCGCACCTCGATGCGGGGGGCGCCGGCGGGCAGCGGCTCGATGTCCCTGAGGTCGAAGCGGGCCAGACTGCGGCAGTCCTTCACCAGCTCGCGCTCGCCCTGGACGACGTGGATCAGCACGTTGCGCTGGCCGTCGACCGCGGTGGTGAACACCTCGGTGGCGCTGGCCGGAATAGTGGAATTGCGGTGGATGATCTTCGAGACAACGCCGCCCATAGTCTCGATGCCGAGGGAAAGCGGCGTCACATCGAGCAGCAGCTTGTCCTGGATGTCGCCGGCAAGGATGCCCGCCTGGACGGCCGCACCCAGCGCCACGACCTCTTCCGGGTTGAGCTCGGTATGGGGCCGGGCGCGGAAGAGGTTCTCGACGGCCTGGCGCACCAGCGGAATGCGCGTCGAGCCTCCGACCAGCACCACTTCGTCGATCTGCTCGACCGTCACGCCGGCGTCCTTGATGCAATTGCGGCACGGCCCCAGCGTGCGGTCGACGATGTCGCGCACCAGCCCCTCGAACTGCTCGCGGGTGGTCTCGCGTTGGTACGACCGGCCCTGGTATTCGAGCAGGATGGTGGTGCGCGGGACGAAGGACAGCCGTTCCTTGGCCTCGATGATGGCGCGGCGCAGAAGCTGCACGGCCGACCCGTTGCGCGAGAGGTCCCGCCCCCATTCCGAGTGAATGTCCTCGAGCGCGATGCGCAGCAGGCGGTTGTCGATGTCGTCGCCGCCCAGGTGCGTGTCGCCGTTGGTGGCGAGCACTTCGAAGATGCCCTCGCGGATTTTCAGAATGGAGATGTCGAAGGTGCCGCCGCCGAGATCGTAGACGGCGACGATGCCGTCCTGGCGCTTGTCCAGTCCGTAGGCCAGCGATGCCGCGGTAGGCTCATTAACCAGGCGCAGCACGTCCAGGCCGGCGATGCGCCCGGCGTCCTTGGTGGCCTGCCGCTGGGCGTCGTTGAAGTACGCCGGGACGGTGACTACGGCGCGGGTGACCGGCCGGCCGAGAAAGGCTTCCGCGTTCCGTTTGAGCTGGAGCAGGATGAGGGCGGAGATCTCGGGCGGTGTGAAGGTGCGGTCGCCCAGGCGCAGCCGCAAGACCGATTCGCTGCCTTCGGCGAAGCGGAAGGGGAACAGGCTCGCCTCCTTCTCGACGTCGGCCAGGCCGCGGCCCATCAGGCGCTTGACGGAGTACACCGTGCGCTCGGGGTCGTCGATCAGCATCTGGCGCGCGGCGTTGCCCACCAGCGGCGCGCCCTCCCGCACGTGGACCACGCTGGGGACCAGCCGGTCGCCATCCTCGCCCGGGATCACCTTGGGCCCGGTGAGGTCCATGAAAGCGACCAGGCTGTTGGTGGTGCCCAGGTCGATACCGACCACCGGCTCGGGTTTGTGGTCGCCAAAGTCGATCTGGAAGGCGGACGACATCAGGGGGCCAATTCGCTTTCCACCTGCTGGACCAGGTTCGAAATGTACTTGCGGCGGTTGAGCGCGGCGCGGATCTCACCGAGCGCAGCCGGGGCGGGGAAGTGGTCGTAGGCCGTAAAGAGGCGCTCGAGACCGGCATCAATTCCCTTGAGCAGAGCCAGGAAACGCTCGCGCGCGGCGTCGAGCTGCGGGCGGAGGGAAGCGTCGCCGGCGCGCAGCTCCTCCAGCGTCAGGTTCAGTTCGAACACCTCGTCGAGCAGCTCCGCGGGCGCTTGCTTGGACTGCTCGAAGCCCTGCCGCTTCAGGAGGTACTCGGCGCGGGCGACCGGATCGCGCAGAGTGCGGTAGGCGTCGTTCAGGATGGCGGAGGCTTCGAGCGAGCGCTCGCGCTGGGCCGGGGTGGCCCGAGCGTGACGGTCGGGGTGGAGTTGGCGGCTGAGCCGGTGGAATCTGTTCTCGAGGTCCGCCAGATCCAGGCTGAGCCGGGCGTCGAGGCCGAAGAAGTGGAAGTAGTCGGGGGCGTCCATCAGGCGGAGAACGAGGTCCCGCAGCTGCAGCTCTTCTTCGCGTTGGGGTTCTCGAAGACGAATCCGGAGTGGAGGAGGGACTCCCGGTAGTCGAGCGTCATGCCGTCCAGGTACAACATGCTCTTGGGGTCGATGAAGACCTTGATGCCCTCGAACTCGTAGACGTTGTCTTTCTCGCGCTCGCGGGTCTCGAGCCGGAACAGGTAGGAGAGGCCGGAGCAGCCGCCGCCCTGAACGCCCAGGCGCAGTCCGCCCTCGCTCACGCCATTCTTGGCGAACGCCTCCCGGATCTTCTGGATGGCCTTGGGGGTGACGTTGATCATTCTATTTTCTCATTGACGATTTTGTCATTGACGATTTGACCGGTGTTCAATCGTCAATGATGAAATCAGCAATCATCAATCGCTCCGTTTCTTTCGATAATCCTCAATGGCGGCCTTAATGGCATCTTCGGCCAGCACCGAGCAGTGGATTTTCACCGGGGGCAGGCTCAGCTCATTGACGATATCCACGTTGCGGATTTCGAGAGCTTCGTCGACGGTCTTGCCTTTTACCCACTCGGTGGCGAGCGAGGAGCTGGCGATGGCGCTGCCGCAGCCGAAAGTCTTGAACTTGGCGTCTTCAATCACGCCGGTCTCTTCGTTCACCTGGATCTGGAGCTTCATGACGTCGCCGCACTCAGGCGCTCCCACCATGCCGGTGCCAACCCGGCGGTCGCTCCGGTCGAGCGAGCCTACGTTGCGGGGGTTGGCGTAATGATCCAGAACCTTTTCCGAGTACGGCATGGTCAGTCCTTGCTCCACTCGACTTTCTTCAGGTCCACGCCCTCTTTGGCCATCTCGTAGAGCGGCGAAAGCTCGCGCAGCTTCTTCACCACCTCGATCACCCGGATGGCGACGTAATCGACTTCCTCCTGGGTGTTGAAGCGGCCCAGGCCGAAGCGGATGGAGGTGTGGGCCAGGTCCTCGGCCACGCCCAGAGCCCGCAGCACGTAACTCGGCTCGAGGGTGGCCGAGGTGCAGGCCGAGCCGCTCGAAACCGCCACGTCGTGGATGCCCATCAGCAGAGATTCCCCCTCGACATAGGCAAAACTGACGTTGAGGTTGTTGGGCAGCCGGCTCTCCATGCTGCCGTTGATGTAGATTTCGTCGAGTTCGGCGTACAGGCGGTCCTTGAGGCGATCGCGCAGCGCGGCCAGGCGCGCGGATTCCTCGGCCATTTCCGCCTGGCAGATGGCGCAGGCCTCGCCCATGCCGACGATGCCCGCGACATTCAGCGTGCCCGAACGCATGCCGCGCTCGTGGCCGCCACCGTCCATCTGCGCGGTGAGCTGCACGCGGGGGTTCTTACGGCGGACGTAAAGAGCGCCGATGCCCTTGGGGCCGTATATTTTGTGGGCGCTCAGCGACATCAGGTCGATGTTGTCGTCGTTCACGTTGACGGGCACCTTGCCCACCGACTGCGTCGCGTCGGTATGGAACAGTACGGAGCGCTCCCGGGCGATGCGGCCGATCTCGCGGATGGGCTGCAACACGCCGATTTCGTTGTTGGCGTGCATGACGCTCACCAGGATGGTTTTTTCGGTGATAGCAGTGCGCAACGTGTCGAGGTCGATGAGGCCGTCGGCGAGGACCGGCAGGAAGGTGACGCTGGCGCCGTGCTTGGCCAGGCGCTTGCACGTGTCCAGCACCGCTTTGTGCTCGGTGGCGACGGTGATGATGTGGTTGCCCTTCTCGGCATACATCTCGGCCACGCCCTTGATGGCCAGGTTGTCGGATTCCGTGGCCCCGCTGGTGAAGACGATCTCCTTGGGGGTCGCGCCGATCAGGTCCGCAATCTGCTGGCGGGCCTTCTCGACCGCCTGCTCCGCTTCCCAGCCGAAGGAATGACTGCGGCTGGCGGCGTTGCCGAACTTCTCCCGGAAGTAGGGCAGCATGGCATCGAGCACCCGCGGATCGAGCGGCGTGGTGGCGTGGTAGTCCATGTATATCGGCGTCTTCATACGTTCTCCAGGACCGGCAGCGGACTGGTCTCGGCGCGGTCCTCGCTCATGGCTGATATAGTGATGCTCCCCAGCAGTCCCAGGATGCCCTCGTGGATGCGGCGAAGCGGTTCTTTCACGCCGCACCGGCCCGATTGATAGCAGCCCTCGTGGGTGAAACAGGAGGTGAGGATGATGGGCCCGTCGAGGGTGCGGATGACTTCGAGCGCACTGATGGCGCGCGGGTCCCGAGCCAGCTTGTAGCCCCCGTTGGTGCCATACACGGGGGTCAGCAGGCCGTGGCGCGCAAGCTTCTGAAGCACTTTGGCGAGCAGCGGCAGCGGGATGCCGTAGGTGTCGGCGATCTCCTTGGCGCTGGCGCTGCGGGTGGGACGGCGCGTGGCCAGGTGCTGAAGTGCGATCAAGCCGTAGTCGGCCTTCTTGGTGAGCTTGAGCATATCGGACCAAACCGGTCCAATATTCAATTTAGCGGAGTCCGGGGTCTGTTGTCAAGTCGATAAACCTTCTGTTTGCAAGAGATTATGAGGCGGGGGCAAGGTCAGCGCCGCTCTCCCTCCGCCCACAACACTGCGAGCGGCTCACGGGCTCAAACGCGGCCGAAGGAAGCAGGGGGAGATCCACCGACCCTCCCGCCAGCGCATCCAGCATAGTCCTGAATTCCGCGATGCTTCCGGTGCTCGACTCCCGATCCAAGGCCAACCGCTCGATCGCGGATCGGATGTACGTTTCGAGCGGGACACCCACGGACTGTGCTCGAGCCGCCAGGCTCGCCTCCGGATATCAGCGGATGCAGTACTCGACGTAGTGCTCGTCGAGATGTACGGCGTTGCAGAACTTGCGCCACTCGGCGTCCGTCAGGGCGGCCGGTTTCTTCGCGCCATTCGGCAAATCGCCATCGGCTCGCAGCACGCGGCCCTTTGTCCTCTCGGTGAGCGCTTTCAGCAGCGGCGCGGCCGGCATGTCCCAGCCATTGGGACAACCGCCCTTGGGCCGATGGGCGAACTCCTCGTCCACCGGAATGGCGGCCACGAGTCCGGGCGAGCGCATCGACTCCAGCCCGCCGGACCGCAGCGTGGCGTTGTGACTGCCATGGTGGCCCACCTTATAAAAGATGGTTCTGGAAAGCAGGTCCGCGGCGGTCGGCGCCTTGGCATCGCCATTCGCGGGGAACTCCACATCCGCCCACGAAAGCCAGTTTCCGATCTGGGCGTCGCCGGTGAAGAGGAGGACCTCCTTGGTGCCGGTCAGCTCGAATGCCAGCGCGAGGCTCGTGTTGTTGGTGTAGCTGTCGAGTTGAAGGGCCAACTCCGCGGCGGCGTTCAGCCAATCCCTATCGATCCGCCGCTGCGGTTCAACAGCATAGGACTTCGCCAGTTTCGGCCAGCCCTTGCTGTTCGACCACTCCCCGGCGCCCCACTGCAGATATCGGTCGAAGGGCGCGTAGCGATCGACTTCTCCCGCAGGCGACCCGGCGGCCGCGGCGGCAGCGAATGACATTTCCACGGCAGCGGCTAGCGCGTCCTTGCCACCATACATGTCCGTTTTCTCATCGCCCTTCAGGTTGTGCAGCGCCGCAATGTCCTTGGGCGGGCCCAGGACGTAGACCCGCACACCCGGCAGCCACTTTCGCTCCACGACATCGCCCGGATCCAGCAACTTGCTTTTGCCGAGAGAGAGCGCGGCTTTCATAGCGGCATCGGTCTGCTCGGAGAACACGCCCAGCGAGGCGGACGCCTCCAATGGAAAGAAACCCAACATGCCGGCCAGGGCGGCGCCTCTCATTTGATCGTCCGCGGAATCGGACTGGCTGAAACGCTGCAAGGCCAGGTGAACGGCCTGGAGGCGGTTCCGGATCTTCTTTTTGCTCTCCTGCGCGATGTCCTGATCGGGGTCTTCGGTCCAGGCCGCCCAGACTTCTCCAATCTTGAGTTGCTGGAAGTCGTCCAACGCGTCGGAGAAGCCGGACACGTGGTCCCAGTGTTCGTGGGTGACTACCAGCGCGTCCAGCTTTCCGCCGGTTTCCGCGTGGATATTCCGGACCGCCTGCTGCAGCTTGGCCTTGCCGTCGGGGGTCCCCGACAATGCCCCGCAATCGATCAGGATATGACTCAGTCCATCGCCGTTCCGGAAGCTGAGGAGGAAACAGTCCCCCAGCCATTTCCGGTACATGCGAATCCGAACGCGCCAGTCGGGCGCCGCCGCCGTTTTCTTCTTACCCGCCATGTCAGAACTCCTCACCCATGCGGTGAACCACTGCAAAACGTTCGCCGCTCCCGGTGAACGGCGTACCGCCAAAATACAATTGCCTCAGGGTCGGCGACCCCTCAATCGAGTCGCGCATGCGCGCCAGCCGAGCGGCATTCCCGATGTTTTTCGGTATCGAGTACTTCACCTGAAGCGATCTCTCGTCGGCGATGACGGTGGACCCGCCGATGAAACGGAACGGCCCGGCCGCGGACATTTCGTCGCGGTGCTGGAGTACTTGCAGGATCAGGTCGCACTGCATCTCGTTGTCGGGCCCGTTCTTCTCGGAAAGGCGCAGGGCGTGCACTTCGAATCGCTCCCTTCCGGTGGAGAGGTCCAGCCCGAGATCCAGGCCCAGCTTCGCGCGCTGGTCGGCAGAGAGTTTTGGAATCTCCGCGGCCAAGGCGTCATGCAGCTTTTCCCGCCATTCTCGCGAGAAAGTGAAGATCCGCTGGCGCGTCGACATGCCCTCGAAGCGCGGATCGGTGCTCCAGGCGAGGTACCTGGACTTGTCGGCGAACTCGCGGGCAATCCCGAGGATGCGCGAAAGGATAGCCTGGGACTCTCGGAACTGGAGTCCGCGCCACTTCAGCGACTGCGGCGAGAGCGTTTGCAGATCGGACGGATACAGCCCCCACGAGCGGAAGGCCTCGACGAAAGCCACGCGGTAGTCCAGAACGCATTCGGGCACGAGGTCGAAGTCTGCCGTAATGATGGCCCGCAGATACTCCCCGAAGGTAATGTCCACCGAACAATAGTCCAGCGCGCGGATGCACATGCTCAGGACGTGCTGGGCCGTTTGCCGGGCTTCCTCGGCCAGGCGACCCACCAGGTCCGGATGGATGGCCCCGGGCCGGAGCAAGCCGCTCCCCTCGCTGGCCAGTCGCAGCAGATCGCTCGAGCGTCGGGTGTACATGGCGACAAACGCATCGAACACCGCGGCCACCAGAATCGCGCCGCGACCGTGCGGCTCGGTGGTTTTGTCGATGGCCGTGGCATCGGGCTTGCGGCCGAGCGCGCTTCGCAGGGCTTTGTGCATTCCACTCGCGATTCCGAATTCCTGTCCGATCTGCGCCAGGAGGTTGTCGATTCGCAGGTCTCCGCGCGTCCGGCCGATGGCGTACTCCAGGACCTGGGGAAGGGAGAAATGCTGAAGCAGAGCGACCAGATCCGCAAACGCTTCATGGAACGCGAGCGCATCGCCCGAGCCGTCGAGGTTGAAGTTGCGGTGCATGCCGTCGAGCAGGGCGTGGGTGGTCTCGTGGGCGACGATGTCGTGCGACAGGCAGGTGAACGTGATGCCGTTGGGATACAACTCTCCGGGCTGGGCCTGCCGCGCGGGGAAGTACCCGAACAGCAACGCTTTCTTGTCCGGGTTGTAGTAGGCGTTGTTTTCGCGGAGCGCGTGCGGGTAGATCCGGAGCTGCCCGATGTAGTGGCTGTCGTCGGGATTTCCTGGGGTCATGAGAGGGGACCAGAGCGCGAGCCGGCCGAGCGCGGTTTCGAAGTTCCGGATGGTCCGCATGGCCACGGCATAGACCATCTGCTGGTGAAACCGCGGATCGCCCGCGTTCGGCGCAAGGCCATCGCTGGCCAGGAGTTCCGGTTCGTCCAAGTCCACGGGCGCGTAGAAGCAGCCCGTTGCCGGATCGGCGTCGACCACCTCGATGTACTCGCCGGCGGGTCCCGGAGCCAACTCTTCCCACGGCACGGAGACGACCGCTTCGTTCATGGCCGCGGTATCGAGAGCGGTGGAAAGGCTCGGATCGATGGCGTAGACGCGCAGCCGCCGCGACACAGGTTTGGTGGTGGAGACCACCTGGTTTCGCGGGCGCTCCGGGGGCGCAGGCCTGCCCAGATCGGCGCCGGGTACGGCCGCCGACGGGTAGACATCCCGCATCGCATTCTTCAACGTTTTGGACGCGTACGGACTTCCGATCACGGCGTCGAAGAACTCGGGGGGCGCACTCTCCGCGATGTCGGGATCGGCCATGGTGGCAGCCACCTCGGGGTCGATCTGGAACAGTTGCGCAGCTTCGACTCCGAGCATTTCGGACCGGATCGGGTCGGGCGCGGCAATGCCCTGGCCCAGAACGACCTTCCAGAAGCCGAGGCATGCCGAGTCGACCGGCCGCGGCTTGAGACCTTGCGCCGGAGCCACCGCCAGTGCCTGGTCGGCTCGCAGGATTCCCTTTCCGAAGTACGTGGCGAAATCCGGCGAACTCGTGGAGGCAGACTGGAACAGGGCGTTACGGACGGCCTCCACCTTCTCCCAGCCCTGCCACGCGGCTACGGAATCCTTGTGCTTCTGCAGCCAGAGTGCCGCGGCCGCGGCGATCTGGGGGGTGGCGGACGAAGTACCCGAGCCGTCCATATCCACAATGGCGCTGCAGTTGATCTCCGCCCAGGCGGAGTTCGGGGTGTAGGCGGCCAGGGCGGAGTCGTCCATCTTGCTCTGCGGCCCGTAATTGCCGGCCATGGCTCCGGCCGGAACGTACTTTCGAATGTAGGGCCGCCCGTCAGCCATCGCGCCGCAGGCGGCGATGACGCGCCGGAACCGGGCCGGATAGACGATGCTCTGGGGCGTGAGGGGAAAGTTGTTGCCCGCCGCGGTCACCATGACGATGCCGGCATCATAGGCGCGATTGACCACGTCGGCCCACGCGCGCGAAGCCACACCGCCCATGCTCATGGAAACGACATCGACCCGATCTGCCACGACGCCTTGCGGCGCGATCAGGTAGTCCAGACCCTCGGCGAAGGCGCTGGTAAAGAGCAGGACCACCCCGGCGGCGATGCGCACGGGCAGGATGCCGGCCAGCGGCGCGCCTCCCAGGTAGTCGCCGTTCTGCTCGGGGCGCGCCATGTTCTGGAGCCGCCTCCCGGCCAGCAGCCCGATGGTGCCGGTGCCGTGCCCGGGACTGGTGAACGGCCCGCGGTCATAGGGGTCCGAGGCATCGTCTTCGCGCCGGCCGTCGTGGGTGAAGTTGCGCTGTAGTTTCTCCAGGATGCTCTCGGGTCGTGCGTTGTGTTGGGGATCGAAGCCCGTATCGAGGATCCCGATCCGGACGGAAGCCCTGTGTGGAAGCTGCTCGATTTCGCGGCGCGCCGCCCTGAGTCCGGACGCATCCAGGTGCCACGCGAACCCGGGGCCGCGCGGGAAGTCCGGAGATTGGTCGTTGTAGGCGCAAAGGTCTCCGGGAGCCGCTCCGAGTTGCAGGCGTATGGGGTTGCGGTACTCCCATTGCCGGCCGACGTCCGGTTCCGCGTAACCGCCGTGCGCGCGCGCGGCCTCATAGGCCACGTCCCAGGCGTCGGGCGGAGAAACAGATGCGCCGAAATCGGCGATATACCAGCGCGGGCGCGCGGCAGCCGCGCGGTCCGGGCCGCCGGGCGGCTCATTGGGGCAGAGTTCCCGAATCGGAACCGTGTTGCCCGCGACGCCAAGCGCACGAACGCCGGCTGCCGGAGCGATCTTCAAAAGAACCCTGGGGGCGATTACGAGATTCATATATCGGGCTTAGTATATCCCTTTTTGGGCTCAAATCAACTCTTTTTCGCCTGAATGCCTCGCGGAAAGGCGGCTATCTGTGGATAGGGCGACGCCGGGTAGGCGTCCGGCCGCAGCCGAGGACGGCTGCCTAACGGGGTTATGGCCGGGCTGCTCTCGGTCCGGCCTGGGGCGAATGAGGGATTGGCCCACGCGGCGAGAACACAATTTAAGCAAATAAGGCAAACCCTCCGTGAAGAATAGAATTCTGGTTTGTGCTATCAGTGGACCGGGCAGTCCGACCCGCCAGCCGGTGGCTGGCGGCAAAGTACGCGGCCGCCGGCGGAGGCGGCGATGGGAAGGGGGTAGGGCGAGCCGTAGCGCCGATATGCGCCCCAGGTTTAGCGGCGGCAGGATTCAGCGAAGATGCGCATCCGGGCTTCGCGCCTCGCCACGTGAAGCGGCGAGGGATCGCGATCGTCCAGGCGGAGCGCGGCGGTGCGCTCGCCCGAGCGGTCCGGCCAGATGCCCGCTGCCGGCAGCGGCCCACGTTCCCGGCGGAGGAGCAGGCGAAATCGCGGAGAGGCGTCAGGAGCGGTTGGGTTTCGGAGTCACGCTCCTGGGCTACTTACGGGTAGGCGTCCGGTGACCCCATCTTCCCCAGATTTGCGATATGTTGAGCACATGATCGCGCCCTTGCTCGCACTGCTTGCCGCGGCTGCGGCGAACCAGACAGGCGGCGCCGTTGCCACGAAACCTCCCTTACCCGTTCTTCAAGAAAGCCAGGCGCAGTATGAACCACCGCAGATGCCGGACTGGTACTCGGTCCATCACGTGCGCCGGCCGGTTGCCATCTCGAGAGTCGAACCGGAGTGTACGCCAGAAGCCCGCGAGCGGAAAGCCCAGGGCGCGGTTATCGTAGGCCTGTGGGTGAATACGAACGGACGGCCTTGCAGGTTGAGGGTCCTGCGTTCACTTGAGCCAGGGCTTGACGCGAAGGCACTCGAAGCGGCCCCACAGTGGCGATTCAAGCCGGCGCTCAAACGCGGCAAGCCGGTCCCGGCGCCCGTCACCATCGAGTTCGGTTTCCGGTTACTGTAAAGGTGGTGTCAATTTCGTAAAGGGTGTGTTTCCAGGTTGTTAGGAAGATAGAGGGGTGGTTACGGCTGTGTTGGGATGGGGCGGCGATCTGCCGGCGCAGTGGAGGGAGGTCATTCACCGCGGTGTCCCAGATCTCTTACAGATCAATGCCAAAGTACTCGTGCACGAGGAGATTGCGCAAGGCGATGACATCCAACCAGGGGACATCGGCATTCGCCGCTCGCAGAGCGCTACTCAATCCGCGGGCGGCCTCGCCGACGATTTGCAGGTGGTGAACAACCCAAACCTGGTACAGCTCACTGTGTTCGAATTCCTCCCGGCCCTTCTCGACGTAGTCTCGGACCTTGTCGATGGCGCCGAGGGTGTCTTGCAAGCGGCCGGCGTCGTCTCTCACAAGGGGACGGCCTCTTGGAGGACGCGAGAGCGGATGCGGGCTTTGAGGCCGTTTTGGCTGACGAGGTCCACCTTGCAGCCGAGAAGCTGCTCCAGCTCGCGGACGAGGGCGGCATGGGCCAGAAGGCCGCGTCCGGGCTCGAATTCGACGAGCAAGTCGAGATCGCTCTCGGGTCCGGCGGCGCCGCGCGCGACCGAGCCAAATACACGCACGTTTTTCGCCCCGTGGCGTGCGGCCAAGGCCAAGATTTCCTGCCGCCGCTCGTGTATGGCCGTGAGGCGATCCATGCCGGACTCCTGAACACATTATAGACGGGTCGGCGCGACGCGCCGATGGCCCGCGGGGCAGTTTGGACTTACCGGCAGCGGCCTGCGGTGCCGTCGGAGGAGCAGGCGGCGCCGCGGCCCGGCTCCGGGCCCAGCAGGTCCCCGTACAGGATGCCGCGGCCATTCGTGCCCAGGTAGACCCGGCCGAAGATGCGGGGGTCGCCGGTAATCACGCTGACGCCGCCGTACTGGTGCGCGTCGTCGTTGATCCGGATCCAACTCGCCCCTGCGTCGGTGGAACGATACACGCCGGGTGCGGCGTTCACCCAACCGGAAAGGTACAGCGCCGGGTAGGTGGCGCCAGGGGCGGGCTTGCCGAAGCCGACGGCGGTGGCTATGTTCACCGTGTCCAGCCTCACGAAGCTGGCGCCGGAATCCGTGGAGTGGTAGAGCCCACCCTTGAGTGGGAGCCACAGATCGCCTTCGGTCCCGGGCAGGGGACGGACCGCTCTGGTGTCGCCGCGGGGAAGCCCCAGGGCTTTGACGGTGAAGCTCGATCCGCCGTCCGTGCTGACGTACACGTTCCCGGCGCCCGGATTGAAGATGTAGAACTTCGCCGGGTTGACCCGATCGGCAGCCACGGGAAGCCCGGAGGGCGCTCCGGCCGAGGCGGTCCAGGTGGCGCCGTTGTCGCGGGAATAGCACGGCGTTGCCTGGCTGGGAGACCACAGGAAGGCGCTGCCGTCGGCGGAGACCGCGATCCAGCCAGGGCCGTTCGCCGGCCCCGGGGCGTCGGTGGCGAAAGGAGTCCAGGTGGTTCCGCCGTCGTTCGAATACCCGCCGTGCTGGTCGGCCCAGCCGACGCGGGCCATGATCGCCGGGTTCAGCTCGGCGAAGTCGATGTCGGTGGTGGTGGACATCAGCGGATTGGTGAACATGCCGCTGGGCGAAGAGACGTTGAGGCTGTCGTGGCGGAAACCGCAGATGTCGCCCATGACACTGAGCAGGTGGGCGCCGGAAGGAGGGCTGATCAGCTTTAAGATGGCGGTCTCTTCGAGTCCCTTGGCCCCCACAAACCAATGCGAGACGCCGCCCGAGTCCACGCGGGTGACATCCTGGCTGGCCCAGATCGTTGCGCCCGTCACGTAGAGCACCTGATCCGGGTTGAACGGATCGATCTCGACGTCCCCGATCCAGTGACCCAGCGCCGCGGAAGAGGCCCCCCAATTCAGCCAGGGAGCGAGCGAGCTGTCGCGCGTGGAAAGGGAGTTGATGGAGGTCCAGTGGGCGCCGCCGTCGGTGCTCCGGTAGATGTCGTCGCCGGGCCACCAGCGGTCCATGGTCGAGACCATGACGGTGCTGGGATGGGCCGCGTCCACCGCGACGCCGCCGAAACCGTACCAGAGCGGCGCACCGTTGGGCGTGGGTGGCGTCAGGTCGGTCCAGGCGCCGTCTTTGGTGTTGTACTTCCAGACCGCGCCGTTGGTCATGTTGTTCGGGCCGGGCTGATCGCCGTAGGTGAGGTACATCACGCCGTCCGAGCTGAGCGCGCCGTGATTGGGGAGCAGGCCGGTGGGTTGCCCGGGGACAGCCTGCCAGGTCGCGCCATTATTGGTGCTGCGGTACAGGCCCGTGGTGGTGGAGGAAACGCCGGCGTAGACCGTGCCCGCGCTCGCGGGATCGAACACGACGAAGACTATGCCGATCCCGTTGGTCGCTCCGGTAACGGGAAAGGTTGGCACCTGGCTCCAGGTTGCGGCGTAGTCCGGGCTTTTCCACAGCCCGTTGTTGCGCGAGCCAAAGTAGAGTTCGGAAGGGTTGAGCGGGTTCACGGCCAGGCGTTCGCCGGCAAAGCGTCCGTCCATGTTGCCGCCCATCTGGAACGGGACACTGGAGCGGTCGAAGCTCCGGCCCTGGTCCGCGGACCGGAGGAACGCGCCATTGCCGGCCCACGAGTTGCTGTACATTCCGGCCGCAAGATAAAGGCGATTCGGGTCCGTGGGGTCAACGGCGATGCTCTCGATGCCCAGAGTGTTCCAGTCGGTCGCGCCGACCCAGTCGGTGAGCGGGATCCAGCGGCGGCTGGCGGGGTCCCAGCGGTACGCCCCGCCAATATCCGTGCGGGCGTACATCAGGTCCCTCTGGCCCGGGTGAGTGATGATGCCGGGGACGAAACCGCCACCGACAATCTGCACGTTTTGCCAGGTATAAACTGTCGCAGCGGCAAGAGCGCTCAGGTCGGCCGCGGAAGCGCAGACCTGGATCGCGGCCAGAAGCACGCAAGCGGGCCTGCATCCGACTCCAGCCATCGGAAAATGCTAGCACTTCGGGTGGATCGTTCTCAACCTTCGCCGCGTCCGCCTTCGAGCCTGGAGCATTTGGCGGAGCCGGGGAATGTAAAGAATTGTAAAGCCGGAGAGAACCTCGGTACCGCTGAAACCTGCCACGGCCGTCTTAACCGCGAATGGCATCCAGCATGATAAGGTTGTCTCTGGGGGTGTAGGGTTCGATGAGAGCAAGCCAAACGCGCGGGCGCAGGTTGAAGCACAGGATTGCCGGCTACCTGGCTGGCGCCGCGGTGGTGTTTCTGCCGGCGTGGTGTCAGGCGCAGACGACCTTTCGGTATACCATCACGACGGTGGCCGGAACTGGCACCAGTGGCTATGCGGGGGACGCAGGCCAGGCCACCAGCGCTCAACTCAACATCCCTTGGGGCATAGCGGTGGATACGTCCGGCAACCTTTACATCGCGGACGAAATCAACAACCGGATCCGAATGGTGGCGACCGACGGGACGATCACCACGATCGCCGGCAGCGGGACCAACGGCTATGCCGGGGACGGAAGCGCGGCCACCAGCGCGAACCTCAACTACCCCGCGGCCATCGCTGTCGACGGCTCCGGCAACGTCTACATCTCGGACACGGGGAATCACGTGATCCGCAAGCGCGCGGCGGGCGGCACGATCACCACCTTCGCCGGCACGAATGTCGCCGGCTATTACGGAGATGGGGGCGCAGCCACCAGCGCCCAACTGAACCTCCCGCTGGGGGTGGCGCTGGATTCCGCGGGCAACCTTTACATTGCCGACACCCTCAACAGCATGATCCGTAAAGTTGCGAGCAATGGCACGATTACGATGGTGGCCGGCAGTACCTTGAGTGGTTACGGCGGGGACGGAGGCGCAGCCACCAGCGCGCAGCTCCACGAGCCGTTTGGCGTCACCGTGGATGCTGCCGGCAACATGTACATCTCGGACACTTTTAACCACGAGGTGCGCAAGGTAACGACCGATGGCACGATTACCAGAATCGCCGGCACCGGGACGAGGGGGTATTCCGGAGACGGTGGACCGGCCACGGAGGCTAAGCTCAACTATCCGGAGGGCTTGGCAGTGGATTCCGCGGGCAACCTGTTCATCGCCGATTCCCTGAACTGCCGCATCCGCGTGGTGACCCCCAGTGGCATCATCACGACCGTGGCCGGCACCGGCAAGTTTGGCAGTCTCGGGGACGGAGGACCAGCCACCAGCGCCCAGTTGAACACCCCTTCTGGCGTGGCGCTGGATGCCGCGGGCAACCTCTACATTGCCGACAGCCAGAACAGCCTGGTGAGGCGGCTTACACCGGACACGTCCGCGACTCCTTCGATGCAGCCGGGTGCGGTGATCAGCGCCTCCGGATTCGGGGCTTTCACGATGGCGGCGCCGGGTTCCTGGATCGAGATTTACGGGTCGAGCCTGGCTAGGAATACGCGCCAATGGAGCGCCGCCGACTTCACCGGGGTGAATGCCCCGACTTCGCTCGACGGGACCAGCGTGAGCATCGGTGGCCAGGCTGCTGTTGTCGCCTACATCAGTCCGACGCAAGTGAATGCGCAGGTGCCATCGAATGTCGGCCCCGGTCCGCAGCAGGTTAGGGTGACCACCGCCGCGGGAATCAGCGCGCCGTTTACGCTCAAGCTGAACACCACCCAACCGGGGCTGTGGGCTCCGCCGTCGTTCCAGATCGGTGGCAAGTCATACGTGGGGGCTCTGTTCAGCGATTTCGCGACGTTTGCTATGCCCTCTGGCGCGATTGCAGGCGTCACCTCGCGGCCAGCCCGTCCCGGGGAGACTATTATCCTGTATGGCATCGGATTTGGCGAGGTGACCCCAAGCATAGACGCGGGCGTGATCGCGCAGCAGAGTAATGCCCTCACGACGCCGATCCAGGTCTTCTTTGGAGACTCGGCGGCTGAGGTGCCATACGCGGGATTGGCTCCAACTACGGTCGGGCTTTACCAGTTCAACGTTGTTGTGCCGAACATTGCCGGCGGCGACGCGGTGCCTTTGAGGTTCACCTTGGGTGGCGCCGCCGGGCCCCAGACGCTGTATATCGCCGTGCAGAACTGACTCCCGCTTCTTCCGGCAGCAGTCATTCCCCCGCCTGCCGTTGGCTGGTGGCGGAGGGGTGTCTGGTACATTGATAAGGAATGGACGGAGTCATCGTCGTCAACAAGCCGGAAGGATGGACCTCTCACGACGCCGTGAACAAGATCCGGCGCCTGGCGGGAAC
>Ga0187866_1000580_pt1 | contig 41203 bp, 37 predicted proteins | sample June2016WEW_11_1_3_FD_133013 | JGI IMG/M metagenome (GOLD analysis project Ga0187866, IMG submission 133013) | Peatland microbial communities from SPRUCE experiment site at the Marcell Experimental Forest, Minnesota, USA - June2016WEW_11_150 | ecosystem: Environmental > Terrestrial > Soil >...
ATCATGGTGCCTTCCTGGTTGTCCGGGCGTCACCGGCGGCGGGCGATGACGATGAAAAAGCCGCCTTCGCGGTAGCCGCTCGACAGCGAACACAATTGGCTCCACATACGGCTCGCGGCTGTGCCGCAGTTTTTGGGTTCAAACATCCGCTCATCAGGCGTAAGTTCCGGTCCCCCCGTGGGTTTGGGGATGGCGTTCACAAATTCCAACTGGTTTTCCTCCAGCCAGTCGAATACCTCGTCGAGGGTATGGCAACTTTCGTGCGGATGGCAGTACTGGTCCTGAAACCAGGCTTCGCGTTTGCCCGCGGCTGAAACGCGGCCAAAGTGCGGGTCGAGCACTCGGCTGGTTACGCCGGTGAGGCGGAACAGGGCGCGCCGGGCGTAATGCAGTTGACGGCTGTAAGCGCTGTAAAGCCCCACCAGCACATAACCGCCGGCCTGGCCAATCGGCTGATCCGGGCGAAAGCCCGGCGCGCGTCGTGCGTGTGGTGCAACACGCCATTGCTGATCACGAAGTCGAAGAATCCGTCCCGCAGACCGGGGCGGAACAGGTTCATCTGGGCGAACACCGCGCGGTCGATGCCGTGTTTGGTTGCGAACTCCTGCGCCAGCGCCAGTGAATTCCCGCACATATCCGTGCCCAGCACACTGCGATGCGCGATGGCCAGAAAGTTTGTGAGTTGCCCCGTGCCGCATCCGATTTCAACCACGCGGGCGTCAAACGGAATCTGTTCGTTGAGCAATCGGGCATACAGGCCGCGCCCGGCCTTTTCCAACAGCGCGCGGACGTTGTCCACGTTTTCGTAGTTCGGAAACGGCGTCTGCTCATAGAATTTTCTGACGAGATCCGTGACATTGGCGCCGTCGAGTTCCTTGTCGTCCGTTGGGAGGAACAGGCGCGGGATGCCCGCTTCCACTTCGTAGCGCGTGCCGGTCACGGGATTGAACGCACCTGTGGGGGTGACGATGAGCGGGTCGCCGGTCCGCGGGTCGGCAAACGGGCAGGCTGGGTCGGGGGTGGTGGTTCCCTCCCTTGCCCACGCTTGAAAACCCACCGGTTGCTCGCCCTTTTGCAGGAAGAAGTTCTCCAGCACCAGCACGTCCATTTCCGACTGCATGAAGGTGTTATACGCTTCCTGCGGGGTACAAACAATGGGTTCCCACGACAGGTTGAAGCTGATGTTAACAATGACTGGGCAGCCGGTCTTCTCGTGGAATTTCTCCACGAGATGCCGGAAGCGGCCGTGACGTTCATCCACGGTCTGCACGCGGGCGCTGTAGTCCACATGCGTAATCGCCGGCACGGTGCTGCGGGCGATCCTGACGCGCCGGAACAGGTCGTCATCGGTGCACATTGTCCCCTGCTCGCCTGCGGACAACGCCGAACGGTGTTTGTCCAGTACGGGGGCCACGAGCAGCATGTAAGGTGAATCCTCATTGGGCCTCATATCAAACCATCGGTCCACTTGCTCGCGCAGCACGCAGGGCGCAAAGGGCCGAAAGCTTTCGCGAAACTTGATCTTGAGGTTCATCACCTCCTGCATCTTGCGGGAGCGGGCGTCCCCGATGATCGAGCGGGCGCCGAGCGCGCGCGGGCCGAATTCCATCCGGCCCTGAAACCAGCCGATAACTTTTTCCTCCGTCAGGAAACCAGCCACCCGGTCGGTGAGTTCTGCGTCGCTAAGTTCCTCGAAAACTATGTGGCGGGATTTGAGAAAGCGCCGGATTTCGCCGCTGTCGAAGCGCGGGCCAAGGTGCGATGCTTGCTGGCTGTCATGCACGCCGTCGGCTGAACGCGGCCGACCGAGATTAGGGGTACCATACCATCAAAGCCGCGCCGAGCGCACCGCCAGCATCGCCGGCTGCAGGCTGGATCCAGATGTCCTCGAAAATGCCTTCGCGCAGGATGCGCCCGTTGGCTACGCAGTTTAGCGCCACACCGCCAGCCATGCAGAGTTTCTTCATGCCCGTCTGGTGCTGAAGATGGCGGGCCATGCGTCTCATGACTTCTTCGGTGACAACCTGGATAGAACATGCCACGTCCATGTAACGCCGGTTGAGGCGCGATTCGGGCTTGCGCGCCGGGCCGCCGAACAGGGCATCAAACCGGTCGTTGGTCATGGTGAGACCGACGCCGTAGTTGAAATATTTCATGTTTAACTTGAACGACCCGTCCTCCTTGAGATCAATCAACTCACGCAAAATCAGGTCCACGTACTTCGGCTCGCCGTAAGGTGCAAGGCCCATGAGCTTGTACTCGCCGGAGTTGACAGCGAAGCCGGTATAATAGGTGAACGCCGAGTAGAGCAGACCCAGTGAATGGGGAAAGTATAATTCCTTGGTGATTTCAACAGTATTGTCCCGGCCCACGCCGAGGGCCGTGGTTGTCCACTCCCCCACGCCGTCCACGCTGAGAATGGCGGCTTCCCGGTAAGGCGACGGGAAAAATGCCGAAGCGGCATGCGACTCGTGATGTTCGGGAAAGATGATCTTGCCTTCGTAGCTGAGTTCCTTGGCTATAAATGCCTTCATCCAGATCTTGTCCTTGATCCAGATCGGCATGGCTTTGAGGAATGAGGGCAGGCCCGCGGGCGCGTAGGCGAGGTAGCTGTGCAGGAGGCGGTCGAATTTCAGGAACGGTTTCTCGTAGAACGCCACGTAATTTACGCCCTTGATGCTGATGCCTCCCTCGCGCAGGCAGTATTCCACGGCGTGTCGGGGGAACGAGGCATCATACTTCTCGCGCGTGAAACGCTCTTCCTGGGCGGCAGCAATGATTCGTCCGTCGCGCACCAGGCACGCCGCACTGTCGTGGTAAAAAGCCGATATGCCCAAAATATTCATTGGGTGTCCATCTACTGGCGCGGGAATGGTGGCGTCAAACTTCACGAAGCACGATCTTCAAGCTGCAATTTTCCAGCATTGCCCGACACGAATCAACCCAGGAATTCGCGCGGGTCAACAATCTTGCCGGCAATCGCGCTCGCAGCCACGGTCATCGGCGAAGCGAGGAACACCTGTGATTCCTTGTTGCCCATGCGGCCGGGAAAATTGCGGTTTGTGGCGCTGATGCACTTGATGCCCGCCTTGTTGATGCGGCCAAACGTATCCACCGGTCCGCCGAGGCACGCGGCGCACCCGGCGTTCTCCGTCATCTGCACGCCCGCGGTCACGAGAATGTCCCAGACAGTTTGATTGCCCCAGTAAGTCGTTTGCAAATCGCGCACGATTTCCGGCGTGGCCGGCACGCCGAATGTGTCAATGGTCACGCGCTTGCCGCGCAACACGCGGGCAAACTCGACGAAATCACTGGTCTTGCCGCCGGTGCAGGAACCGACGTAAGCGCGGTCCAATTTGATGTGGCCGAGTTCCTTGGCCTTCTTGCGCTGGCCGGGGTCGGGATGGCACGCCACCGTCGGTTCGAGCCGGTCGAGGTTCACAACGAGTTCGTAAACGAACTTTTGTTTCTTGTCCGGCGCGACCGGTTCGTAAGTAGATTTCGTGCCGTTCAATTTCACGCGTGCGTCCACGTATTCCTGCGTACGTGCGTCGAATCCAAAAATGCCGTTCTTGCCGCCCGCCTCAATAGCCATGTTGGCGATGGTCATGCGGTCGTCCATCGAAAGCGACACCGCGCCGGGACCGTCGAATTGCATCGCGCGATACGTCGCACCGTCGAATCCGATCTCGCCAATGCAATGGAGAATAATGTCCTTGGCCATGACCCCCGGCTGCAATTTGCCTTCGAGCCGGAAGCGCATCGTTTCAGGGACCTTGATGAGCAATTTGCCAGTGCCCATGACAAAGCCTGCATCCGTGTTGCCTATGCCCGTGGCGAACTGATTGAACGCGCCGGCCATGCAGGTGTGAGAGTCGGTGCCGAACAACACTTCGCCCGGCCGCGTGTGGCCCTTCGCCGGCAGCGCGGTGTGGCAGACGCCGGCGTATTGCGCACCGTATTGCCGTTTGAGATGGCCTTTGCCCGGGTCAAAAATCCAGTGGCCCTTCGGGTCGTCAATCACATCGTAAAAATAAGGCAGGCCTTGCTCCTTCACGAAATCACGGAGGATGTCCACATTGCGGTTCGACATGGAATCGGCAGTGAAAATGTAGTGGTCGGGGATGATGACGACCTTGTTTTTGTCCCACACCCTCGCGTCTTTGCCGAACTCGCGTTTGAACACGCCGATGGTGCCTGGCCCGCAAACGTCGTGCGTCATGAGCACGTCGGCATTCACCCAGATGTTATCGCCAGCCCGCACCCGCGGCTTGCCGGACGCGCGTGCGAGCAATTTTTCCGTCAAAGTCATAGTCTGTTGAGAATAGCCGATGTACGGTGCAACTTCAACTGAACAAACGCGCATGACCGGTTAAAGCTTGATGGGAATCCGGGAAAGTGGTTTGGTGAGCAGTATGAAATCTTCAGCGAAAGTTCATATTCCAAAATCTTTAGCTAAAGCTCTTGTCAATTTTGCAGTTCCAAACGTATTTTTAATTTTGGCTCGCCAGAAAATTCTCAAAGAAGAACATCTCAAAAATCCAGAAATATTGGTTCGTCTTATTTGGGAACACAAACACGAAGCCATCCAAAAAATGAAAGTATGTTGGACAATCGATGAAAAGTTTTTGAATGAGGCTGTAAATTTTTGGAGAAAAGGGGAAAAAGACATAGCTATCGTTTTGTATGCAACCGCAGTGGAACAATTTATCAATTCCATGTATCAAATGATACTGGAAGCCAAAGCCTTCGATTCTGAAGCAAGCACAGAGCTGATTCGTTCTTTGAATATTGATGCAAAACTTGGTTGGGTGTTTCGGTCATTCGTTGGGCGCGCATTTCCTCAATCTCTTGGACGCAGATTGCGTAGAGTTTTTAGCATTAGGAATGCGATTGTTCATTTTAAGGCCATACCCGGACGTTTGGATTATGACGAGGACAGCAGTTCAAGGTTAGAAGCAGAATTAAAAAGCTTAAGAAATAAGAGTTTGTCGAGAGATTTCAGTTTGTTGGAAAAAGTTTTCGAAAACGCGGTATTAAAAGCAGATCCAAATCGTGAGTTAGCTTTGAAAGCTGCAAAAGCGCTTGATGATTTCAAAGGACCACCGAAAGAAACTGCGAAACAAAGTTCAAACTAACTCGAATATTATTTAAGTCGCAAAATTTCACTTCATCTTTACTCGAAACTCGCTTGCATCAGTGCGTTCCTGCGGCAGACTTCCGCTCCGCGTGACTCCGGCCGAAACATTTTTGAACCTGCTTCACGGCCCGGCGCCCGTCCTCGCGCTCGCGCCGATGCAGGACGTGACCACGTTCGAGTTCTGGCGCGTGCTGGCACGCTACGGCGGGCCGGATGTTTGTTGGACGGAATACTTCCGCGTCCACGGCAATTCTCGCCCGGAGAAATGGATTCTCGATTCCATCACCAAAAACCCGACCGGTCGCCCTGTTGTTGCACAGCTCATCGGCAACGACATCCCCGCGCTCGTCCGCACGGCGAAGGAATTGCAGCGTTACCCCGTTGCCGCGATTGAGCTGAACCTCGGCTGCCCGGCGCCGGTCGTTTATCGCAAATGTGCCGGGGGAGGCCTGTTGCGCGAACCGCAGAAAATCGACGCCATCCTCGGCGCGTTGCGCGACGCGGTCACAATTCCGTTCACGGTGAAGACGCGCATCGGTTTCGAGTCGCCCACCGAGTTCGACGCGCTGCTGCCACTGTTCGCGAAACATCCGATTGACCTGCTGACCGTCCACGCGCGCACCGTCGTGCAGATGTACCGGCCCGGCGTGCGTTACGACCTGATTGCGCGGGCGGTGCGCGAGTTGCGCTGTCCGGTGCTGGCCAACGGCAACGTCCACAGTGTAGCGCAGGCGCAGGCGTTGCTGACGGAAACCGGCGCGCGCGGATTGATGATTGGTCGCGGCGGCATCCGCAATCCGTGGCTGTTCGAGCAAATCCGCCAACAACTTCGTGGCGAAAAGATAAAATTGCCGTCGGGCCGCGACGTGCTGGCTTACATCCGCTAGCTGTGGGAAAACGAAATCACGCCCGGCGTGAAGGAATCCGCGCAGGTGCAACGGATGAAAAAGTTCATGAACTTCATCGGCGAAGGTGTGGGCGAAAAATTCCTGCACGAAATCCGCCGGGTGGCGACCACCGCGGATTTTTTCCGCGCGTGCGAGGATTTTCTGAATCACAACGAGCCGCTGGTACTGGAACCGGAGGCTAAACCCAGCGATAAACTTCCGTGATTTGATCCATAACTCCTTGTTTGCTTGCATCCCCGATCCCGGGAACAGGCCAGGGCTGGTGATTTTTGAGGCTGCCTTTCCAAAATTTGACATTAAAATTTCACGGTTTTTGAAAAACGTTTGATTTTTTGCCCGCTTTTTTCCGGGTTTGGCGGCATCGTTCCTGCTTTACGCGGCGGTGATTATGCGCATGAAAGATAACGTTACCTGCCGGCGCCCGAGTTGAAAAAAGTCCTATGCGAAGAAAAATATTGGTTGTCGAGGATGACCCCGAGCAACTTGAAGTGATCCGTCTCAGTTTGAAGGCGGCAGGTTTTGCCATTGGCACCGCCGCCAATGGCACTGACGCCCTCGTAAAAACCCGTTCGATATCGCCCGACTTGATTGTGTTGGATCTGATGTTGCCCGGATTAAACGGGTTCGATGTTTGCAAAGCTTTGCGGCGGGATCCCGTCACGGCTTCCGTGCCGATTATCATGCTGACGGGTTTGCGCAGCCAGTTTGGCCGTTTCGCCGGGTTTGAGTCCGGGGCCAACGCTTTCCTCCTAAAGCCGTTCGACTCAGAGGAGCTTGTTTCAAAGGTTGAAGAGTTGTTGAGTCAGTCTTCTGCGTCTTCAAACGAATCGAACAAATTCAAGCCAGACCATAGTTCGCATCCGCATAAAAAGCGCCTCCAGGCCTCGCCCAGTGCCCGGCGGAGCCATTGACCCCCGACCATCATTTAGGGGGAGCGGACATTCAGGCGTTGCGGAAGTCAGAGGATTCTCAATACGCAGTTGCCGTTTTACCTTCACCCGACACGCGCTGGTGTTGGATCATTTGCCAAATCAGTTCAGTGAGGTCCGTAGTTTAGTGGGCCTGTAGTTCGCGATTGAATTCGGGGCCAGACGGTTTATGCTATCCGATTGTCAACTCAGTCCGACTTATTGCAAAATAAATCATCTTCAAACTCACTGGAGAATATTATGAATACAAAATCATCTCGTGCCGGGTGCTGGGGATTGGTTGTGCTACTCGCCTTCTCGGTATTGGCTTCCGCGCAGGAGTTTAAACCAATTCAACTTCCGAAGCCGCAAATGGACGGTGGCAAACCACTCATGCAGGCGTTGAAGGAGCGCAAATCTACGCGTTCATTCAGCACAGAAAAGCTGCCGGTGCAGACGCTCGGCAACCTGCTGTGGGCGGCGTTCGGGATAAACCGTCCAGATTCCGGACACCGGACCGCGCCCTCGGCGGTCAACCGCCAGGAAATTGACATTTATGTCGCAACCGCCGACGGCCTTTATCTTTATGAGGCCAAAGGACACACATTGCAGCCGGTCCTTGCCGAAGACCTCCGGGCGAAAACGGGGATGCAACCATTCTTGAAGGACGCCCCGGTGGAGCTGGTCTATGTGGCGGATTATTCGCGGATGGGCAGAGGGACGGATGAGGAAAAGAATTTATATTCCGCGACCGACACGGGTTTCATCGGCGAAAACGTTTACCTGTTTTGCTCCTCCCAAGGACTAGCGACGGTGGTACGCGGGTCGGTGGACCGGCCAGCGTTGGCGAAGGCGATGGAATTGCGCCCGGAGCAAAAAATCATCCTCGCCCAAACGGTGGGATACCCAGGAAAGCAGGAACCGCGACGCCGGTGATTCCGGCACGAGTGAAAGCGTTGTCGAAACCCCGGCGCCGACGGTCAAATTTATATGCCAATCTGTTTTTGAATCGCACCGCAGATTTTGTCCGACCACTTTTTCAGCGCGGCGGCATCGCGGCCTTCAAGGAGCAGGCGGGCCTTGGATTCCGTGCCGGAGTAGCGCAGAAACACGCGCCCACCTTGGGCCTGTAATTCATTCTCAGCCTCCGCCACGAGCTTCGTCAGGCCATCGAGTTGCTCGAATGGCTTTTTCACGCGCACGCGAATGTTGGTGACGAGTTGCGGAAAGCGCAGCCAGCATTTCGCCAGGTTCGAGATCGGGGTGTCCTTCGCTTTCATGATCCGCAAAATTTGCAACGCGGCGACGAGGCCATCACCCGTGGTACTGTAATCGCGGAAAATCAAATGGCCGCTCTGCTCGCCGCCGAAATTGAAACCGCCCCGGATCATTTCATCCATCACGTTTTTGTCGCCCACATCTGTGCGGATGATTTTACCGCCGGCCTTTTTGATGGCGGCCTCCAAACCGGCATTGCTCATCACGGTGGCGACCAGGGTTTTCCTGGCCAGGGTTTTTTGCGCCAGCATGTCGAGCGCAGCGATGGCCATGATGTCATCGCCGTCAATCAGCCTGCCTTTTTCATCAAAAAGCAGAACGCGGTCGGCATCGCCGTCGTGCGCAATGCCGATGCAGGCTTTGTGTTCAACCACCTTGCGGCAGACTTGCTCCGGGTGCATCGAGCCGCAATCCTGGTTGATGTTCATGCCGTCGGGCTGGTTGCCATAGACGATGACTTCGGCGCCCAACTCGCGGAGGACACAGGGTGTGGATTTGTAGGCGGCACCGTGGGCACAATCCACCACCATGCGCATTCCTTCGAGCGTCAGGCCGCGGGGAAACGAGGCCTTGGCAAACTCGATGTAACGCCCCAGTGCGTCGTCAATCCGCACCGCCTTTCCAATTTCATCGGCCGTTGGGCGGATGCTTTCAATTTCGCCGCTAAAAACGAGATGCTCGATTTCGTCCTCAATCCTGTCGTCGAGCTTGTAGCCGTCAGCCCGGAAAAATTTGATGCCGTTGTCGGCGTAGGGATTGTGTGACGCGGTGATGACGATTCCGGCGTCGGCGCGCAGGCTGCGCGTGACGTAGGCGACACCGGGCGTCGGCAGCGGGCCGATGAACAACACGTCCACCCCCATCGAAAGAATGCCCGACGAGATGGCATTTTCGAGCATGTAGCCCGAAAGCCGCGTGTCCTTGCCGATGACGATTTTGTGGCGGCCGCGTCCGCGGGACTGGCGTTCGAGATTTTTGAAGACATGCGCGGCGGCGCGGCCGAGTTTGAGCGCGGTTTCCGCGGTGACGGGTTCAACGTTGGCCGTGCCGCGAACGCCATCGGTGCCGAAGATTTTTTGGGGTGAGCTCATGGTTTTTTTCCGGACGGCGGCGGAAAAATCACGTCAACGCTGGATGGTTTAACGCGCAGCAGCGTCACTTCGGGCGGCGTCGAAACGTCCACGCGCCGGCGCGACTCCTTGCCGGGCTCGATGCCTGTGAGATCCACGACCGCGCGGATTTGATTTGCCTGCAAAACCGCCATGACGTTGGGTGGGCCGCTGACCGTGACAGTCACCGTATCAGGCGTGACGCGGAAATTGCGCACGTCCGAGGCCGCGGAAACAACCAGCACCGGCAGGTCATCATAGGTCAGTTTGTCACCGGCAAGCGGCGTGGTGGGGCTGCCCGATTCCTCGCGGATTTTATAAACCGTCACCCAAATCGTCACCGCCAAGACCACGGAAAATAATTTCCAGCCCAAATCTTTTATGAACCAGTCACGCAGCGCCATAAAAATTCAGTGTCCAGTTTGTTTAAGCGCCGGGCGCGGCTCGTTTTGGGTGATGACAGCGGGGCCAGGCTTGGGGCGTTCGCCGAAGCGGGCACGCAACCATTCGACGCCGCGGCGTGATTTCGCCGGTTGCACCAGCAGGGAGGTCAGGAACGCGCGCAATTCCTCCAGCGACACACCGCGCACGAGCTGGCCTTTGTAGGCGTGCGAAATCATGCCGGTTTCCTCGGACACGACGACAATGACGGCGTCGGTTTCCTCACTTAAGCCAATCGCCGCGCGATGGCGCGTGCCGAGCGATTTGTTCAAATCCTGCCGTTGCGTAAGCGGAAAAATGCACGCCGCGTAGGCGATGCGGTCGCCCTTGATGATCACACCACCGTCGTGAATCGCGTTGTTCGGGAAGAAAATCGTTTCCAACATTTCCGGCGTCGCCTCGCAATCCACTGGCACGCCGGATTCGACGGCTTCCTGAAGCTGGATGGATTGTTCGATGGCGATGAGGGCGCCGATTTTCACTTCGGCCAGGCGTTCCACGGTTTGAATGATGACCTCGATGCTTTCGCGTTGTTCGTGCGCGCTGGCAAAGAGCGGCAAATTGCCCAACTCGGCCAGCATTCGGCGCAGTTCGGGCTGGAAAATGATCAGCACCGCCACGGCGAAAAACGCCGAGAACGTGCCGAGCAGCCAACGCAACACCTGCAATTTCAGCAATGTGGTCACCAGGGCCAGTGCCAGGAGCACGACCACGAAGCCGATGACGACCGGCCAGCCGCGCGTGCCGCGCAGAAAGCGCGACGTGTAATAAATGCCGACCGCGAGGATCAAAATTTCCAGCGCGGGACGCCATAAGTCCTGAATGTAAATCTGGTCAGGCATTAATTTTGCTTCCGGGCCAGCACCGCTTCCGTTATGCGCACGGCCCGGATCGTCTCCAGCACGTCATGTGTCCGGATAATTTGCACGCCACCGGCGACGGCCAGACTCGCGCAAGCGAGCGAAGCCGGCAAGCGTTCATCCAATTTCGCACCCTGCAATTTTCCAATGAACGACTTGCGCGAAACGCCAATCAGCAGCGGACGTGCCATCGTTGTAAAACTCTGCAAGTTTGCGAGCAACTGCAAATTATGTTCGAGTGTCTTGCCAAATCCGATGCCGACGTCCAGCACAACCTGGTCAGCATCCACCCCGCAAGTGTTCAGTTTTACCAACCGTTCGCCGAAAAATTCGCCGACCTCGCGCACCACATCGGCATAAACCGGATTTTTCTGCATGGTCTGGGGCGTGCCCTGCGCGTGCATGCAAATGTAACCGGCGCGAAATTCCGCCGCAATCTTCCACATCACGTCATTTTCGCGATTGGCGGCCACGTCATTGATGATGGCTGCACCGGTTTGCAGTGCGGCGCGGGCAACGGCAGGCTTCATCGTGTCAATCGAAATCAAAATTTTCCGGGCGGGGCGAGAGCCCCTCGAGCCCTGACTTTGTGGGGGCATTTTACAATCGGGGCTCGATGGGGTCTCGCCCCACTGCGAATTGAATTCTGCCGCAAGCCGTTCAATGACTGGGATGACGCGGCGCAGTTCTTCGGCCTCGCTGACGGGTTTGGCGCCGGGGCGCGTGGATTCGCCGCCGATGTCAAGGATGTCCGCGCCCTGCTCGACGAGTTCGAGCGCGTGGCCAACGGCAGCGTTTGTGTTAAAGTATTTTCCACCGTCGGAAAACGAGTCGGGCGTGACGTTGACGACCCCCATGATGAGCGCCGGCCGGGGGAAGACGAATTCAAATTGTCGGGCGCGGAAAAGCATCGGCCAAATTTACGATTTACAATATACGATTTGCGATTCCAAAGTTCGCACGGCGCGTAAATCGCCAACCTTTCAGACCTTCGTGCGGAAATACGCAATCGTGTCGGTCAGTCCCTTGTCAAGCGGCACTTTGGGCGACCAGCCAAGAATCTTTTTTGCCTTCGTAATGTCAGGCTGGCGCTGTTTTGGGTCGTCCTGCGGCAGCAGCTTGAAGGCGATTTTGCTGCGCGATTGGGTGGCGTGGATGATTACCTTCGCAAATTCGAGCACGGTCAGTTCAGCTGGATTGCCGAGATTCATTGGCAAATCGTAGTTGCTCATCATCAGGTGGTAGATGCCTTCAATCAAATCGGAGACGTAGCAGAAGCTGCGGGTTTGTTTGCCTTCGCCAAAAACGGTGACGGGTTTGTTTTTGAGTGCCTGGCAGATGAACGACGGCACGACCCGGCCGTCGTTGAGCCGCATGCGCGGTCCGTAGGTATTGAAGATGCGGGCGATGCGCGTCTCAACTCGGTGCTCGCGGCTGTAAGCCATCGTCATCGCCTCAGCGAACCGTTTGGCTTCGTCATAACAGCCGCGCGGGCCGATAGGGTTGACGTTGCCCCAATAATCCTCGGTTTGCGGATGGACGAGCGGGTTGCCGTAGATCTCGGAAGTGGAGGCGAGGAGGAAGCACGCCCTTTTTTCCTTGGCAAGGCCCAACGCTTTGTGCGTGCCGAGCGAGCCGACTTTGAGCGTTTGAATCGGAAAGTTCAAATAATCGAACGGGCTGGCGGGCGAGGCGAAGTGCCAGATGTAAGTCACCGGTTCGTCAAGAAAAAGAAACTCGGTCACGTCCTGCTCGATGAACTTGAAATTCCGGTTGCCGGCCAGATGGGCGATGTTGTCCACGGTGCCGGTGATGAAATTGTCAATGCCGATGACCCTGTGGCCGCGGGCCAAAAGCAAATCGGTCAAGTGCGATCCGAGAAAACCGGCGGCACCGGTGACAACGGAGGTTGGTTGTTTTCTGCTCATCGTTAAATCGTAGGCGGAAGCAGTTCAATGATTCAACGATTAAACGGTTCAACGGTTTTTCATTTCGCGCCGGTGGCGGCGAATACAGCGGGGATGGTGAGAAGTAAAATTTTCAGGTCCAGCCAGAGCGACCAGTTGTCAATGTATTCGAGGTCGAGCCGCACCCATTCCTTGAAATCGGCGATCTGGTTGCGTCCACTGATTTGCCAGAGGCAGGTGATGCCGGGTTTGACGCTCAAGCGGCGGCGATGGGCAAGGTCATTGAAGCGTTTGACCTCATCCACCGGCAGCGGACGCGGACCGACGAGGCTCATTTCGCCGCGCAGGACGTTGAAGAGCTGTGGCAACTCATCGAGGCTGTAACGGCGGAGCCATTTGCCGATGCGCGTGACGCGCGGGTCGTTGGTCACCTTGAAGACCGGGCCGCGCATTTCGTTCATGGCCTCCAGTTCGTGTTTGAACTGCTCGGCGTTGGTGACCATGGTGCGGAATTTGTAAAGCATGAATGGCGCGCCATTAAGGCCGGAACGTTTTTGCCGGAAAAAGGCCGGGCCGGGTGAAGTCAGCTTGATCAGCAGCGCGATGAACAGCATCGGGACGGCAGCCACGAGGAGCAGTGTCAGTGCGCCAAAGAAATCCATGAGCATCTTGGCCAGGCTTTGCCAGGAGGTTTCCGGCGCGGAGCGAAAGACCAGCAAGGGATAGCCGAACAATTCGTCCAGGCTCGCGTGCGCGATTTGCGTTCCAAAAAAGTCGGCCATGAGCCAGGCGTCGACGCCCTCGAGTTCACAGACTTTGATGACGCTTTCGACCCGTTCGAAATACGCCTGCTTGGCGCTGACGATGACCCCGCTGGCGGAATATTCGTGGAGCAGTTCAATGAGCTGCTGGAGCGGCGCTTCAATAAAATTGAACTCGCCCACGATTTCGATGCCTTCGTCCGCCTGTTTTGCCAATTCATGTCGCAGGCGGGCAATTTCATTACTTGCGCCGACCAGGATGAAACGGCGTTTGTATTGCGATTGAGCGAGTTTGCTTTTGTAGACGGAGCGCAAAATTTCTTCCTTGAGACACACCAGGGTGAAACTCAGGCAACCGAACCACACCACCACCCAGCGTGGCACATTCAGGTGCAAGGCATACAGCGCGAACACCAGGCCGACGGTAATCAGCACGCAGCCTTTGAGGAGCGGCCATAGAATCAAGCGGTGCGGACACAAAAGGGGACGATTGTAAAAGCCCTGTAATTCCAGAACCAGCGGCGCGCCTGGGATTAGCAAGAAATAAAGCCATCCGACATTTTCAAACGCGTTAGGCGGCAAGGTTTTAAGATGCAACCATTCAATAATCTGCGGATCGGCGCGCAATACCCCCACGAGCCAGAAGCCGACCGCAAAGAGGAAGGCGTCCACCAATTGATGGACCTGCGCCCGCATCTGACGGTCACGCCGCAGCATGGTTTTAATCCGATCTAAGCAAACGTTTACACTAGCAGATTTTTAGCGCGATGCAATGGCCTTTTCATCGTGGTGAAGCGGCGTTTGCGGCTTTGGGCGGCAACTGAAATTCCGGCACCGAGGCTGCAATCAGTTTCTTCATTCGCGCGAAAGTGGCTTCTTCCTGCCCTGGCCAGCAGACGGAAAAATATGAAATATACGCCCAGCGTTGCAAAATCCCCTTAAGCAGGAGGTCTCTGACCAGATAGCATTGAAATTGAACATTACCCGTAGTCTGCTCATTATCTGCCACAAACCAAAACACATAGACTCCGGATATTTTGACGTTCTGTCCGCCCGGTTGCTGGGCCGACCGGCTGATTTTCCATTTTGAAACCGGCAATTGATAGGGCTTTGGGCCTTCTACAGGAATGTCCACCACCTTTTTTTCATCACAGGAAAAACCCTGTCCGGCCAAACAGTATTCCGGCCGGTGAATGCTGGTACGATCCGCGCCCATTAAAATGACCGTGGCACAAATCCCCGGAGAGTTGTCAGGCGACGTATAGCAGCGCTCTGCGAAGCTGGTATCTTTGGGGAAATAGCCCAGTTCAATCTCCGATTCCGGCACATTGGTGGAAGTAAAATCGAGGACGTGCTCCGGCAGATCAATCTTCATTGCCAAACTGCGAGGAATCGGCACAGCTTTGATGCCTGGCTGGCCGAGTTTTTGGTGTCCCTTAAGCCAGGTCAATGTGCCGGCAGTACCCGCGATCAAGAACAGCACGACGAAAAGAACCAGCCATTTTTGATTTTTCATGGGCGCTCCTTTTCGTCCGGCTTCCATCGTTTTTCCATCCAGTGCCCGACCCAAAGCAATCCAATAATCGCAGGGGCATAGGGAACCAGACTGATGAGGGTGCTTTCATGGACGTAATCGCCGGCCGGCTGCCCGCCCAATTCCGCCGCGATGATGATACAAAGCATTCGTAGCAGGTTTCCCAAAACGGCAAACGGAGCGGACAGCGCCATGAGAAACAACCGTTTCCAAACGGATCGAAACCCAACGAATCCATAAATCGTGGCGAGCAGGAAGATGGCGACAAGGCTTCGGATGCCGCTGCAAGCCGGAGCAACGTCATATTGGTAGGTGGCTGACGGATCAATCAATTGTGTCCCGACCCGCATCACGTCAATGCCCAGAAACCAATTGGCCACCATTTGCACCAATTGGCTGACCAGCAAACGCAGGGGAAAGGTAATGAACCTGGCCTGGTCTCCCAGCGGGATTAAAAAAACAAACAAGAAAAACGGAAAAAAACTCCTTCGCAACCATTCGCGGCCCCAGCTCAACCCCGTCAATCCGTATATCCCCGTGAACAGCGCCACAATGGAAATGCGCGGTTGCTGTAGGCGGTAGCCCATGATGTGCAGCACCATCGCCAAAACGAGCAGCAACAGTCCCGGCCACCAGAGATTCAACGGCTGCGCCAGCAATTCTTTGCGCTTCCACCAAAACAGCCCGATGACCAAAAATGGAATGAAATCACCGTGCCCGTCGTCGTTGGCGGCGTCGGGGCTGTTATACGCCTCGTACATCCACGAAAAGAGGGACGAGGTATGGATGTAGCCTTGAATGGAATTGCCTCCAAATTGAAACAGCACTAACCACGCTGCCAGTAGCACGAAGAAAAAAGCCTTGTTGGTGATTTGCGTCCAAACTCCACGATCAAGGAGGTATAACATCAGCCCAAATGAAAACAGCAGCAAAAAATACAGTTCCTTCCCGACCGTTGTATTTCTCCATTCCGCGGACACGGAAAACCATCCGATGAAGAGCGCAGCAAAAAGGGTGACCCCGAGCTTTTGCCCCAAACGCCAAGGTACCGTACTGCATTTTGATTCATTCATGCGCGCGATTCCAGTCTTGAGATAGCCGAAACCGTGTTTTCGCTCAAACAAAATCAAATCATTGAAACGGTTGGTAGTGTCCGGATTTCAATTGGCGGGTGTGCCGCTGCCGCGGCGCACGGCGGTGCAGCAACCCCCTCAAATTAGATACTGCCAAACGGGTAAAGGGGTTGACCCTTTGCACCGCTTTGCCTATGTTTCGGCACAACCATCAACGTTTGAAACATTCGACACAGAAAAATCAGCCCGTGTTTCTCATCACCGGCGGCGCTGGCTTCATCGGCTCGCATCTGGTTGACGCTGTGCTCGCCGCCCCGGCCACAAAGGAAGTTCGCCTGCTCGACAATTTTTCCTCTGGTCGCCGCGAGCATCTTACCCAGCACGCCAAAGACCCGCGCCTGAAAATTTTCAAGCTCGACCTGCTGGATTTAAAAAAGACGCTGCCGCACTTCGCGGGCGTTGACCGGGTTTTCCATCTGGCCGCCAATCCGGACGCGCGCTGGGGCATTGACAACACACGGCTCGATTTGGAGCAGGAAACCATCGTCTCCTATAACGTCCTCGAAGCCGTGCGGCGCAGCGGCGTGCCGCAAATCGTCTTCTCCAGTTCCGGCACGGTCTATGGCGACGTGGGCACGACTGTAACGCACGAATCTCTTGGTCCGGCCCTGCCCATCAGTCTTTACGGCGCAGGCAAGGTGGCCTCCGAGGCGCTCATCTCCGCCTTCTGTGCCATGTTCGGGCTGCGCGGAATCATTTTGCGGTTTGGCAACATTGTCGGCGAACGTACCACGCACGGCGCGATATACGATTTCATCCGGCAGCTCGCAAAAAATTCCGCTGAACTGAAGGTACTGGGCAACGGCTTTCAATCCAAACCCTACATTTACGTCCGCGATTTGGTCGGCGCGGTTGTTTTTGGCGGGGAAAAATGCGCGGAATTGGAGGCGGGAAAATTCGACGTGTTCAACGTCGCGCCGGACGGCGGAACGTCCGTGCGTTTCATCGCCGAGGAACTGGTGGCGCAGCTCGGCTTCAAGGGCCGGACGAAAATCTCCTACGGGACCACCGCCGGCGGCTGGCCGGGTGATGTGCCCCAGTCGCGGATGGATGCGTCCAAAATCCATAAGGCCGGTTTCACGTTGCCGCGCAGTTCGGACGAAGCCGTGCGACTGGCCATCAGCCGCATTATTGAATGGCTGCCGCAGCGCAAGGGCGCGGAAGACGATTTGCGCTTGCCGCCAGACGCGAAGCCGGTCCTTCCGAAGTGACGTTTATTCCAGCGGGTGTTTTTTAGGCCGCAAAGCGGGGCGGCGATTTTGGCGGAGGACAACGGGTTGTTCGGAAATGACGCTTGGCCGGCGCGACTCCTGGTGCTGATTTGCTTTCGAAACGAAACCGATCGCACCGTGCATTTGTTTGGAGGGAACACGTCACGGTGCAGCTGATGCGTGGCATTTTAAACGCAGTTTGGTATGACACAAACGGTAAAACCGTTTCAACCCGCTCCACCACATCCACAACGGCACTTGCCTGACGCGACTGCTGCGTGTGAGTCGAACGCCCGCTTACGTGGCAACCCCCGGTTCGCGAGACCGAGAATTGTGTCGTCAGGTTGCCGCACTGGTTTTTTTGACCTTTTGTCCTCGCAGTCCGTCCCAAAGCAGATAAAAAAGAAACCAAAGATTATACCGTAGATAGCGCGGCCCCAGCCGCAGAGGCTCCGCACAAAGCCGGTAAAACCAAGTCAGGCCCATCCTCTGCATCCAAGCGGGCGTGAATTTCCGGCGACCGGTCAACAGGGCGAACGCATCCCCGACCGCAAGGAACACACCGCGCTGGTAACGCGCCTGGTTGCCGATAATCCAACGCTCCATCCGCACGCCCGGCAGTGCGACCCAAACGAAGTCCGGCGCGGCACGGTTGATGGTCTCTGCAAACGAAGCTTCATCCGCCTCTGTAAAAAGCCGGAACGGCGGGCTGATAGCCCCGACAATCTCAATGTCCGGCTGCAACTGTTTTGCCGCGCGTTGTAGATCGGCGAGACATTCCGCGGTGTCGCCCCAAAAAAAGTGGCGCCACGGTCGCGGCGTGTTTCGCAGCGTGTGCTGCATCAAGTACGGCCCGTAGACGCGATCACGCAACCCTGCTCCGAAACGGTTGAGCGCCCAGACGACCGGCATCCCGTCCGGTAGCACGAGATCAAACCGGGACAAGACCTGTGCAAAATCAGGTTTGCGCCGCGCTTCGGCGAGGATGTGAGTATTGGCGGGGCAGACCGCTGTCGGGCGCAATTCACGCGCCAGCGCCTTGACGCCCTCCAACGCAGAATCGTAAGTGGCACACGCCACAGGTGTTCCCAGAATCTTGATTGAATCCAGAGGCATTTGTTTTATTAGCGTAACAGGGATGGTGAAGAATTGGGCGAAAACCGGGCGGTTGACTTTGAATTAAAGCTGCCACGGCGTGAATATTTTCGTATTTGCCCCGAAGGCCACGTCTCGATACTGCGGCCACGGACAGCAAATCACGGCGAGCTTTACGTCGCCCTGTTTTTCCAATTCCGCCGGATTGGAAATATATTCAAATTCATGAAGACTCGGCGCGTTGGAAGGATTTGCCGCAAAATCATGGACCAGCACGCGATAACCATGCCGCTTGAGTTGCTGCGCCAAAAAAAGCCCCGCCGCTTCTTCCGTGATGTAGGTATCCGGCTTGTAAGCAACGCCCAAAACCGCAACGGTATTACCTTTTTGTGTCATCCCCTGCACTTTTTCAAAAAGGTCCTCGTTCGTCAGCCGATTCACCCGGTCCGAAGCCTCGGCCAAGGGCGCTTCCAAGCCAGCCTGCCGTGCCGTGTAAGCCAGCAAACGATTATCACGTGGGAAACACGGCCCGCCGTAGCTCAAGCCCGCGCGCAGATATTTTTTCCCGATGCGGCTGTCGCTGCCGATGGCGTCCAGGATGGCGTGGATGTCCGCTTTCGGAAAACATCCGGCGATCATGCGCAACTGGTTGGTGAAGCTGATCTTCATGGTGATGTAGCTGTTCACCGAAATCTTTGTCAGTTCCGCGCTGATGACAGACATCCGGGCAATTCGCGGCGAATTGCGATTGTATTTTTTGTAGAGCTGTTCCAGCATCGCGCCGCTTTTGGGATCTGATTCGCCGATCAAAACCAAATCCGGCTCCAGTAATCCGTTGACGACATTCCCAAGCGCGATGAATTCCGGGTTATAACATACGCCGAAATCCCGTCCGCAACGTCCACCGGTTTCGCGTTCCAGCATCGGAACCAAAACTGTATCCACGGTGCCTGGGGTCGTGGTTGAACTGCAAACAAACAAGTGATTCTTTTTACCGGCGTCTTTCACGGCTTTTGCGACCGGCTGCATGGCCTTCAGTAAAAATTCGTTGGAAAAACTCCCGTCGGGTAAACTCGGGGAAGGCGGAATGAAAAAAGTGGCATCCGTGGCAACGGTTTCCTGCGGGTCGGTTGTGGCACGAAGCCGTGAACGTCCGGCCTGGATGGTTTCAGCCAGAAGCGGTTCTTCCACGGGAGGCAGACCTTCATTGATTTTTCGTACTTTATCTGGATCAACGTCCACACCCACCACTTTGAAGCCACGGGCAGCGAAAGTTGCCGCCATGCACGCGCCCAGTTTTCCCAGGCCACAGACCGAAACAGTTTTAATCTGATTCATCGGGGGGTAAAAATTAAGGCCTGCGTCGGGCAGGTCAAGCATTCTGATTGAGACACGTTTCCGTCGGCGTCAAAAACCCTGCGCACAAAAACTCTTCCTTCAGCCCGGGTTTTGGTCCAAATTCAAGTCTGAAGCGTAATCGCTAGTTGTATGAAGCTGCTTGTTTTCGCCCATGTGCCACCGCCGTATCACGGCCAGAGTTCCGCAGTGCAATTTATGTTGGAGAACTTCGGCGGCGACCGGCGCAAATCCAGGTTCCGCAACCAGCCGCCCAACCGCTTCAGCATTGAGTGTTACCACGTCAATGCGCGCTTTTCCAAGACCCTCGAGGACATCGGCGAGTTTCGAATCGGAAAAGTTCTTCTGATTCTTTTTTATTGCCTGCAGGCCGTCTGGTGCCGGTTCCGCTACGGCGTCGAAAATTTTTATTACGTGCCGGCGCCCGGCAAACCCATTGCGATCTACCGCGACTGGCTGGTGGTGTTCCTCTGCCGGCCTTTTTTCAGAAAAATCATTTTCCACTGGCACGCCGCCGGCCTCGCCAAATGGCTTGAAACCGCCGTATCCATCCGCACACGAAGCTTTACCTACCGGTGGATGCGGGATGCCGACTTGAGCATCGTGCTGTCGGAATTCAACCGCCGCGACGCCGAGAAACTCACCCCCAGGCGGATTGCGATCGTCGCCGGTGGCATTCCCGACCCGTGCCCGCAATTCAAAACAGACATTTTGCCGCGCCGCCGCGCGCGCGTCGCCGCCCGGAAGAAAATCCTGTCCGGCAAAACCACGCAGGTCAGGAGCGATGAAGGCACCGTCAAGGTTCTGTATCTGGCTCATTGCACGCGTGAAAAAGGCGTATTTGACACGGTCGGGGGCGTGGCGTTGGCCAATGAAAAGCTGGTCGCCGAAAAATCGCCGTTGCGTTTCCGGCTGACGTTGATTGGCGCGTTCGCCGACGACGAAGAAGAAAAGGAGTTGCGCGAAACCATCCAGCGTTGCGGCCAGCAACAAACCATCGAATGCCTCGGCTTCGTTTCGGCCGAACGGAAGACACAGGCGTTGGCCGATGCCGACTTGTTTTGTTTCCCGACTTATTACCTCGCCGAAAATCAGCCAGGCAATCTGATTGAGGCGATGGCGTTTGGCCTGACCATCGTGACGACGCGCTGGCGTTCGCTCCCTGATATGCTGCCGGAAAATTACCCCGGACTCGTTGACCCAAAATCACCGGGGCAAATCGCCGATGCCCTTGTGTGCCTGGCCACGAGCGATTTCGCCGAGCCGATGCGCGAAATGTTTCTCCGTCGCTTCACCATCGAACAGCACCTGGCAAACATGGCCCGGGCCATCCGCAGCGTGGAAACCCCGCCGTAAAGCCTTGCGAAAGCTGCCGCATCATTTATTTTGGCAGCGTTGAAAATCGGCATCCTCCAACTCAATTCGACCATTGGAAGTTTTGCGGACAACCGCCAAAAGCTCGTCACCGGCTACCAAACGGTCGGCGCACTCGGTGCGGAGTTCGTCCTCGCGCCGGAAATGTTTCTGTGCGGCTATCCGCCGCGCGACTTGCTTTTACGCGCCGATTTCATCGAGACCGACCTTGCCGTACTGGCCGATATGGCGAAACAAATCGGTTCGATTCCGCTGTGCGTCGGCTACGTGGACAAAAATCCTGAGCGCCCCGGGCGCGCACTTCGCAATTCCGCCGCTGTCCTGCAAAACGGCAAAATCATCTGGCGCACGCACAAAAGTTTGCTGCCGACCTATGACGTTTTCGACGAAGACCGCTACTTTGAGCCGGCCAAAGCGGTTGCGCCGTTCGAGTTCAATGGACGCAAGCTGGGCATCACCATTTGCGAGGACATCTGGAACGACGAGGATTTCTGGCCGGAACGGCTTTATCGCCGCGACCCGATCAAGGAACTCATCGCGCAAGGCGCGGAGATCATCCTTAACATTTCTGCATCGCCGTGGCATGACGGCAAGGAGAAAACCCGGCTGGCCATGCTCCAGCGTGTGGCGCGCGACGAGCGCGTGCCCTTGGCGCAAGTCAACCTGATTGGTGCGAATGACGAATTGATCTTTGACGGCCACAGTGTTGCGTTGAATCGTCGCGGGGAGCCGCTCGCGTTGGGAAAGGGATTTGCCGAAGACATTTTCGTTGCCGACTTGGGCGACGAGGTGCCACCGGCAAAAATTGAATGGCCCGTCCGCGAGCAGCAAATTTTCTCCGCGCTGGCGCTGGGCATCCGCGATTATGTTCACAAATGCGGTTTCAAATCGGTCATCGTCGGTTTGTCCGGCGGCATTGACTCGGCGCTGACGGCGGTGTTGGCGGCGGATGCGCTCGGCCCGGATAAAGTGCTGGGCGTTTCGATGCCGGCGCGTTATTCGAGCGAAGGCAGTTTGAGCGATGCCGGGGTGCTCGCAAAAAATCTCGGCATCCATTACGAAGTCCTGCCGATTGAATCGGTTTTTCAATCGGTCGAAAAGCAACTGGCAAAGGTTTTTGCCGGAACCAAACCAAATGAAGCGGAGGAAAATGTGCAATCGCGGCTGCGCGGCGTGACCTTGATGGCGCTGTCAAACAAGTTCGGCGCGCTGGTGTTGACGACCGGCAACAAATCGGAGATGGCCGTTGGCTATTGCACGCTTTACGGCGATATGTGCGGCGCACTGGCGGTCATTGCGGACGTTTTCAAGACGGACATCTACAAAATCGCGCGGTGGGTGAACCGCGAGCGTGAAATCATTCCCGCTGCTTCCATTTCAAAACCGCCGAGCGCCGAGTTGCGCCCGAACCAGAAGGACCAGGATTCACTGCCGCCTTACGAAACACTGGACCAAATCCTGGAAGCTTACATCGTGCAAAACCTGAGCAAGGAGGAAATCATCCGGCGCGGTTTCAACGTCGCGGTGGTGAACGACGTGATCAACAAAATCACCTTTAGTGAATACAAACGGCGGCAGGCCGCGCCGGGACTGAAGGTGTCACCGCGCGCCTTTGGCGTGGGGCGGCGCATCCCCATCGCGCAACGGTTCCGCCCGTCACAGTAAGCGTCGGCAATTCTTGTCACCAGAGCTTTGGCTGTCTAAGGTTGCTGCTCATTCAGGGGCAAGCATGGAACAGCAGCAGCGGAAATCGACCGGATGTCACCGACAGAAAAGAACGAAGTTTGCGAACAACTCACCCGCCAAGTGATTCGAGCCGGTCTTTGCACAGGCTGCGGCGCTTGTGTGGGGATGGATGCCAGCGGTGAGTCGGTGATGGAGGACACGCCAACGGGACCGGTGCCAAAATATGGCCCACACGCGCGGCTCGAACCACTGGCGTTCGCCGGATGCCCCGGCAAGGGACTGAATTACCCGCAACTCTACACACGCTTCTACGGCGCGCTGCCAAAGAACTGGCTGACCGGACCGACCTTTTCCGTCCGCATCGGACACGCCTCCGATGAAACTGTCCGTCGCAACGGCGCTTCCGGCGGTGTGTTGTCGCAGGTGCTGATTTACCTGTTGGAACAGCAGTTGATTGACGCGGCCATTGTTGTGCGGCAGGGCCTCCCGACGCCGGAAAAGGCACGGGCGGTGTTTGCGGTGACGCGGCAGGAAATTCTTGACGCGGCGCAATCCGTCTATATCCCGGTGGCCACTCTCGACAAGCTGCGCGAACTGGAGCCTGGGAAGCGTTATGCAATGACCTGTCTGCCTGACCAGGCGGCGACGCTGCGTTTTTTGCAGCTGGCAGGAGACGCGCATGCGCGCCAGATTCGCTACGCGCTGGGGCCGTACACCGGCACAGCGCTCTGCCCGGCGGCCATCCGTTCCTTTCTCCGTTCGTGCGGTGTGTCCGCGAAAGACGGGGTTGCGAATTTAAAATGGCGCGCGGGCGAGTGGCCCGGGTATCTGGAAATCCAGACGCAGAGCGGGCGGGTGATACGGTCGAACAAGTTTTATTACAACTACCTCATCCCGTTCTTCATCACCCGGAACAGTCTTCTGAACATGGACTTCGCGAACGAATTCTGCGATTTGTCCGTGGGCGATGCCTGGTCACCGCAATTCGAGCGGGCGGGTGGCGGCCATTCGGTCATCACGACCCGGACGCGGGTAATGGAAGAGATTGTGGCGCGGATGGCGGCCGAGGGGAGGCTGACGGTGCAGCCGGTGGAAGAATTGAAGGCGACAGAGATGCATGGGCACATGATTGACTTCAAAAAGCGCGGCGGTTATATCCGCAACCGGATGCGAAAGTTTTTGGGCCAGCCTGCCGCCGACTTCGGCATGAAGCCGTCGCCGCTGCCGGTGAGCCGGGTGCTGGTGGAAATGGTCATTTCGGGGATTTTCATTCTGGCCGGCACTTCATTCTGCCGCTGGCTGGTCGAACGCGTCCCGGAACGATTTATTGGCCCGGTTTTCAATCGTCTCCGGCTGGGTTGGAAAGCCGCCAGTAAACCAACCAAACGCAAAGGGCTGGGATCGCTGAGAATGATTCCCACCCAATCCAACCCATGACCCCACCCCAAGCTCCGGTATCGGATGTGCTCAGACAGGTCGCACGGCTTTGGCTGCCGCGGCTGCTGACCCAGGTGTGCCGCGATCCCTCGTCGCCGCACTTCGGTTGTTTCGACCGTGATTGGTGGCATTACCACATCCGGGATTTCCCCTCGATTATTCTTCAGCAGGGCGGTTATGCGCTTCATTTGGCCTCGCAGTTGGACGTGCAGGGCGAGCAACGCGAGGGGTTGAGAAAACTGGCAGCCGCCGCCTGCCGTTTCTGGAACGCGCGCGCCACTCGTCGGGGCGCGTTTGAAGAATATTATCCCTGGGAACAGGGTTATCCGCCGCTGGCGTTTTCCCTGCTGGCGGTGATGAAGCTGGTGGCTGAGGGTGTGGCGGATGTAAACGAAGTGCGTGCGGGCATGGCGGCAGCGAGCCGGCAGTTGCAACGCCGCTTCGAATCGCAGGCAGCCAATCAGCAGGTCGCTGGACTCGCGGCGCTGGCGTGGTGCCGGAAGGTTTCACCGGAACTGGTGCCCGAAACAAGGTTTGAATCGCTGGCGGCGCGGTCACTGGCCTTGCAAACCAAGGAAGGTTGGTTCGAGGAATATGGTGGTCCGGATCTTGGTTATTTGTCCGTCACCGTGGATTGTCTTTGGGATTTGTTCGACGTCACCGGCGACGAACGCTTTTTGATTTCGATTGACCGCGCCGTGGCTTGCATCAAACTTTTCACCGCCGCCACGCCCGCCGGCAGCATCGGGATGCACAACTCGCGGAACACGGATTATCTCGTGCCGTATGGCCTGGTGCGGGCGGCGCGGCAATGGCCGACGACGGAAAACGTGGAACTGGTCGGGCGGCTTTTGGGCAGTGCGAGCGACCCGGCGCATTTCTTGAATGCGGTTGATGACCGATATGTCTGCCACTACATCGGCCAATCGCTTTACCGCGCGGTGCGCCTTCTGGGGCAGTCGCCGAAAATCACGGCGGTTGAGACCGGCGATTCCGCTAGGGCCGGACAACTCATTGAGCGGTTGATGGAGAGCGGACATTTTCTGCGCCAGACGGACGCCGGTGAAAAAATGTTGGTGACTTTGCGAAAAGGGGGCATTTTCAGCCTTCATGCCGGCGGCGGCTGGGTTTGCGATTTTGGATGGATGGTTGAGGCGGCAGGACGCCAGTTCATTTCGCACTGGTGGAGCGGGGATTGGCAATACGGCCAGAGCAGAAGCCAACTCTGGGTGGAAGGCTCGCTATACGAACACAAGGATATCGCCAGCACGCCTGGACGGCACCTGGCATTGCGAATCTCCAGTTTTGTTGCGGGCAGCCGGCTGATCGGCGCGTTGAAAAAGAAACTGGTTTTTGAAAAAGCGCGGAGCCAAATCGGGTTCCGGCGGACACTAGAATGGAGCCGTGACACCATCCGCGTGGTGGACACGTTCACAAATTTACCCGTCGCGGCGAAATTTCTCCCGGCACCGCGCAGTTCCAAACGCCACGTGTCCAGCGCCGATTGGTTTCATGCGGAGGATTTTCAGCGGTTGAAAGGATTCGAGGTAGCACGCCAGTTCAACCCGTCTGCGCAGGATATGGAAATCGTGACCGTCTATACCAAACTACGGGAACGCACATGAAACGCCTGCTATCCTTGCTGGTCAGTCTCAGCATTCTGGCGGTCATCTACTGGCGGATTGATTTTACCCGCATGGGGCCGGTGTTTCAGGCCTGCGACCCGCTCTGGCTGGCGTTCAGCCTCGGCATGGTGGTGCCATTGACCCTGATGACCGCGTGGCGGCTGGAACAGTTGATGCCGGACGGCTCCCGGCTCGGCTTGGCCGAGTCGAACCGGCTGATTCTGGTCGCCAGTGTGCTCAATCTCATTCTGCCCTCCAAGATGGGCGACCTGGTCAAGGCCTGGTTTCTGAAGGAACGCGGGCACACGAGCGCGAGCCTGGCCTTTGCGCTGGTGATCTTTGAGAAGACCTGCGACATGCTTTCGCTGCTGTTGTGGTGCACTTTGGGCCTGCTGCTCTATCCGCAAAAGGACGCGCTCTTCTGGCTGATGACCGCCTGCGTCGGCGGCGGGCTGGCCGGCGGAGTGGCCTTGCTGGGCTTTCGATCATTCGCGGAAATCGTTTTCAAAATCACCGCGCGCGCGGCGCCCGCCAGGATTCGTCCCCGGTTGGAGCAGTTGCAAATCGGCTGGCGCGAAATGCATGATTGTTTTTGGCGGAGGCGCTCACGATTGGCGCTGGTCGGCGCGACGTCCGTGTTCATTTGGTTTCTGCATCTGCTGCAAATTTGGATGTTCATTCTGGCGCTGCGCGCCCAGACGCCGTTTCTGGCCAATCTGGCGCTGGCGCCATTGGCGATTCTTGCGGGCTTGCTGCCGCTGACCCTGGCCGGCATCGGCACGCGCGATGCCGCGTTAATCCTGTTTTTTCGGCCCTATCTGGCTGCGCCCACGGCGGCCGCCGTGGGCATCCTGTGCACCATGCGTTACGTGCTGCCCGCAATTGGGGGAATGCCTTTCGTGGCACAGTACCTGCCAAGTCTGAATCTGGCCCGGAAAGGCATGATTAAAAACCACGGGCTAGAGTAACTGTCAAAACACTTGGAAACGTAACAGAAAATTATTATCCTCGAAACCGTCTTTGCAATGTCATGAAGCTTGTTATTCAAATTCCCTGCCTGAATGAAGAACAAACGCTGCCCCAGACAGTTCGTGATTTGCCCAAGTCCATTCCGGGAATCGATCAGATTGAAATTCTGGTAGTGGATGATGGCAGCACGGATCGAACGGTGGCGGTCGCCCAAGCATTGGGCGTTCATCATATTTTAAGACTGGGCACCCGCCGGGGTCTTGCCCTGGCATTCGCGTCCGGTCTGGAGCAGGCGCTGGCACTCGGCGCGGATATTGTCGTCAACACCGACGGAGACAATCAGTATGTGGGGGCGGACATTCCCAAGCTGGTGGAGCCTATTGTGCAGGGACACGCCGACATGGTGGTGGGCTGCCGCCCCATTGCGGATCATCCGGAGTTCGGTGTTTTGAAGAAACTGTTGCAGCTGTTCGGCAGTTGGACGCTCCGGGCGATTTCCAAGACCGATGTGCGCGACGCCGCGTCCGGTTTCCGCGCTTTTTCCCGGGAGGCCTGCCAGAGGCTTTTCATCTACTCCCGGTTCTCCTATTGTATGGAAACACTCATTCAAGCCGGGAATTCCCACCTGCGGGTTGATTCAGTGGATATCAGGGTGAATCCTCGTACCCGGCCATCCCGTCTTTTCAAATCCATGCCGGAGTATCTCTGGGAATCCGGTTCCACGATGGTGACGATGTTCATTTTCTACCGGCCGAGCCGTTTCTTTGGCCTGCTGGCGGCGGCCAATTTCGTCGGCGCAACCTTCATTGGTTTGCGTTTTTTATACCTCGTCTATTTAGTCCCCCATATGGCGCAAAACCGGACCTACCTGCCGTCGCTCATCTTGCTGGCCATTCTGGCGGTATTCGGTGCCGGCTGCATGGCCATGGCGATCCTGGCGGAACTGATCCGGGCAAAACGGAGGCTTTGGGAGGAACAACTCTATTTATTGCGCAAGCAGGCCGAAAGAAAACCGTAGGCCGAATCCCCTCCGGCTGTCAAAATGCCGGCCACGTTCCGTGACGGGCAAGACGGCGCCAAAGTGATCAGGAGGCGGGAACGATGGGTTTCGATGAGGTTCGGTAATAGAGTTTCCAGAGTTCCGCACCGCGGGCCAGTTTGCTGGTATAAGCCTGGCTGTTAACCAGTTGATAGTCGTTCGTTCGCCGCAAATAGGCGCACAGCACCGGATAAGACTCCTCAGCCCCGCCCCCGACAACCACGTAGTTTACATTCAGCCGGTTCAGCTCACGCGGGGAGGCATTTGGCGGCAAAAAGCAGACTTTCCTTCCGGTGGAATAAGGCCGGAACAATGGCAGCAACGGACGATCGTTCCCCACCAGCGCCGCGAACTGTTTTTCGCTTGCCGGAATGGCATCTATGATTTCCCGGGCCGTAGTGGCGCGTTCTGAATACTCGAAATACGGGTCCAGTTTGGAACACAGCCAGTTCAGCCTTCCTGAACGAGACAGTTCTTCATGCGCCAGTTTTGAGGGCCAGAACGGACGAGCGGGATTCAATATCAGGGCGGTCAGGGCGGACAACAGGCTTAGATAAAAGACGGCTTTCAATTTTTTCGCGGCCAGCAGGTTCCATCCGGCCATGCTCAAAGGAACCGTAAAATAGAGAAAGCCGCAGAAAGTACGTCCGCTGTTCTCGGAAACCACGCGCGTCAGGGCTATGAACAGGGAAACCAAGCCCGCCATCAGCGTGAGCGTCCGCCACGACCGCCAGGCCGCGGCCCGGTGTTTGAGGGCAAGAAATATGCCGATGGCAAACGCCACCGATGCCACCAGCCCCAGCGAAGCAGAATCCACCATGCACACCAACGGAACGCGGAGGTTGAATCGCGGCGTCACTTTTGTGAGGCCGGATTTTTCCACGATCTGACTCAACCGGCTATTGAGCAAGCCGACCGGATTCACCGGCGGCTGGATGGATTGCCAGCCAATCATGGTGGTTCCCAAGGGCCAGTTCCATAGCGGACTCTTGCCGGTCATTGAATAATCCAGCCCGGGTCCGGTGATGGTTCCATAAGATTGGAGATTCATTAAAAACGAAGGGGCTGGCGAGCATAACAGCCACAGTGCCAACGGCAGTGGGGACCAGACCCACTGGAAGGCTTTCCAGGGTTTCGACGGCGCGGCAAAGAACCAAAGAGTCAAGGGCAGCCCGAACACAGTAAACTGCGGTTTGGTTCCTGCTGCCAAACAGAAACTCAACCCCGCCCAGATGATTTCGCGCCAGTCGCGCGTCCGTTCGAAGTCCATTACGAAACGCAACGCCAACAGCAGGATTGCGGTTGCGAAAAGATCATTGGCCGAGCTTTCCGCCTGCAAGACCGCAAAGGTGGAGGCGGCGGCGATAAAGGCCATCTGCCGGGACTGGCCCCGTTCGCCATTCAACTCAAAGGCCCATTCATAGGCAAGCAGACACAGGACGATCCAGCTCAAGAAAGACAACACCCATTCCAGACGGTCGCCGCTGATTTGCATTAACGGCAGAACGCACAAGCTCCAACTGTGCGGCATGAAGTTCATGCGTTCGTCGGCCGACAAGATGAATTTGATGTGGCCCTCCTGCATCCAGGCAAAAATCCGGGGCAACCGGTAGGACAGCGAATCCAGCATCGTTGGCGGATAAACTATCCCTGCCGTGATCATTATCACCATCAGCAGCGGGAATGGCCACCAGCCCAGCGGTTCGATCAGGCCAGCCAGAAGAGTTCGCGCCGAACCCGCCCGGCGGATGGCCAGCCAGCCGGCTGTTCCCAAGCCCAGCAGACCGGCGATCCACATCCATTTCAACGTCCAAAGCCAGTTCAAAGTCCAGCCTGCCACGACCAGGAAAGCCAGCAGGAAAACCCATGCCTTCAGGAAAGCGGAACGGGCCGAATATATGTCCGAATTTTTCAGCACACTTCGTCTAACGGGCGTGAGTGGAAAAGTCAAGCCGTTCATTCCGAGGGGGTTTGCCAATGGACTGGCACTCTGCTACAAACGCGCCATGAAGTTTTCCATCGTCACGCCCAGCTTCCGCAATTCACAGTGGCTCAAGCTCTGCATCGCGTCGGTGGCCGACCAGCAGCATGTTGAACTGGAACACATCGTGCAGGATTCCTGTTCGGACGATGGCATCCAAGATTGGCTGCCGCACGACAGGCGCGTAAAAGCGTTCATCGAAAAGGACGGCGGCATGTATGACGCGGTGAACCGCGGCTACCGCCGTGCGACCGGCGACATCCTGGCCTATCTGAATTGCGACGAACAATATCTGCCCGGCGCGCTCAAAACCATTCATGATTTTTTTGAGGCGCACCCGCAAACCGAGGTCGCGCTTGCCGGTACTATTGTTACCGACGGCGAAGGGAAATATATTTGTCACCGGCACTTGATGGTGCCACATCCGCAACACGTCTGGTTCCGTTTCCCGGTGCTCACCAGTTCGGTCTTCATCCGGCGGCGGGTCGTCCACGAACGCGGCATTTTTTTCGACCCGCGCTGGTGCGATCTGGGTGATTTCCATTGGGTTCTGGCGCTGATGAAAAACGAGGTGCCGATGAAGGTGCTCGACTATTTCACTTCGGTTTTTGCCGACACCGGCGAGAATATGAATCTCAAACCGAATGCAATTCGCGAAAAAAATGAAACGCTGGCTATGACGCCGGCTTGGGTGCGAATATTGAAACCAATTTGGATTTTGCACCATCGTTTGCGCCGGCTCGCCGCCGGTCATTTTTTGTTGAAGCCGACGAGTTACTCCATTTACACGCTTGCGAGCCCCGAACAGCGCGTGCGCTTCGATGTATCGAAACCCACGGCTGTCTGGTGGAATCGGTTGTAACCGACACGGTTTCCCGCTGATTCTGAACGATGCCACTGTGGGGCGGGTTCGTCACCGCATCAGTGGGTCTGCCTTTTGCCACTGGCCGGAATCTGCGTATCAGCGGAAGCCCATGCGATCTCAAAAAGCGTTGATTCCGGTGGGGGCACACTCTCCTGAGCGGACGGCACGCCGACAACCTTGCGGAACAATTCCACGTTGGCATTTACCCACCGATGGAGTTTCCGGATGCCTTGTTCGGTGGAACAGGAGGGACGCCATCCAAAGTCGTCAAATGCTTTCCGGACATCCGCAACAAATACCTTTTGATCGCCACGCCTGGGTGGGGCAAAACCGATTTCAACCGGGGTTCCGCCTTCCGTCTCGAGCCAGTGGATGAGTTGATTCACGGAGAACAGATTTTGCGGGCCACCGCCGATGTTGTATACTTGGCCGGCAACTTTATCGCGCTTTTGCCACGCCAGGCAATAGGCATCAATCAGGTCGTCAATAAATAGCAGGTCGCGGGTCTGTTTGCCGTCGCCAAAAATGGTAATGGGCCGGCACAAGGCATGGGCAATCAGAAACCAGACGACCCAGCCTTGTTCCTCCAAACCGAGCTGCCGGTATCCATAAACGCAGGATTGCCGGAAACAAACGGTGGTCAATCCGTAAACTCGGGAATAGTCCCGCACGTACTGGTCCGCGGCCCCTTTGGAACAGGCGTAGGGCGAGAAAAAATCGAGCGGCTGACTTTCCGGGAGGCCCTGGGGAAGATCAGCCCATTCATAACGGCCATTGCGCTCAACCGCCGGGACGCCTTCCAGATTGCCATAAACCTTGTTGGTGGAGGCAAAAATAAAGAGGGCCTCCGGGCAAAACAGGCGGACTGCTTCCAGCAAATTGAAGGTGCCCAGCACATTGTTCTCCAAGTCATACCGTGGATTCTTGAGTGACGCAGACACGGCAACTTGTCCTGCGCAGTGAAGCACCAGGTCATACCGTTCCCGCTGGAAATGTCCGGTGACAGCCTCTTCGTCGCGGATATCAATCTTGGAGAAATGGACCGGGCCGAAACTCTGCAGCCACTGAAGATTGCTTTCTGAGCCGGGGCGGGAAAGGTTGTCCCACACAAACACATCCCAGCCGTCCTGCAAAAAACGGCGAGCCGCGTTGACGCCGATGAACCCGGCTCCCCCCGTAACGAGCACTCTTGGCACCCGGCGCTTTTGCATTTCCCTCATCTTGGCATGGTGGCTGGCAAAAAGAAAGAAATAAATTCAGTTGTGCACAAAAATCACGCGGTGGAAAGTTCCTGGACGATTCTTTCGGCCACCGCCGGCCAGTGATGACGATGCAGCAGCCACTTCGACCAGGCGTGAATGGTTTCCGGAGGCGTGCCCAAAGCCCGGTCCATTGCTTTAAGAAAAGATTCTTCGGAATCGTTTGAAAAAGGGCAGCCGGTTTCGCCCATCGCTTCGCGCAACGGCGGGATGTCCGAGAAAACCGGGCAACTGCCTTCCAAAACCGCTTCCACCGGGGGCATGCCAAAACCCTCGTACTCGGAAACGTAAATGACCGCGCGCGCCCGGCGCATCATTTTGTACGCTTGAGCGGGCAGCACCCGGCCGATCCAATTCCAACCCAAGCCTCCGGGCTTTGCCATCCTTGATGAGAGAATCCCAATGCAATCAATGACGCCATCATACTTTGACTCCCGCAACCAGCGGGTCAGAAAACGGATGGCGATGTCCGTCCGTTTATGCGGCATTTTGCTGGCGAACAATAAAATCCGGTTTTCCTTTTCCGCCCTGGCCGGTTCGGGCGCGGCAAAGCCGTAACCCGTCACAACCACCTTGGGCATGGGCAATCCGATGCGTTGGGCCCAACCGGTCAACTCGCGTTTGGAGAACTCGGTGTTGGTAAAAATCACACGGCTCTGTCGAAGTGTCGCTGCCAGACTCCGGGCAAAGTAGAACGACTCCAGTTTCGACTGGAAACCGGGATAATGTTGGCAATAGAAATCGCCCATAATGTCATGGGCAAAGGCCGCAACTCGCAGGTGCGGACGAGTCACAAACGAGCAGAAGCCTTTTGGCAGGAACAGCCAGCCATGTCCCGTGGCCCGTGCTGCCCGGTAAAGACCCCACTGGTCCCACCATATCCGGCCCACCTTGCTCCGGCAGGCGAAGTCGAATTCCTGCACGCGCGCCTTTGCCGTCAAACGCAAACCGGGGGTAACCGTGCTGTTACTGAAGACCGTGAACTTCCCGATTTGGGAGTGTTCCGACAGGCATTGCGCCAAGTGAGCCGAAAAATTGTAGATCCCAATGGATTTGGTCGTTTCGACGTTCTGATCGGCAATTGAGTAGACCAGATCAATCATGACGCATTTCCCAAGTTGTATCAGGCTGTTGGCAAGGCTTCAACCGTGTTGGACCTGCCAGTTTCCGAGTTCGCAATGAAACCCTGCAAACTTTGCGCTGAATTTCCATTTTTGTCACGCGATATTCTTTGGCGGCAGTTAATTGGGGGCGCATCTCAATTTTTGAGCGGGTGCAGACGTGGCTATGGCATCCTGCTCGCAACGGGCGTTTATCACTGGAACCGGAAGCAAGACGCAATCCGCCACGACGAGGGATTGGCAAACAGACCGCAAAGAATCAACTGGTAGTTTCGCGTAGCATTTTCAACGCTGCCAGCGCCGCTTCACTCTCGGCGGCCTTTTTGCTTTTGCCCCGGCCGCGCGCCAGTTCCACGCCGCCGTGATGCACCACACATTCAAACACGCGGTCATGGTCCGGCCCGGTCGTCGAGACGACGTGATACTCCGGCGCTTCCGGCGAACGGGCTTGCAGTAATTCCTGCAACTCTCCCTTCGGATTCTCGAGCGTCGGCAACACGCTCAACTTGCCGAACGCCGCGCCGAATTCGCGCAGGATGAATTCGCGCGCCGCGTCAAAGCCGCCGTCCAAAAATATCGCCCCGAGCAGCGCCTCAAACGTGTCCGCCAGCGCCGACGGACGTTCCCGCCCGCCGTGCATCTCCTCGCCGTGGCTCAAAATCAAATGCGCGCCGAGGCCAAGCGCGCGGGCGCGTTCGGCCAGCGTGCGGCGGTTGACGAGCTTGGCGCGCGCCTTGGTGAGCGGCCCTTCGTCGAACTCGGGAAATTTTTCATACAACTCCCGGGTGAGGACAAGTTGCAGCACCGCGTCGCCGAGAAACTCCAGCCGCTGGTTGTGCGCGGGTCTTCGCTGCGCTTCGTCGCCGCCGGCGGTCGCCACGCCGCTTTCATGCGCAACGGACGGATGCGTCAGTGCCAGCCTCAGCAGGCTTTCGTCGCGGAACGCATAGCCGAGACGGTTTTGAAGTTCGGAAAGTTCAGGCATGGAATTTAATTTCCAGCCGGTTGTTCAGCAGGCTGTGACGCAGTTTCGTTTACAGCGGCGGGGGCTTGTGGCGCCGAGGCAGATTCATCTGCGGGGGCGGGCGGGTTCAGACCATGTTCCAGCAACGCCGCCACGTCGCGCTGGACTTGTTCAAGTTGATCCAACCGCAAATCCGGATCGGCGATGGTGAACACGTCGCCGGTCTTGGGCTGCTCGTAAATGAACACGCGTTTGCCGTCGCGGACGATTTGTTCCTTCACCTTGAACACGCGTTTGCGTTCGAGCATCACGGCCAGAATGAACATCGCGGGCGCATAACGCGGGTCGTTTTGCTCGATGAGCTTTCGCAGCAATGTTTCAGCAGTTTCACGGTGAATCGGGTCCGCGGGCGGCGCCTCGTAAATGCCCTGCCAGCAGGACAGGAAACCTTCACGGCCACGGACATTCGCGCTGAATTGCGACTGCCAGCACGCGGCGCAAACGTCGAGCCGCCGCAACTCCTGCTTTTCGTCGAACAACAGCGTGTGACACAGTTGCCGGTCGGCGAACGGCTGGCTGCACGCGGCGCACGCATGAGCGCGGGCTTGAATGTTCCATTCGTTCATGAAATCGAGGGGAAGTTTTACACGAAATACACGAATTGGCACGAATGAAAATGGCCTGAATAAAAACTCGGGTTAATGGGTGCCATTCGTCTTCACCCGGCGAAATCGAAATCCGAGCAACTTATGAAGTAGTGGCAGCGCGGACAGCGCAGCTCGCATTTCTCATTGATCAACTCGTGCCCGCACTGCGGACAGAACCGCCAATGCTCGCCGGAAATGTCTTTATCCGGCGGCGCGGGGCAGGCGTCAGCCGCACGAACTTCACTTTTTGTCGGGTTGATATTCAAATTCATCCGGTCTTAACCGCGCCACGAAAGTTCTTTGCGAATCCAATTGGGATCACGGCGCAAATCCAGAACGGCAAACACCTGCGTTTCGGTTTTGGTCACGCGGTAATAAACGCCAAACGGAAATCGGCTGGCGAGCATCCGATAAAATCCAAAATGGCGGGAATGGATGCCACGATAAAGCGCGAGGCTTTCAATATCGGCCACGAGCGAACTGGCGCAGTAATCGCCGATGCCGGGTTCTTGCGCATCGTAAAAACCCCCGGCTTGTTCGATGTCTTCGGCGGCTTCGGCCAGGACGACCACGCTTCTCATGCGTTGCGTTTGGCGAGGCGTTTCTTGAGTTGGGCGAGTGTGAGAAATTCACCTTTGCCGGCTTCGACTTTGGCGAGCCGTTTCTCGAGGATTCTTTTGTGCCACGCCGGCGATGCCAACTTGTCCGGCTTGGCGACCAGCGAACGCCAGAGAAGTTCCATCGCCTGCAACCGCTCGGCGAAGCTCATGCGCTCGATTTCCAAAGTCTCGATCATGCCCGAAAAATAATGCGGTTCGTTGCTGACTGCAAGCCATTCGCATGGCGGGAATGGAAACGGTGGACGTGCGGGAATTGATCGTGAGGCGTTAAAACGGTTTCGTTTCGCGGCGTATCCTCGCTTTAGCCTTCGTCGGCAATTACTCTGTCCTAACTGTTGAGCAAAACATTCAATCTCGCTCCAATCTCCCGATAACGAGAAGCAGCGGCGTTGTAGCATCGCAAGTCGTTCTGGTAAACAGTCCAATCGTAGGTCTTCTGGTGCGCCGCTTTCTGCATCAGAGACCCACAAATCTGACGCAGCGCAGACATGGTTTCGATCAACAGGCGCCCTATCCAGCATTGAGGTTACAATCTGCGGTTGACTGTAATAATCCTGAAAAACAACCGCTGGTTCTTGAATGTATCTCGCCACTAAAATCTTGTCCTCGAGTTTTGGATAATCTGAATTAGAACATCCAGCAAGGTGTAAAGACAGAACAGCAGTTGCCAAAAACAGATAAAGCCAAGGCGAATTGCGTTTGATTTCCAAACTCTCAATCACAGCTGCAAAGTGCCACTGCGAAAAAGCGGCGTCAAGGTTCGTCACTTTGTCTCTTCTTTTAGAACGCTTGGCAACTCCAAGCCAAGCCGACCGAGTTCAAATCTTAAGTGGCTGTGAGCTTGTTTTCGGATTGTCGTGTGAATTCCATCTGCTCCGCCCAATTCGCCATCGAACGCTGAAAGTGAATAAAGCTTTATTTGACCGTTTCCACACCCCGGTAATGGAAAAAGCGCCAAGACTAATGTTGTATAGTCACCAAGAGCCAAATATGTGTCCTCGCCCAATCTAATGCCCTCTGAACGGCCAAGTATGTCGGCAACTTTTCTCAATGAATCAACCGGAATTCGCTTTTTGTCCAAGACAACGATGTTAAAAGGAAATGTTTTCATATCAGTCGCATCATTTTGGTCAACCTTGCCCTAGCTTCTTTGATTTCTCCGTCGCGGCGCGGACGGCGCTCATCACAGCGGCGCGCAGCTTGCCTTTTTCCAGTTCGTGCAGGCCTTCAATCGTCGTGCCGCCGGGGCTGGTCACCTGGTCCTTGAGCGCGCCGGGATGCACGCCGGTTTCCAAAACCATTTTCGCGCCGCCCAAAACGGTCTGCGCCGCGAGCTTCGTGGCAATGTCGCGCGGCAACCCCGCCGCCACGCCGCCGTCGCTCAAGGCCTCGATGAACTGATAAACATACGCCGGCCCGCTGCCGCTCAAGCCGGTCACGGCGTCGAGCAGCGACTCCTTTACCCGGAACGCAAGGCCAATGGCGGAAAGCAGTTTTTCCGCCAGTTCACCGTCCGCCGCCGTCGCGGATTTGCCAAGGGCAAACGCCGACGCGCCCGCGCCAACGAGCGCCGGCGTGTTGGGCATCACGCGGATGACGCGCGCGCCGGCAGGCAGCGCCGCTTCGAGTTTGGCCAGCGTCACGCCGGCGGCGATGGAAATGAGCAAATGTTTTGTGGTGAACACTCCGCGAATTTCCGCGAGTGCGGCAGGAACCTGGTCGGGCTTCGTCGCCAAAATCAAAACGCTGGCGAATTTCGCGACTTCGGCGTTGGCCACGACCGTTTTCGCGTTGACCCCGGCGGCGAAATTTTTTCGCGCGGCGTCAACCGGGTCGCTGGCAATGATTTCGCGGGGGCCAACAAGTTCGCCGCGAATGAAGCCGCGGGCGAGCGCAGTGGCCATTTTACCCGCGCCGAGAAAACCGATGGTTAATTGAGCTGCCATGAAAGTTTTGTAGCAGGCTGTCATGTTGAACGAAAGTGAAAATGCATCGGTCAATTCGCGGCTTGAATTCACGCCGTTTGAATTTATTCTAAGCGTGTGGTATCAATGAGGTCTTAAAGTTTTGCGCGATGTCAAATAACCGCCAGACATGGGAAACGTTTGAAGCAATGCGCCAAGCCGCCGACAAGGGCGACCCGCAAGCGCAATGCTATCTCGGCGTTTGCTATCAGACCGGCCAGGGTGTGACACAGGATGATCAGGAGGCGGTGAAATGGTTCCGCCGGGCGGCTGAACAAGACGACCCCGTCGCACAATGTTATCTCGGTGTGTGTTACCTGAACGGCATGGGCGTGCCGCAGGAATTTGGCCAGGCGGCCAAGTGGCTGCGCGAGGCGGCGGAACAGGACGACCCGGCGGCGCAATTCAATCTTGGCATGCTTTACGAAACCGGCCAAGGCGTGCCACAAAATTATGCCGAGGCGGTAAAATGGTATCGTGAAGCGGCCGAGCGCGGTTATCCGGCGGCACAGTTCAACCTGGGTGTTTTTTACGAAACCGGCCAGGTCGTACCGCAGGATTACACCGAAGCGGCCAAATGGTACCTTGCCGCTGCCGAACAGGAATGCGCGCCCGCGCAGTGCAATCTCGGGCTTTGCTACCAAACCGGGCGCGGCGTGGCGCAAAACCGGCGGGAAGCGGTGAAATGGTTCATTCGGGCCGCGCGTCAAGGCGATAAAACCGCCCAATACAATCTCGGGCTCCATTACGCCGAAATGGAAATCAAGGAGGCGGAGGCCGCCGAAGCCGCCAACGACACGCCGCGCTGAGTCAACCGGCAAGCTCCGCGAGTTTCGCGGCGGCCTTCCCGGAATCAATCGTCTCGCCCGCCAAATCCCAGCCGTCCGCCAGCGACTTTGTTTTGCCCGCGACCAACAGCGCCGCCGCGGCGTTCAACAATACCACGTCGCGCCGGGGACCGCACTCCTCACCGCACAAAATGCGGCGGACGATTTCGGCGTTGGCCTGGCAGTCGCCGCCGAGTAAATCCGCCAGCATCGCACGCTGCAGCGGAAATGGTTCCGGCGACAAAATCGAAGCGGCAAATCCACGCTCCTGGTAAAATTCGGCGACGGTGTTTTCGCCGAGCGTCGAGAGCTCGTCAAGAAAATGGCTGGGAGTTGAGAGCCGAGGGTCGAGAGCTTCCGAACTCCGAACTCCGAACTCCGAACTCCGAATTTTTCCGCACACAACCATCGCCCGCCGCACGCCGAGCGACTGTAACACACGCGCGAGCGGCTCGCAAAGCTCCGGCCGCGGCACGCCGACCAGCATGGCGGAGGGCCGCGCGGGATTCAACAGGGGGCCGAGGAAATTGAAAATCGTCCGCTGACCGCGTTCGGCGCAGAGTTTGCGAGCGGGCGCAATGTGCCTGAACGCGGGATGATACGCCGGTGCAAAGAAAAACGCGAAATGGTGCTCGCGCAATGAACGTGCGGCCTCCGCTGGAGTCAAATCAATCCGCACGCCGAGCGCTTCGAGCACATCCGCGCTGCCGGCTTGCGAAGTAACCGCCCGGTTACCGTGTTTGGCGACGGTCACACCGGCGGCGGCGCAGAGGATGGCCGCCGTCGTGGAAATGTTGAACGTGCCCAGCCGGTCGCCGCCGGTGCCGACCACATCGAGAATTTCCCGGGCGCGGGTTTCGGGATCGAGCGGCGGCGGAATGGATTTGTTGCGCAGCATCCGGGCGAATGCGGCAATTTCATCCGGGGTTTCGCCCTTTTGCGCCAGTGCGGCCAGAAAACCGGCTTTGACCGCCACCGGGATTTTTTCGTCGGTCAGTTGCTCGACGGCCAGCCGGACCTGCTCATCCGCCAGCGGATGGGCGGCGGTGAGTTGTTGGGTCAGCTTCTCCAGCACGGAAGGATTCTAAGCGCTGGCGCGCGGGCGGCTCAAACTGAAAGTGGGCACAAATGAAAATGGACAGGTCGGGAAAATCCCGTAACCTGTCAGGCGTTGGCATTGCTCAACCACGAGCGGTGGACGCATTACAATTTATGGCAGTCAATCGAGGCAGCGGGTGGATAAAGTGGGCGGCCGTCATTTTGGCGGCCGTCGCGGTGGTGGTTGGCAGCATCTGGTATTTTCGGCGCGGACATGAAGACGCGCCGGCTTATCAGACGGTCACTGTCACGCGTGGCGATTTGATGCAATCGGTGACCGCAACCGGACAGTTGAATCCTGTGACCAACATCGAAGTGGGTTGCCAGATTTCCGGCACCATCCAGACACTTTTCGTTGACTTTAACTCGGTGGTGAAAGCGGGACAGATCATCGCCCAGATCGATCCCCGGCTCTACCAGGCCCAGGTCGAACAAGCCGAGGCCGATCTGGCCAATGCGAATGCCAATCTGGAATTGCAACAGGTTGAAGCCCGGCGTAGCAGCAACCTGTTTACGAACAAATTGATTTCGGAATCCGATTACGACACGGCCATCGCCAACCTGCACGAAGCCGAGGCGATGGTAAAAATCAAACAGGCCTCGCTCGACAATGCGGGGGCGAACCTGGGCTATTGTAAAATTTATTCGCCGGTGGACGGCGTGGTCCTTTCGCGCTCGGTGGACGTGGGACAGACGGTCGCGGCCAGTTTCAATACGCCGACGTTGTTTCAAATCGCCAACGACCTGACCAAAATGCAGATTGACGCCAATGTCTCCGAGGCCGACATCGGCACGGTCGAGGAAAATCAAAACGTCAAATTCACCGTGGACGCTTTCCCAAGCCGCACCTTTACCGGTCAAGTCGTGCAAATCCGCAATTGGCCCACCAACGTGCAAAACGTCATCACCTACGACACCATCATTACCGTCGCCAATCCCGATTTGAAACTCAGACCGGGCATGACAGCAAACGCTACCATTATCACCGCCCAGCGCTCCGGTGTGTTGAAAATCCCCAACGCCTCCCTGCGTTTCCGGCCACCGGAGCCTTCCACCAACCAGACGTTCGTCGCGCAATGGCTGGCGAAAATCGGTTTGCGCGGGCAAACAAAATCCGCCACCACCAATGCCGTCCCAACCGCGAAAGCCGGCGATACGAACCAGACCGGGGTCGCCGCGAACAGTGAGGCACCGCTCACGGGCAATGAACCGCCGCAGGAGTTGTTCCGGCGCGTCCGTGAAATGCGCGAGCGCGGCGAAGAAGTGCCTCCGGAAATCCGTGCGAAAATCCGCGAATTATTTCAAAGCGGCGCGCTGCAAATGCCTGGTGGCGGCGGGCTGGGTGACGGCGGCAACGCCGGCCTCCGCGCAAATACCGGTTCGCAACCCGTAATGCGCACCGTTTACTTGCTCGTGGCCGGGGCGTCCTCCAGCACCGCACCCGCATTACAGCCCGTGCGCGTCAAAACCGGCGTCAACGACGGCACCTACACTGAAATCATCAGTGGCCTGAAAGAAGGCGACGCGGTCGTCACCGGCGTGAACCTGCAGTCCCAGAACTCCAGCCCGGCTACCAGCGGGGCGAACCCTTTCGGCGGCGGCGGGCGGCGGTTCTAACCGGGAAAAAGTTCGTATGAAGCCCATCATCAAGCTGGAGGACATTCATAAGACTTACCAAACCGGGGAGGTCGAGGTGAAGGCCGTACGCGGCGTGTCCCTGGAAATTCATCTAGGGGAATTCGTCGCGCTGATGGGCGCCAGCGGTTCCGGCAAATCCACCATGATGAATATCATCGGCTGTCTCGACCATCCGACGGGCGGGCATTACTGGCTCGACGGCATCGACGTTTCCACGCTCGAGCGCGACGAGCTGGCGGACATCCGCAACCAAAAAATCGGTTTTGTCTTTCAAGGGTTCAACCTGCTCTCGCGCACGTCCGCGTTGGAAAACGTCGAGCTCCCGATGCTTTATACGCGCCAGCGTCTGAATGGTGAAAGCCTGCGGGACCGGGCGATACAAGCGCTGGAAACCGTCGGCCTTGGGGATCGCGCCGACCATTCGCCCAACCAGCTTTCCGGTGGCCAG
>Ga0187866_1000583_pt1 | contig 40925 bp, 49 predicted proteins | sample June2016WEW_11_1_3_FD_133013 | JGI IMG/M metagenome (GOLD analysis project Ga0187866, IMG submission 133013) | Peatland microbial communities from SPRUCE experiment site at the Marcell Experimental Forest, Minnesota, USA - June2016WEW_11_150 | ecosystem: Environmental > Terrestrial > Soil >...
CAATGGCCCACGGTGCGCTAACACTTTGAGTATGTCGATATACATCTCAAGTTTGGAACGTCTCATCATCCAAACCTCTTTTTGCCATATTACCGCCTTTTTTATATAAAGCTTTTACGGATTTAAACTACGTCTTTTTCCTAATTACTCTACATTAGTAGCTCCTTTTTTCCTGTGCTCGAATTAACACGTTTATTCTATTTTGGAAAGCCGTGACCAAGTCGTCTAACAATATTCCTTGCAATTCTGCAGAAAGCCCCTTAACGTCTTGTTTGAAAACCTTGAACATCTTGGTGCTTAAGTCTCTTCGTTGCTTAAGTGTCAATGACTGCCTCAAGGACTATCCTCCAAAGGTTAAGCCGATAAGTAGAGTGTACCTATTTAACTCTCTTATGAATCTGAAATATGGATTCCGGATTCACGTGCGCGTGTCCAGGTGGCCGCCTAGAACACTGAAATTGCGACAATACATGATGGCGAACCTTTTTATTTTCGGCTTTGTTACTTGAACTTTGCCGGATGATGAGAAGGCATTAGATTGACATCAGGATGAGATCTCAGAGTTACACGGACGGCACTTGTTGAGCAACTTGAGCATCACGCTAATTCTCTATGAGTATCTTCTGACATACTTGAGGAAACCGGAATATCGTATACAAGATGACTGTGATGTCTACTCAGACGTAGATTGCCGTCAAGTTTGGGATCACGCGCGACATTGTGTCGGAAGAATGAAGCGGACGTTCACCTATTCGTACCGAAGCAGGTATAGAGGTTCTCTTGCTCCTCTTTTTCCTTCCTCTCTGGAAACGTTGGATGAATTGGGGCTTCCAAGCTCCAATGTGGCACTGTCTTTCTTGTCGTTTGTTAAGTTCCTTTTTTTGGTCTTCAATTCGCACACCGATTCTTATCTTGCTTTTGAAGCTACAATTGTCTGATTTTGCATTGACTACTAATATCTAATTTCAGAAGCCAAAATCAATATCTTGAAAATGAATCCTGACTCAATAGGAATTTTTCAGCAAGTTGTCCCTACCTCTGGAAACTCTAGAGAAACGTACTGGAGCTCGAGAATCATGGTTTGGAGTTGGCGGGTTGAGTCTTTATCGCTTTGCGGGCGAAGGTGATGTAGCCGGTGTGCCCAGTCATTAAGGTGTGGGGTCGCGTTTTTCCCCTTTCGACCTGCATTCCGCGCATGAGGCATTCGATTGTCTCCATGCTCACGAAACCGTTTTCTTTCAAGGCTTCAGCCGTCTTGACGACTTGGTCTATTGTTGGGCTGAAGGAAACTATCGTTCCACATGGCTTCAAGGCGGTTTGAGCGTGCGGAACGACCATCCATGGAACTGCCAAATCGAGTATTACGGAATCGACGTCTCTCTCATCCATCCCAGTCGTGACATCCTTGTTCTTCAGCTCGACGTAGTCGATCAAGCCTGCGCGGGTCAAGTTTTTCTCAGCCGTTTTTTGAAATTCTCCTCTGATTTCGTAACTGTAGATTCTGCCGTTTGGCTGGACGTAGTGGGCTAGCGCCGTGGTCAGGGCGCCTGTTCCTGTCCCAGACTCAACAACGCTGCTTCCCGGACCTATCCCGCTGAACATTACGATGAGGGCTATGTCCTTCGGATAAGTTATCTGAGTTTGCCGGGCGGACTTCATGATATAGTCATGGAGCAACGGTTTCAGAGCCGTGAATTCGAAACCTAGGCTACTCTCAACCGTGGAGCCGTATTCTCTCCCGATTAGGTCGTCAAACTTTATGAAGCCTTTGTGGGTGTGGAAGCTCTTTCCATTTTCGACTCTAATCATGTAAGTCTTTCGCGGGCCCAAGCTAAGAAGCGCGTAGTCGCCATTAAGTATTCTCCGTTCTGCCAACTGAGTTCACTATGGTGTGTACTTGAAAGGATGTTTTGACCGGTCCTTGTTCTCCATTAGCTCGTCCATGCTGGGCCGGTTCTCCAAGGCCTTGCGCACGGCATGTCGCATCGCCTTGTAGTTGTTTATGTAAACACGCTGCCGGTCAACGGCTGAGGGATGAACGAAAACGTTTGCGATGATAATTAATTCTTCAACGGCTTCTTTCGGAATCGTGCCGTCTGCGACGCTGTCGATGACTGCTTTGGCCACGGCTGTTTGGGCTGGACCATAGACCATGCTTGCTTGCCGCATGCCTGTGATTGTGACTGTTGGAACGATTAGGGTGATTGGTTTGACTGACAGGTTTGGCTCTAGGATTGCTAGAAGCGGTTCATGTCCCCGCGTTGGTGTTGCCTTAGCTTTTGTGAAAGCTTCTGCCACTGGACCAGTTTTCGTTCCGACAAGGATGTCAATGTGGGCCACCTCTGCCCCCTGCCCAGCTAGTGCTTCGCCGACGCGCAGTTTGAAGCTCTTAATCTCTTCGGCGGTGATGTCCACGGTCGCAAAACGATCTTCCAACGGTTTCTCGGCCAGTTCAAAGGTTACCTGTTTCGGCTGCACTTTCCCTATTTTTTCCAGGTCAAGCCGCAGCTCCTCTTTTGATTCGTAGGTCAATTCTCCCCCAACGCTCAACGGCATTCTCACCGGGCCGACCTTGATTTTCATCATCTTCAGTGCTTCTTTTGTCCCTACTGCGCCGCTTCCCGCTATTATCCTCGCTATTTTCTGCACTTTGTATTGAAGTTCGCGGGCCTGTTGTAATTCGCCCTTTTTCACATGGTCATAAATCTGAATCCAGATGTCGGGCATGATGTTGGCACTTGCAAGGATTGCCCCCGAGCATCCGGCTGCGAGTGCCGCCACGACGACTTCGTCGTGTCCGCACAGGACGTTTATTTTGTCCCTGACTTTTTCGAGGACAGCCAAGATGAAGCTCAACTGTCCGCTGCTGTCTTTCACGCCCACGATGTTTGGTATCTGTGCTAAATCCTCAACCATCTGCCAGGGAAGGGATAAACCTGTGCACTGCGGAATGTTGTAAAGAATTATCGGCAAGTCTACCTTGTTTGCTATCGTGTAGTAGTGCTCGTATATTCCGCGGTCTGCTGGTTTCAGGTAGAACGGTGTGACTACGAGCGCGGCGGTGGCACCGATGTCCTTTGCGTATTTCGTCAATTCCACAGCTTCGTCTGTGCCGCTTGCTCCTGTTCCAGCAATCACTGGAACTCGACCGTTCACTTCGTCAACCACGATTTTGATTACACGCTTCTTCTCCTCGTCCGTGAGGTTCACAAACTCGCCGGTCGTCCCACACGGAACAACCCCGTGAACCCCTAACTCGATGCAGTGGTTAACCAAAGTGCGCAGCCGCTGTTCGTCAACAGCTTTCCCATCGTCCGTGAACGGAGTCACCAACGCGGGGAGAATGCCCTCTGGCTTGTACATGGTTAGTCTCCACGCCTTATTCGAACAAGGCTTCTTATATCATTTGAGTCTTATGATGGCAAAACCACAACGTTTGTGCATGTTTTCCAGCTGACGACCATCAGCTCTTTAGCCGGCGAAGTAGTTCTTCCTTCTGCTTAAGCAAAGCGGAATTTAGGTTTGTACGCAAATGGTCTGAAATGTTTAAATCGTTTGAGATCCAAAAGTTAGAGGCGGAAGTGACTATTTTGGCCGATCTTAGGGAGAGACTGAGGATTGACGAAGAGAACTTGAGGGAGATAAACAGTTTCTTGTTACAGAAGGATAATCCCCTCATCGACGGTGTTCTGCAAGTTGTTGAGAAGTACGGTGGCGTGGATGAGATTAACCGCAGAGCCAAGGAGGCTCACAGGATTGAAAACCTCATGGGCAGGCTTGAGAGGAAGAAATCATCCTTCGTCAAGGACCTCCAATGGCTGATGAAAAGGCGGGATGAAGAGGCCTTTACCAGCATCCCTGAATACCGGAAGAAAATTCTGGGAAAAAAGATGGAGTCGACAAAGTTCGACGAGTCTTTCGCTGTCACACTGGAAATCAGCGCGTTCAACTTCTTCCCATGGATTATTGAAGAGGCAAAGAGAGCTATTGCACAGAAAAACTTGATGCCCGCCCGTTACATACGGGTGCGTTCGATAAAAGAGCAGGTTGAAGACGACGACGTCGTAGCCTTTGCAGCTGCGATGCAGGTTGTAGGAGCCTCTTACGTTCAAACGTTAGACACTAAAGGCACAATGCAGGGGCCAGACGGCAAACCCGTTAACATTCATCTCGGCGGCGCGGACACTATCACAGGGTATTTTGGAGGAGTCGGAGTTCCGAATGATTACACGTTGAAGTGGGTAGACGAGTTTCTCAAATATTACACGGAATATGGCCTTCCCCAGGTCTTGAACACGAATTCGGGCACGGTTTTGCTGGGATATTGGCTCCGAAAACTGGGAATTGACATTGAATTCAAGATTTCAGTGTTTCTGGGAAACGACAATCCCTACTCAATCCTGTGGACGTTGATGACTGCAAAACTTTTCAGCCGGGATGACGGTTCCACTCCGCTCATCGGGTTCAACCTTTCAAACTCCGTTAATAACGAGACGATTGAGCTCTCTGCTTACGTTAGAAAAGCGTTTGGCTTTGAAGACATCGTCCGCATTGAGCATCACATCACTGAAGCCTACAAGAACATCGTGAGACAACCCTACGACCGCACAGATGAGCTTATGCAACTCGCAAACCACGTAAGAAACATCAGTGCAAAACACGAAGGCGGAAAACCCGAAACTGAGGAAAAAAGGGAACACCCGTCAGACATCTTGGACTATTTCATGCCCGAAAAAGACATCACGGAGAAGGGATTGATGCCTAAACTCGTGACCAACTATCTCGACAAACACGACGCGCTCAACGTCACAGCCGAAGCTCTGACCCGACACGGGCTAACTTTCATAGCGGCACAGAAACTACACAAACAGTAGCGAACTCACGTGCTCCGAGGTTCGGTTGACTCACGCTGACCACATTTCCATATAAAGCGGCGCTTGGCAAGCAATTCATTACCTACCAACTTTCTTTCGGTCGACGCATGACCATGAAGACCGTTGAGATCACGAAGAAGACAGTCGTTATGGCAAGAACAACCGCCACGCTTCTCGTGCTGTCAAGCATACCCATACTGCCTTGCAGCGACGTGTAGTTCTGCTGCAGCTGCAGGTAGGTCTGATTAAGTTGAAGGTAGGCGTTCGTCAGGTTGGAGTAATCACCCTTCAGTTGGGTGTAACTGCCATTCAAATCTTTGAGCTGACTTTGAAGGCTTTCGAGAAGCGTGTCTTCAATATGAGTCATGTAGAAGCCGCTCACGGCGTTCGGAAATGTTAACTCTAAGGCTCCAAGGCTTATCGAATAGGTCAACGTGATCTCTCCAAAGGTCACACCTGAAACCCCGTCTGGGACAGTGAAGGTCTCGTTGTAATCGCTTTCCGCCTCATTTGGCAAGTTGCTGTCGTTGACGTTTCCAATTGAAACCCTCTCTGTTCCATTCAGAAAACCATAAACATCGAGTCTGAAGGAATCCACGTGGACTTTTGTTTCAGGCTGAGGTATGATGAGAAGCCATACTGTCAGGGTTCCCCCGGGCCGAGTTTCCGCTGTTGCGTTAGCCTGAATACTTAAGCCAGGCATCTCTGAGTCGAAGAAATTCTTTACATTATCTCCCACAACCTGCGCCCTCACCCTACAAACCATTGATAAGGTCAAAATGCATACAATAAGAATCAAACTCAGTTTTACCAATGTTCTCATTTTCTACCCTCCAAGCAAGCCTATTGACGCTTTTCTGGTCAGAAGTTATTTAACATTTTCTATCTGTTTCTCAATTCGATCCAGAAGACAGAAAACACGCGTTGATTTTGCGTTTATCTCATCGAACGAATGAAGCGTTGGTACATGTATACGAAGTATATGGCAGAGAAAAAGGTCAGAAGTATTTCAAAGGACAAGATAGCTGGATTGTTCTCCACGGCCATGAAGTACCCGTGTTGAAGTATGTCCGTGAACACCAAGAGCTGCAGGAAAATGGCTCCCCCTAGGCAGCTTAGGCCTAACGTATGAAAGAGCACCTGCGCTTGATGGTTGGACCGTGTTGGAAAATTCATTCAAATCGTGAATATCAAGAGTTGCTACGTTCACTTATACGTTGTGAATCCAAGCGCACTACAAGACCTATTGATTAGAGTTAAAGATTCTAAAGATGGAGATGTCTCCCGCACAATCCCCCTTTTTTCTCTTCCAAACATCGACTCAACAGAAATCATATATGTGTAGCAATAGGAGATTAACTAGGGGTTTAAAAATGAATGAAACAAAACCAAGCGAAACTAAACCAAGGAAAATGGTCAGAAGAAGTGTTGCTATAACATTAGGAATGGTCTGCATCATTCTAGTGGCGAGTCTAGGCGTGATGGCCTATGTGAGTTATTCGCCAACATCAGGTTCGTCAAACGCTGCTCTCCAAGCCAAAATCGACCAACTTCAAGAATGGCTAGCTGGAAACGAAACATTGCTTAGTCAAACACAAGCGTGGCTCTCTGGTAACATTACTACCTACAATTCTTATGTTGCTGACCATCATCATACAGACGAAGACTACACAAACTTCTATAATATTGCCAACCTTGCCGACTCTACAGTCTGGGTGAGTGATCAAACGATAAGTCAACCAGCAAGTTCATACACCCTGTGGACTCTTTCGGCAAGTTATGCGGGATACGTTTCCGTCTGGGTTCAAAGTTCAAGCGTTGCTGGCACTCACGTTAAGGCAATCTACTCTTCACATGGAGTGAGTTTCAACCAAGAAATAGTCGTAAGTGCGGGTGACACTGCAAGCTTTCCAATTTTGCCCTCTTCAAGCATACAAATCGAAGTAGGCAACGGCAACTTAGTCAATGGAGCAACTGAAACCGTAACAATAACATACTACTACTAAGGACGACTTGCATAATCTTCTCTTTTTTCCCTGTCTAACTCCATCCAAATTGCACAATCTTTTTTCTTTTGAGAAAAACCCGCTTTTGAGTCTGTCTTGCACACTAAATCACCAAAAAGCGGTTCAAGGGGCAAGTCTTCCGGCTAGCAGGGGAGGCCGCGCAGACTCGGGGTTTTCCGTGATTCTTCTGTCGGAGCCCTAGAGTTGTGTAGAAAAAGCCTAGGTATTCCGTTGAAAAAGTCAAACATAACTGAAGTTAACTGAAGCATATTCGAGCATATTGTCGTAAAGCTTAAGATATGTTTTTATAGGTCGCAGATGTATCGTTGCGGAAAAGGTTTGAATGGCATGAATGGTGAAAAAGAAAACAGTGCGTTCCAAAGCTACAAGTCTGAATGCACTAGAAAAAGACGAAAAAGAAAACTTGCGAGAATGGCTCCTCGATATAGACCTGCTCAAATGCAATAATCATTAAGGTTTTTCAGTGAAAAAGTGCTTAGGGATCCTTCAAGGCTATTCCTTGTTTTCCCGGTACAGTTCGATGTAACCGCATTTGACGCAATAGAAAGCTTGCACTCTATCGCCTATGAACTGTTCTCCTTTCTTCAATGTTATTTCTGTGTACGAGCCCAGTTGCCGGTCTCCTGACATTTCACCGCCGCATTTGGGACAATTCTTGGTTTCCATGAAGAGAACGATAGACTGTTAGAGACTTAAGAAACGTGAGGAGAGAAGACCTTCCGGGATACTGGAGAGTAGGGTGAAAATTAGGCCGCGTCTATTCCACGTGCGCCTATGCTTCCTTTCGTTTTTCCATCGGGGCCTGTTCACGCAAAAACTGAGCGTGTAATTCACGGATTACCTCAAGCAAACTCATGTCCTCGGGTTTCTTCAAAACCTCAAGCCTCCTTCTTTTCAGGGTCCATGAGTTGCAGCAAAGCGTACTCAATGGCGTGTGACCGATTTCTGAATCTACCTTTCTCAACTTCCTTCTGGGTCCACTGTTCAACGTCTTCCCGAATGGTTGCGAAAACTCTCACTCGCTTCATTTCTGTTCCAGACATACACAATCACTTGCACTCATTTATCGTTTATGCAACATTATAATACTTTCGCAAATGTTAAATACCTATCGTGCAACATTATACAACTACCGTACACAAAAGGAGAAAGAAACGAATGAAATTGAACATAACATTAGACGATGAAAACACGAAACGGTTTCAAGCAGTCAAAGAACACTTAGGCGTCAAAAACGACGTTAGCACTATCGAATATGCGATCAGCCGGGAATATGGAAGGATCCAAAGAAGCAAGGTTCGGAAAGTCTTTTTGCCAAACGAGACTTATGACTTGATGGAAAAGGCTGCCGAGGCACGTGGCCAAACGATTGACGAGTATGTTCAAGAAATAACTGAGGATCTTCTCAAAGAGCACAAGAAAAAGCTGGGGGCGTGAAGCATGGAAACTTTTGCAGGAATAAAACTGACTCCACTAACAGAAAAACTTCTCACTAGATACTGTCAGGAAACCAAGGAAAAGCCTGAAGACGTTATCAAAAGGGCGGTTGAACAGTTCCTAGAAAAACAAGAACCCACTGAAGACAAACAGCTAGACGTCGAATATGAAACTGTCACGTTGCGAATGCCAAGGAAAATCATGGACTTCCTGAGAAAAACACCTGAAGCCCACGATCCCAATGCAATCAAGTACCTTGAATACTTAGTGGTTGACAACATCAGGGCTGAGGTGGAAGCTACCACCGGCATAGAAATCATGGACTGGTTTGGCCTGAAGTCGGTTTTCTATGCGATACTCGGGGACGAAAGGTTTCATCCGTAGGTCGAAAGTAAACTCTAATTTCCCCTTTTTTTCCGTGGGATACTTAAGGACGAAAGGTTTGATCCGTGAAATTGGTGACAGAAATGGAGACTCAATCGGAAAACCATAACGACGAGGTTTCTGTGAAACAGATCCGCGAAGCATTTCTGAAAGGCCCGTACCCGGACAAGCGGAAAGAAACAGAAGAATCAAACGAAGGCATAAGCATGGTTGACGGTGAGCGTCGTGAGGTTTCTGTTAGGCAGATGCACGAGGCCTGGCTGAAAGGTCCAGACCCGAACAAGCGGAAGAAACAGCAGGATGCAGAACAGAATTCCTATCAAGTGACGTACACCTTCAGAGCGTAGAAGGTTCATTCTCCCATTCTTTTTTCTATTGTGAAGATTATGAACCGTAGAAAACTTGTCGGTCTCGCTGTTTGCGTTATGCTTTTGGTTGGAATGTTCGGGTTTTTGGCTGGACAAATCAAGCCTGTTTATGCTACTGGTTCAATACTGAGGGTTCAGGGCAATGCAAGAGGAACAACCACTGGCATTAACATTACTGTAACGATGGTTGCAGCGCCAACTTCAGGTAACTCGCTTATAGCCGCGATAGGAACACGCGGTAACGGTGGTGCTGTTTCAATAAGTAGCATATCTCAAACGGGTGTAACATGGAGTCAAGCTGTTGACACCACTAGCGGATGGCAAGACCTGGCAATATGGTTAGGAGCGGTAAGTGCTGGAGCGTCAGCTTCCCTAAACGTTACCCTAAGCGGAAACGCTGCAAACGGTGGCGTAGCTGACGTTTGTGAATATTCAGGAATCAGCAGCAGCCCAGTAGATAAAACCGCTACGAACAGTTCTGCAGGGCCATTCATAGACACTGGCACGACAGCCACAACGACACAAGCAAACGAGCTATGGATAGGAGCAACATTCGATGAGGGTGGAGTTTCGCCTCCTTACCATGCTTGGAATCCTACCAACGGTTTCATAATGTTTGATGGAGCTGGATACCAACAGGTCAACGTGGCGTACTTGGAGAAATTTGTGACTTCCACTGGTGCGGCGAACTCTGGAATTACAGGGGATTCTGCTTCGGGTTTGCTGGGTTGCATAGCCACGTTCAAACTTGATGGGGCTCCTACGGGAATAGTTAGGGTTCAAGGTCCAGCAAGAGGCACTTCAATCACAATCAACGTCACCGTCACTATGGGGGCGGCTCCAACATCGGGAAACGTGCTTATAGCGACCATTTCTTCTTCAATGTTTCCTAGTGGCCCTTCCACAGTGAGTAGCATAAGCGAAACTGGAGTAACATGGACGAAACAGGCAAACAACGCCTACAACAGCGAATGGGACGCTGAAATTTGGTATGGCGTAGTAGGTGCAGGAGCCAGTAGTTCCCTTAACGTTACGATGAGTGCAGCACCTAACTATGGAGCTATTGCAGACGTTTGCGAATATTCTGGACTGAACACAACTACCTTTCTTGACAAGACAGCGACAAACGGGGGAAGTAGCACTACCACTGACACAGGTACAACGGCAACCACAACACAAGCGAGCGAACTGTGGATTGGAGTTATTACGACAAACGGAAAAGACCAAACTGCTCCGACAAACGCTTTCGGTCAGTTTGACGGAAGCGACTACACTAATGTTGGTTCTGCTTATCTGGAAAAAATTGTAAATTCGACTGGAACGGCAAACTCTGGAACTACACCGCTTTCTAGCGCATATTATTCTGGTTGCATCGCAACTTTCAAAGCGGCAGCGGTCGCTGGAGACACTACTGCCCCAACCTACAGCAACCCGAACACTAACTCGACTGTGGCTGGGTATCCCTGCAACTTTAGCGTGACGCTTGCAGACAATGTGGCCCTGACAAATTACACGTTTGGAACAAACAGCACAGGCCCATGGGTGAACGATTCTGCTGTGAATATCAGCGGATCCTCTTACCTTGCAAACACCACGAAAACGTTGAACTCTACAGTCGGGGTTGTTGTTCAGTGGGAATACTGGTTTGCTGATTCCAGCAACAACCTTAACAACACCGGTATCAAAACGCTGACGACTACAGCCGAATATGTCACAGTTACCTTAAACTCTCCTTCAAACGGCTACTCCCAATATTCCCGGGCAATAAGTTTTGTGTATACTCCAGTCTGCGTTGGGGACACTATCCAAAACACTACTCTCTGGACGAATGTTACTGGATCATGGGCTGCCACTCAAGGCAACACTACGGCAGTAGCGAATAACACCCAAAATACAATAGGCTATACGTTCAATTCTAACGGCACATACCTTTGGAACGTTCAGGTTTACAATTCTTCCATGTCCACGTTTGCCTCTTCGAACTACACGCTTACCCTGCTGTATGCTTCGCTGATTGTCACTCTGAACAGCCCATCAAACAGCACGTCGCAAACGTCGCTGTCTGCCACGTTAACCTATACTCCCATCTGTGTTGGAGACACTATTCAGAACGCGAGTCTATGGGTAAACGCCTCAGGAACTTGGCAGAACGTGCAGAACAACCAGACCGCCGTAGCTAACAATACGGCGAACAGTTTTTCATATACCTTCCCGGCTTATGGTATGTATGTCTGGAACGTCAAAGTCTATAACACGACAGCAGGAGTGTTCGCCTCCGCAAATTACACGTTGACACTAGACCCTACCCTCACCATCAGCAGTGGCACAGGTGGAGCAACTAATCCTGTTGCTGGAACGTACACAAACTACACGTCTGGGGCAACCGTAGCCATCTATGAGACTAATAGTAGCGGATATGATTGGAGTAATTGGCTGGTGAACGGTTCTTCGGGAGGCTCTAGCAATCCTCTCACGTTCACGATAACGGGAAACACCACAGCGCAGCCAGTGTTTTCCCTAACAAGCGTTACCGTTACCATAACGAACCCAACGAACACCACGTACACTTCAGACACTATTCCAGTCCAGTTTTCAGCTTCGGGCGGAACGATTGATCAGGAATGGTTTAACTGCAAAAACGGAACCGCTTGGATATATGCTTCGAACGAGTCTTACACTGCTGGCATCATGTATTTGGCTGGTTTTGTAGATGGCAGTTCCTACACTTTCTACGATTTTGCCAATAACACGGTTGGAACCGTTGGGCAAGCGACTGTGATGTTTTCTGTCTCGATTTCTGCGCCCTCTGGTCCTTCAGGACCAAGCGGTCCTAGTTCTGGAGGCTTGAATATCCAAGTTAGTGACTGTTCCGTGAGCGTGGCCCCAGGCGGTTCAGCGACAGCGTTGATTCCTGTTTCATGGGCTTCCCCGACCAACGTCTTTTTGACCCAGATTACTTTTCAGGGGGCAGGTGCTGACTGGCTGACAGGGCCTGTTTTGCCGTTGACATTGGGATCTGGCAACACGATACAGGTCGGGGTGACTGTGCCTTCCAGCGTTGCGGACGGAAACTATTCTGTTCAGGTTTCCAGTCAATTCACTTTTCAGAGCGGTATCCAAACTGTTGTTAGTCACGTGAACATTCAAGTGGGCGCGACATCGGGTCTAGGGGGTTTCGATGTGCAAGGATGGATAACGGCTCACCTTGAACTGGTCCTCATATCCGTTGCCGTGTTGGTTGGGGTCGTGTGCCTTGCGGTTGTTGCTGTGCGAAGACGAAAACATTGAAGGCAACGAAGAATCGTATCTTTTTTTCTTTTAGAGGTTCGTTATGAAGCTGAAAAGCCTTGTAGTGATAGCCTTTAATGTGTTGATTCTGCTTTGTGGTCCGATAGCGGTAATATGCGAGTTTGCTTCTTTTCTACCTTCTGCCATGTTGGAAAAAAGCGGTGGCATTGTTGGGCCGAATCCCTTTGTCTACATCGCAATAGTTTTCTTTGAGGCTGTGATGGTGGGTTTCTGTCCAACCGTTCTGCTGTTTCCATTCAATGATACAGACTCCCTTTTTTCTTCCAGCGTTGAGAGGACCACGCAAGAGGATAACCGGGCTCCTAGAAAAAGGTAAAGTCTTCCGTCCAATCATTTGAATTGTCACGACCTGAGCCTGATCCCTGCGGAATGATCCCTCTCGCTTGCCTTTTTTCTTTTAGAGGTCGCGGGAGAATGATTGACTTCATGCTTGACGTACTCATAACATTCGCGCTCGGCCTGTCCCTAGGAGCCTTTATCGTTTATGGGAAAGGAAACCGAATCCTCGGAACCATAGCCACAATAGTTCTCGGAGGCCTCTTCGGATACCTTCTCTTTCAAACCTTGCCTCTGGACATGCAATCACTCTGGTACATTCTACAGTTGACCGGGTCTTCGCAAGAGCTTAACCTTGCCTACCAAGTAGGAGGCTTTCAAGGTCTAGTCTCAGTTGCTCGTTACACGCAATATATCGCTGTGGCAGTTGGAGTTGTCATTTCACTTTTCGGCTATGGTCTAGCTTTGTTGACTTCAGAGGGGCTAGCAAGAAACGGAAGCGTTGAGAACGCTCGCTTTTTTCTATTGAGGTTGATTTGAATGTGTGGCGATAAGCACCTGCAGTACGATCAACCGCGGCCGTCGACCGGGGCGAAACCGAGAGGGTTCAAGCCTAAAGGCAAGACTGAGAAGCCGGACATGGCCACTCAAATCTCAGGTTCAGAAAATACTGAAGACTGAACCACTCAGCCTTCCCTTCTTTTTTCTTAAATAATCAAATAACCTTAGAGGGATTCATGGAGCGAAAGTGTGAAAGATGCGGGAGTTGCTGCGTTCAGCTTGGAGATTTGTATGATGTCACTGTGGAAGACATCAAGAGATGGGTCGAGCAAATAAAGTTTGACATTTTGTGGTACTGTTTTGCTTGGGATGATGCTTGTTTCGATATGCTGCTTTATGATACGGAGAAACTCATTCACTACTTGAAGGAAGATGCAAACATGGAAATGTGGTTCAGTCCACAGAATGGTGATGAGCTTTCCTTGTGTCCTTTTCTGAGGAAGGCTTATGGTAAGAACCAATTTGAATGCTGGATACATGACACCAAACCAGAGATCTGTCGAGACTACCTTTGTGACCCAAAGAACATGAACCCGCGCACCATCGTCAAAAAACCCTTCGAAATAAATCTCAAGGAGTACCAGAAGAAAAGAAGGAGAAGCCCATCGCACATGAAGTTTTGGCGCATGTATGCTAAAGAGATAGCTGACGATGCCGCGTCTCATTGACCGGGTGTATCCTTTGGAACGGTCTAAACGATGATGTTTCTACATAGGGAAAGTTTTTGTTTTTGAAAAAAACGAGACTATGTATTGTTGGGTCTAGGTAGCATTTTTAACTTGAATTAAAATTGGCTGTTTCTCCATAGATAGAGTTTGCGAGGCGGGGGGTCGTACATACTGTGTTCTCTGAAACTCTCTGTTTGCCTGGGTATGTAAGAATTATAGTATTTGGTGGGGGGGTACAAAATAACCTATATATACGTGTTGTTTTAAGAGGCATGGAAGACGCTTATCTTTTAAGTGCTTTTTTCTAGTGTAGGTGTTTGACAGTGGAGAATCAAACAGAACCGTTATCGTTAGAGTTTAAGGGAGTTCCTGAACTGGGAGAAAAGACCGAGTTGTTCTTGACCCTGGTGAAGCCTTCCACAAGTCGGACGTACAGAACGGCCTTGTCTTTCTTTGCTAAGTTTCTATGCGCTCGGGGAGAGGGTTCGGTTGACAGCTTCATACAAAAGGTGGATGATGATGACCGTAGGCCACTTGCTGAGAAGGTTGATTATGCAGCGCCTCTTCTTCGCTCATTTAAGACTTGTCTTGTGATGTCGGGTAAGGCTCCCAAAAGTACGCGAACCTATTTGGCTTCGATTCAGGGTTATGCGAAGTATCGCAAGGTTTCTCTGACGCTTGATTATCTTGGTATGCCCAATGACGATGTGCAAGTTCTCACGCATGAATGGGCTGACGCTGACGAAGTGGCAAGGTTCTTGGTTCTGTTCAAGCTTCCCGCATATCAAGCTCTCGGAAGGCTGATGTTTCAATCAGGTCTATCGGTTTCGGATTGTTTGAGTTTGACTTATGCAGATGTTGAAAAGGAACTGGGGAAGGTGTCTCCGCTTCTGTTAGACTTCCGACTTGCTGGGCGTTCTAAGACTGGGGTTCGATTCGTGACCTTCTGCGGCAAGTGGACGATTGACGCTCTCTTGGAATACTTAAAAGGCAAGACTCTTTATCCTGATTCCAGGTTGTTCGACACGTCCGTCGAAAGCGTTGACTCCTATTTTAAGACTAGGGCTATTGAGTTCATGGGTAAGTGGCAAGGCAAGACTAACCCTTGTAGTCCTCACAGCCTTAGACACGGGTTTCGCTCAGTTGTTCACATGGCACGTGTAATAACTGAAACTGACATCGAGGCGCTGATGGGGCATGGGTCCAAAGGAAAGGCCAAGATGGAAAACACGTACACGACTATCGGTCCTGAAGAGTGGCGTCGCGTCTGGAAGCGTTGCGAGCCGTGTTTGACGCCTTCATATCTTCAAAGCCCAATCAAGAGTCTTTAATCATCGAAATTCTTTCAAAAAAATTCCGTCAGATACATATACTGTTCTCGATGAAACTTTTTAACAGGTATTAAAAGGTAGGGAAGGGCATGGAGAAAGAGAGAGCCCCCCGATGTTCATACTTATCGTTCTCCTCTTCTCCGTTGTTTCGCTGTCATAATATAGCTTTAGTATTGTAGGGGGAGGGATTAGCGGGGCATACGTACACACATATCGTTTAAGAGTTAGAGGGTCGGTCAGCGTGTTTCATGGGCTAAACTGGGCGCTAATAATGGATTTTTTCTTTCCTTTTTTTTCTGAGTGACTATTAGGTGAGTCTTCATAGCTCATTTTTAATCTATATTAAAAGGCATCTGGAGTCCATGCTTTCAGATGTGACATCGGGGGTCATTAGTTACCCGCGCACGATTTTCCAGTTTTCTTGAACGCATTATAGTAAAATAATGGCTGGGGTGGGGGTGTATGGACCTGTGTTCTACTAGTAGTATTTGATGGGAAACCTACGTGTGGCTTTAGTATTTTTCTGTTAAGAGGTTGTGCGACTTGTCGAGTGAAGACAGGAAGGTAACAAGCGTCAGCTTCAATAAGCTTTTGTGGGCGAACTTCAGAGCTGAGGCAAAGCACCGGGGAGAACAGATTCAGGACGTGTTTGATCGGCTGATGGCTTCGTACATATCGCCTAAAGGGGAAAATACTAATTCCATTAGGAAAACTGTGAGTGTTGTGACTGAGGAAGAGGTTTGGCATCCACGTACTCCGAAGCTTGAGGTAGAAGAGAGCGATGAGAAAGAGGATTCAAAGGAAGAACCCACAGATGAAGAGGAAGAGGAAGATGAAGATGGCTTCAAGGTTGAGCCTCACTTGCCCGGCTTCGGAAACAACCTTGTTGAAGTAAAAGATGAACCTGAAGAAGACGACGAAGAGGATTTTGAGGACGAAGACGCTGAAGAGGAAGAAGAATGGTAACAATAGAAGAAACCTTGAAGAACATGACTCTAGGCGATATTCTTCCAGTTTTGAGTCTTAACTGCAAAAGGGTTTTGGTTGAGGATCTAGAGCGTGTCCTTCAAGGCATGGGCACTCTGAAGAATCATCATCCTTTAGCTGAAGTTTACAGGGTTATCAAACTGGACGTCGAGCGTGAAACGAAACGCTTGGAAAAGCTTGATTCTGAACTTCTGATAGACACTAGAACCTGAGCTGCTTTTTTCTATCAGTGATTGAGAATGAGTTACCAAAAGAAGCATGGTTCATCCGAATACTATTTGAGGTCTAGGAGAGTTCTTCCTACGGGTTCTAGGGCGCTACACGGTAACGGTCACGGCCACGGCGACAAATACCCCGGAATCAACAGGAACGTAGATTTTCATAAGAGCGATAAGCTAGTTGCTGAAATGGCCTTCTCGCAACGAAGCAAGAGAAGCCAGGCTATAGACCGTGTGAAGCTTGCTGAGATAACGACGAATCTTGAAGCATGGTTGCACAGTCCGAATAGGCTCGACTTTCCCGGCGTTGATACTCCTAATGGACGTTTGATTTTCAGCCACAAGAGTAAGCGAGCGCAAGCAGCAGACTTAGCGAAAGCAGCCAAGCGAAAAGTGCCTATGGAAATTTGGATCAAAGACACGGCACACACTGACCTCAAGGGCGTCGATACCAAAAATGCAAAGACTCAAGGACCAAGAGAGAAGGTTGTTCGCAAGTATAGGGTCGTTCCGAAAGAGGAAGCTAAAAAGCTGGAAATGAAGGTGTCTGAGTCTAAAGAGGCCAAGGAAAAGAAGCACACTCTTCCGTCGAAGGCTGAGATTTTGGAACGCGCTCAAGAGATTCATGCGGAAAAAGAAGTTAAGTCAGGTCTTCCTGCAAAGACAGCCGAGGAAGGCGAACTTAAGGAATCTGGCGATTTTGAAGCAGCTCGGAGCGAATTGATGAGTGGAGAGGGAAGCAAGGCTGATGCTCAAGTCTTAGAATATGTTCACAACATCAACAGCGAACTAGAGCCTCTGGGCTTCAAGGTTGTCGAAATAGACTAGACCCTTCTTTTCCCTTTTTTCTGTTGTGAGTCACGTTGCCTTCGCGTCGCGCTGAACTTGGAACCGTAGCGAGTCTATTGTTTCTCGGTTTCTTTTGGGCTTTCCTAATCGTGCCTTACCTGAGTTCGCAATCTTGGTTCTTGACTCTTTACAGCCCCTTTGCCTATTTGCTCTATAATCTCGGGTGGGTTATCCTTCTCTCGGTCATATTCGGCGCTATTGTTTCTCTTGCCCTCTACAAACAGAACAGGATGGGAGCCATGCTTCGAGTCGGTTTAGCTTCATGGGCGGCGTTCAGTGGATGCTTCGACCTCTGGCAACCCCCTCTCTACCTTTCAACGAGTGGTCATGTTTTGATACCTATGGGTACGGCGGCCTTGGAAAACGTATCTGTTGACGGCATGAGCGCAACGTTGTGGCGTCAGCTTTTCATGGTTTTTAGTGTTGACCTTGCCGGGTCTTCATGGTGGTTTATTTTGACGTATGTTGCGACTTCTCTTATCGCAATTTCGGCTATGGTCCTGCTTCTGTCTCCGAAACAATTTGTTAGGCTTTTCAAGGGCGCGTCTGGAGCCTAGCTTTTTCTAGGTTTTGGGCTATTTCTTGCTTTTGTTCTAACATTCCAGAAACAACTTGCACCGATTCCTGCAACCACAAGAAATATCGAACAACGTCACCGTCTTGTTTTCGTCCTAATTTATGGCCGAATTTTCCGTCGGGTTGACTTAGTTCAAAAACGCGCCTGGGAATATTGGCACTGTTGATGTTTGGATACCTGACTTCAAATTCGTCCTTCAGTTCCTCCATTGTAAGCATAGCGGTGGGCTCCAACTTCAAGAACATCTGCACGATAAGAGCCCTCATACTATCAAACGCGCTAGGATCAAAAGCCTTAGCTGTAGCCTGGAACCGTTGCTCAACCCTCTCGCGCAGCATCTTATTCTGAAGCTCCAAGGCTTTACATCGTGCGCGAAGGTCTGCCAATTCGTCTAGGAGAGCTTGTATGCCTATCATGCCTTTTGGGTACTCTTCCGTGTTAGTCTCTCCTAGTTGCTGTGTTTCCGTTAACTATGGCACAAGCTCCCTGAACCTTTGCGTGGAGGATAGCGGATTCTTCAGGGGTCAGCTTAGTTGGTGTGGAAAGTAAATCACTTTCACTCGACCGATTTCTCTCTCCTATTATGATCCTCCCCCCCTCTCTCTCACCCTCTTCCGCAATGTGTGAACCCAGTTGCATGGACCTAGCCATAGGGTTCACAACGACGTTTTTAGGAATGGCTTTAGATGTGAGAGAGAAATTATCATTGGACGCAACAGTGTTACTGGTTTTCACAACCTCAGGTATGATTTGGCAATTTTCCAGAACCATGAAATAGACTTGACCGCGTTTCTCATAGTGAACTAGGCCCAACAGTTCTAGGTATCCTTTAACTTCCTTTGCGGTTCTTCTCAGTGTTATAGTGGCGTGGCTGTTTGTTCCTGAGCTATACTGTTTGTCACGGTCTATCTTCTCGGTGGTTGTGTGTGGTTGTATTCCAAAATAGGCTTTCATGGTTGTGCGGTCCCAGTGGTCTATGATGTTGTGAAACTGTTGTTTGGCAGCGTCCACTGGCAGTTCTTTTGTTTGTTGGATGGCTAGGGTTTCTATGAACTCGATGCATCTAGCTCGAACCGTATTGTTTCCGCGTTTTATGTAGCTGTGCGGTTCAGTGGTGAAAGTGTCACGCTGTGCCACTTGCTCATTCATAGAACTAGGTTCTCCAGCGACTTCACGGTTTCCGTGTCATACTTGGCTAGTTCATTCCAGAATCCTTTTGCTGTTTCTAGCTTGCCTTGTTCAACCGCCAGGTCAAACGCTTCCACAAGAAAGATGTACGCCTTCAATTTCTGAGCTGCCGACACTTTCAGGGCTAGGGCAAAATTGTTTCCGTGTAGGTCACAGCTTCCGCCGCAACGGTCTAACTTCTCAGGGTTAAAAAACTGAGTTTTTGGTACTGGCTCCATATCGGAGAAGACGCTACGTTGATTTTGGTTTAACACGTATATCTCCTTATTAGAAAAAAGAAAACCGAGTTCAGAATCTCTCAGAACAGGTTTGTGACCGCAAACCTTTTATTACTTAATACCTATTCTTAATTGGTTTAACACGCATATCGGATGAGCTTGGTGGGAAACAGAAGGTTAAGAAGACTGTAGAAACTTGGCCTTCTTTTCTCTCAAGCATAAGAAACTTTTTGAAGTCTTCATTACCACAGCGTAGTAATGATGATTCATTGACACAGCGTGTCAATGTTGATTCTGTGAAGCCTTGTCGATTTTGCCTTCATAAGAAAGGTTTGCCAGTTCCCTTGGATGATACCGGTCAGTCTTGCCCTTGCAGTTGTCATCATTGACTTTTTCCTGAGAGTCACTATTCAACCCGAAAGCCTGAGCTATAAAAGAGCCATAAGGAGAAGGATAACTTTTTTGGGCTTTTGACTGAGCTTCCTTAGCCTTTTCTTTGTCCAGCTTGAAGAGGTAAAGGGGGGCAATCTCTATTATTCCATCCTTGAGCATTTCCTCGATTGTTTTTCTGACTTCAGCCTTGGCCTCTCTGATCTCATCTTTAGATGGGGGCAAATATGTATGTTGATCGTGGTTGAATCCTTTCGTGACAGCAATGCGTTCTGTGAGCCTTTGTACGAGGGCTTCTTTGAGCTTCGATGGACTGTTCAGAACGTTCCAGGGGTCTTTTCTAATGTTCTCTATTTCAGGGAGAGAAACCTTAAGAGACTTTGTTAAGAAGTTCGGGAGTTCAGTTGTTTCTGTGTTTCTTATGTCGATGATTGCCGTCTCGATTGTCCAGCTTTTCCGTCCAAGGCCTGGCTTGCTTATAGCTTCCTTGTATTCGTTATACCCTTGGTTCATTATGCTGTCTCCTTTTTCGACATTCTGCAAGAGCTTTTCCCAATTTACTGCTTTAACAACTTTTTTGCCGTCGAAATGAAGCAGTAAGGTAGCCTCAAAATTCAAGGCCTTCTTTTCTTCCAATATCATGTCTCGCACTCGAACTAGATCTGTCTTCTCACACATTTCCCTTTGTTTGGCAGTTTCAGTGTTGTCGGCAGTTCTGATGACGCTCTTAAAAAGGTCAACGAATTCTGAGCATAAGGTTCCCAGATAAATCTCTGGCCATTCTTTTCTCTGTTTCAACTCGTTCACTATTGCTGTCATTTTCTCTTTGTGTTCCTCATCAAAAACTAACAGAGTGTCAATGAATACCTTGCCTTCTGGACTCAAATCATACCATGACTTGACAGGAATCAACTGGGCAATATCTTGTCGAGCCCCTAACAGCATCTCAGGAAGAGTGTTTTTGTTTTCAGCCTCAAAGAAGGTCTTGTTTGGTGTTTCAATGTGGTCGAGCGTTTTTCTTTCTGCCAATGTTTTCTGGCCCAGGTCTGTCAACTTGTAGGATACAGGGATCGGATATTTGCCACTTCTCAGGTCCCTTTTTTTCTCGACTTCTTTCTTGAAGCCTTTGAGGTATTTTGAAACGGTAGCAGGGCTCATTTTGGTTATCTCAACTATCTCATTGAACCTATGCCATTCTCCGTCTTCCAAAGCTTGGAGAACAGTAGTATTCGCTTTCTTCGTCCTTGTTATCTGATCGTCTCCAAAACCTCGCATGGTCAAAACCTTTCTGAATAACTTTACGAATGACTTTAGCACGATAAACTATAAAAGAGTTATGCACAACTTTAGCACTACGTATGATTTGAGGTGATGAAGTGATAAACTCAAAAGGTAAGCGTCGGACATTCTGGGTTTCAACTGACATGGATTCTCTAATTGAAGAGACGCGCAAAAAGTTGAGGATGACCCGTTCTAATTTCTACCGATATGCTGCAACGAGATTGCTGCAAGAACTGTCCGTCCTGACTACTAAAGCCCATGAACAAGAGGTCCCTACGCCAGAGGTGAAAACATGAAACAGAGAGCCAAGTATTACGTCCTCTTATACGTCGAAATGCGCTCTGCAATAGACCTTTTGCGTCCTATTCTTGCGTCAGCAAACGTGCTTCACTTTTCTGATTTGGATCCTGCAGGTTCATCTATGCCGAAGGAAGCTTGAGATTCATGGTTGAGACTGAGATTCTGACGCTTCCTATGGACTGCATAACGCCAGACATCAAGGCTAAGGCTTCAGTTTTTCTCATATCTAGAGGTAAGAAAAACTTCACCGTGTTAGGGCGTTACGCCGTAACACTTTTTCTCTTGGGTTCAATTCTATGCCAAGGCAATATTCAGAATGGCGTTCTCGGCTTTTTTGGATTCTCAATGAGGATTTAGAACATGAGCGCAAGCAACAACGAATCAGAACAAATAATCGAAATTCCGTTGGATAGAGTTAGGGTAGACGCGAATCAACCGAGAAAAGTCTTTGACGAACAAAAACTGCGAGAATTAGCCTCCAGCATGGCAAAAGACGGCCTCATTGAGCCTATTATCGTTTATCGAGTTCCGAATGAAGAGTTTTTATTCGAGATTGAAGAGGGCGAAAGACGGTTTAGGGCTGCTGCACTTCTGAACTGGCAAAGCATACGCTGTATTGTCATAGAGAAAAAAAAAGAGTAAACGGCAAATTGCGAATAGAAGAATCGCTGAGAACATTCATAGAGAAAACCTTTCTGATAGTGAATTGGCTTTAGAGTTTAGGGCTCGGACCGACGAAGGACAGACGGAAGAACAAATCGCAAAAGACGTCGGTAAGTCGCGATCTTATGTGGCTCAACGGCTATTGATTCTTGAGGATCCCGGCATTTTCGAGGCCATGCAGAAAGGTGAGCTGTCTTTTGTTCAGGCCCGTGAGAAACTGTTTGCGTCTAAGAAACGTGAGGGTGAATCTCCTAGGTCTATGAGTGTTGCTGAAGTTTTGGCAAGTCTCGAAGTGCCTGAGCTAGTTCGGAATGGCGTTCTAACAGACATTCAGCGGCTTTATGACGCTTACGCCGCCGACATGGTTCGGTTGCGGAAGGCGATTTAGATGAGCGAGATAAACATCAGTGACGTTCATATTGAATTGCCAAAAGGCAAGTCGTTAGACCGATTGCACATGCTACGACGATTTTCTGACAACGTGCAAGCTTTGGGTGACAGAATCGGTTTCGCAGTATCGGCTAGAGGATGGGGCTATCAGTTGGCTGGGTTCGGCTTGATAACGAAAGATGACATTGACCTTGCCGAGCGTTTGATACATGAAGCCGAGGACTTGGGCTATATTCCTTGCGATTTTCTAGCCAAGGATGAGAGCAGAGCCTTTTCATGTGTTGAAATACCGCACGACATAACACCCGTTCAGTATTTGGGTCGATTGTTGTCTTTAGCTCAGAACGCGGAGAAATACTATGTTCCTGACTGGTGGGAAGGTGAGCGTTTCTATATTCAATGTATCGTGGAAAAGATAGACTTGAAAACTCTCTGGCTGCCGACTAGCTCCCGCTTTCATGTTCCTATTGCCACAACTAAGGGATGGTCCAGCAAGTTTCAGAGGGATGAATATGGTAGACGATTCAAGGAAGCTGAAGAAAAGGGTTTGGAATGTGTGCTTATGGTCGGCACAGATCATGATCCGCCAGGAGTCTATCAGTATGACAATTTGCGAAAGAATCTTGAGGACGTTCAACATCATGTTTGGTCCGACGGTACGCATGGCTACGATCCGCGAGATTTGATTATTGAAAGGTTCGCTCTGACTCATGTTCAGATTGAAAACTTGGCCTTGCCTTGGATAAACAACCTGATAACGTCAAGTGGCCAAGACCTAGGGAATCCTAACCATGCTCATTTTCACTTGCCTTATGTTCAGAACTACATTAAAGCGTTTGGTCGAAGGAAAGTTGAACTTAACGCCCTTCTAATGAATCCAGTGGAAGCCCAAAAAATCTATGAAGACGCCTTGCTCTACGGTGGCGAACATTGGAATGGGCTTGGAGAAAGTGTGCTATCTCAGTTTGACGCTAAACGAAGCGAAGTTGTGAATGAGATTCAGTCGTTCAGACGTGAGAACGGAATAGACGACACCATAGAGTCCGTACTAGCCAAAATACGCGGAGAGCACCGTTGAATGAAACGTGAGGCTTGACTTTTCAAGTGAGGGGTTTGGAATGGCTGTCTCCCACAACGCAACTAACTTCATAAGCGGCGAAACTACTGGGGAGTTCGTAAGCCAAAACGAGCCGCAACAGTCGTCCAGACCCCGAAAATGTCCTCAATGTGGTTCAAGTCTTCTTTACAAAGATGGTTTACGACAGCTTAGTGATGGTTCTCAGACTCAGCGTTACCTGTGCCGTGCTTGCGGTCTTAGGTTCAGTTTTGGACATAAAAAAATAAAAACGATTAAAGATAGAGAGAGGGGCGGTCAAGTGTGCGTATCCTGGCCAGGAACGAAAAACTTGACATCTGCAACCATAGTGAAGGTTGCGGGAGATAAGGAAGGAATACTAGCACAGTTCGAATGGAAATGTCTCAAACGCGGTTTACAGCCAAGCACCATTAAGCTTCGAATACAGCATCTAGCCCAACTTATGCGTGACGGAGCAGACCTGAACACCTCAGAAACGGTCGAAACGGTCCTAGCGGTAAAGAATTATCCGACACCTACGAAGTGGTTACTCGTCCAGTCATACAAATCATACTGCAAACTCTTCGGGATCCAGTGGGAGCCTATCAAAGTCAACTACGAGCCGAAAATGCCCTACATCCCAACAGAACAAGACTGCTTTCTGTTCATCGCCGGACTCTCCAAGAGGCTAGGAATATTCTGTCGTGCGCTGCTAGAAACTGGATGTCGCCGGGGAGAAGCTCACAAGCTAGAATGGACGGACATCAACTTTGAAAGCTGCAAGATTGCGATCACTCACCCCGAGAAGGGCAGTCTTCCCAGGTACGGGCTCAGAGTTTCAAGAACCCTCATAGACCTGCTGAACAGTCTTCCCCGCAAATATGACACGTATGTATTCAACCCTAAGAACGGCGTGTACTGTCAGGAGTTCCATATCCAGCGTAAGAGAGTGGCTGACAAGAACGTAAGACCCAGCTTCATCAAGATTCACTTTCACACATTCAGGCACGTCAGGGCCACGACGGACATTCTCAACGGCATATCAGCCTTAGAAGTTCAGCATAACCTGGGCCATAAGCACTTTTCGAACACGGAGAAATATCTGCATTGGACGGAACAACTCAGACCCCAACAGGACGAAAGGTTCTATTTCGCCTCCGTCGCCACTGACGAAGAAGCTGGGAAGCTGATAGAATCAGGATGGACGTATATCTGCAACAACCCAAACACAAACCGTATGCTTTTCAGAAAGGCTAAGTGATGGACTAAAAAACATACAATTACACTGGAAAACATACGCTGAGAGTTTAGGATTCGTGGTTCAAATCAACAATCAAATGCAGCGCGTTCCAGGATCTGTCTCTCCCGCTCTGGGCTAAAGACATCCATCACACGAGTATACATATCGGCTAGAAAGCAGGCTGGGCAAACTGGTTCCTTCGATGGCAAATGTTCGAGAACCCATCAGCATCTTCTCCAAATCCATTAGGATTTCTCACCAACAAAGATACTCTAAAAAGTCTCTCCAGCCTTCGATATGCGTGCGCTGGTGTACCATACCCCTAGATCCACCATAAGATCCAAATATGATTCGAGGAAATCGGGAAAACTGTGCCAACTCCTAAGAGAAACCTTTCGCTGAAATGCGTGAGCTGAGTGATTGATGCGTACGAAAAAGGCATAAATCCCGCGGGTTCCCTTTGAAAATCGCAGATCAAACAGAAGGATGGCTCATGTGCGTTTCATGCGTGCGTTGGACTTGAGTGGAAGATTACTGTTGCTTGGCTGCGTAATCTTGAGTAGAACAGGAGTGTGGTGAACTTTTAAAGAGTATTTGATCGGAACGGGTGGGTGGGCATACTTTCGAGTTCCGGGGCTCGGATCGCTGACGGCTTACTCAAGAATCTTTAATTTTGTGGAAGTCAACTCTACTTTTTATCAAATACCCCTACTGAAAGAGGTTGAGAAATGGAGAAGACATGTTCCCCCGGATTTCAAGTTTTCAGTCAGAGCACATCAATCAATAACGCACCTGTACAAGCTTCAGCCCGTGGAGGAGACGTTTGAAGCATTTGAACGCATGAACCAGATATGCAGCACGCTGGACGCCGAGGTCATGCATCTCCAAGTGCCGCCCTCTTTTGAACTAACTGAGACGTCAATCACGAATTTTCACAGTCTACTTTCCTCAGTGAGTCTCCGAAAGCTTCGGCTAGCTCTCGAAATCAGAGGGGTAAGATCCTCACAGCTTCCTCCTGAATTGCTCAAGACCATGCAAGAATACAACATTGTCCACTGCACGGACCTTTCAAGGGCCGAGATGCCGGCGTATGAATCTGACATGCTCTACACCAGACTTTTCGGAAAGGGGAAACACAATGTGTACCAGCCTACTGATGAGGAACTTGTAGAAATAGACAAAAAAGCCTCAAGTGGAAAGTCCGAAAAGATAGTTATGAGCTTCCACTTTGTTAGAATGTACAAGGACGCAGCGAGGCTCAAAACCTACAAGCAAACGGGGCAGTTTCCGATGGTTACAAGGTCGACGGGCTTAGATTCGCTCGAAGAGGTTCTGAGCGAAGATGCAAGATTTCCATCAACAAAGCAAGAGTTGATACGCAGCCAAGGATGGAAAATCTTTGATCTAACCGAAACCAAAAGAATCCGCGTAGAAAACCTGCTGGAGAAGCTGCCAGAGGCGACCTACAACGATTTAGACGAAGTCGCCGATAGGTTAGAACGTGTGATGAGATGAACGGTTTGGCCTCAATTCCCGATAACGTCCTTCTAGGCACTTCAGGATGGAGCTACAACGAATGGGTCGGCCCGTTCTACACGAAGATGGACAAGAGTAAGCTTCGCGCGTACTCTAAGATCTTCAAAACGGTTGAAATCGACTCTACCTTCTACAGATACCCATCAAAAGGCACAGTCATGGGATGGACGAGATACTCGCCTGAAGGCTTCATCTACGCGGCGAAACTGCCTGGGCTCATCACGCACGATAAGAAACTGAGTTTAAACGAAGGGGCAGAACATGATCTAGAGAGGTTCATTCAGCTCATGGAGCCTCTTATTCTCAGCGGAAAACTCGGGTGCATACTCATTCAGCTTCCGCCAAAGTTTGATTATCGACCTCAAGAACTGGAAAGCTTCTTCAAAATACTCCCCACCCAAGTGAGGTTCGCCGTAGAGTTTCGAGAAAAGTCTTGGATGAGAAGTGAGACTTGGAGTCTGCTCGAGAAATATCGCGTTGCCTACACAATCGTCGACGAACCTCTGCTCCCTTCAGATATCCATCTAACTTCAGACATCGCATATTTCAGATGGCACGGACGCGGCCAAAGACCGTGGTACGACTACCGCTATTCCGTCCAGGAGCTCGAACCATGGATACCGAAAGTAAAGGATGTCGCCGGAAAAGTCGGAAAGATATTTGGCTATTTCAACAACCATTACCACGGCTACGCTGTTGAAAACTGTCTCCAAGTCATGGAAATTATTGGAAACATAAACGCGAAACAGGCTGATGCTAAGAACAAGATCGAAAAATATCTGCAGAGTTCAGCCGAACTGAAGAGTTCTACGCTGGAAAGCTTTGTTGAACCTAGAGATATGAGTTTTGAGAGTCTGATTCACTATTTCGTTCCATCGGAGAGATTGCGGAGGGCTGAACAGATCGACAACGGTGAACTAACCATCCGAGAGCAGAATGCGAGTCGAATCAATGCTGTAATTAGAGACTACCATATAGTCATAAATGTAGAAGCTGCAACGATTTCACACGATTGCGCTGATTGGGAGAGAGTTCTGGCAACCAAGAAACTGTGCAAACACATCGCGAAGCTTCTTCTTTCGTTGGACAGAGAAAAAGCAACAGAAATACTCAGGAAAATGTACGCTGAGCAAGAAAAATGGCAGTTCATGCCTCACACAAGCGAATGACTAAGGCAGATATTGCGTTTTTCAGGCTCCTAGGCAACGTTTGATCTTGCCATCAACACGGTTAGGGTCTTCTCAGCAAACAAGGAGGATTTCACGGCTGCCTCACGAATTCAGGTGGCGCGCCCAGCGTTTCTTAGGGTCTTCTGCCTCATTTCACGACAGGTCAATTCGTGGACTGAGAAACCTTCCTACACATTTCATATCGACCCTAAGCAACACGTTCTGATTCAGAACAAGACTTGCAAATAGGTAGTTCTAGTTAATTTTCTGAGACAGAAAAGTAGCTCTTGTTTGAACATACGAATGTAATGAGTCGAATCAAACTATTTATTCTAAGGAAAGAAGGTTTAAGAGCGAAATTTCATTGTTCTATTTGCGAACAGAAAGTTGTGACCGAGTGGGACACGATGGGAAAAAGGCTGCAACGTAGGGGTGGAAAAAACCGAGGCATCGTAGGTATAGAGGCTGCAATCGTGCTTATCGCCTTCGTGGTGATCGCTGCAGCCCTAGCCTACGTTGTGATAAACATGGGTTTTTACGCGTCTCAAACAGCTAAATCAACTATTGACAAGGGCATCAAGGAAGCTACCAGCGCCCTTGAACTTGACGGGTTTGTAACAGGTGAAACAAACTCCAACGGGAACGTAACGTATCTTGCAATTCCGCTGAAGCTGGCCGTGGGCCAAGAGGACGTGGACCTGGCTGTGCACACTGTTGTTGTTGCAGTGGAAGGAGGGAACTTTTCACTTGCGAACATTTACAGTGGGGCGGTGACGTCGAATGAGACAGACATTGCCAACTTAATGGCGAGCGTGACCAATGCTCCGAACGCCACCTGCTTCATCTACAACAGTCAGTTCGCTACTGACACCACTCTCAAGCAAAACGCAAAGGCATACCTCGTCATAAACCTAGGAGACACGTATGCGCTGGCATCATACAGCAAGCTGACCGTTGAAATCAGAACAAGCGTAGGTGCAGCCCTGATGATCATGAGAGAGATACCCGGTAGCTTGCCCCGTGGCTCGATCGTCGACCTTGGCTGACAACCCAAAGTCCACTTCTGATTTTCTAATCTGATGAATAGACCAAAGTATTGCTTTAGATTCTGTACTCTTTTCCTTTCTCGACGAGGACCACTTTTCCTTTAAGGTCTCGCATGAACCTGTCTTATCTGGTTGACTAAGTTTGATGTTGCACGTATCTTGTGTTTGTTCTTGTTTGTTCATTGTTTCACCTCCTCTGGTGTGGTTTTTGTTTCTGTTAAGAGTTTTGGTAGTTCGATTTCGGCCCATAGTTGGCCGTATCTGATTTCTTCTAGGGTTCTTTTTGTTGGTTGCCTAGCGAGTTTAGGCTTATACTCGCATTGTTCTTGGGTTGTGCACATGCAGAGCACCTTCCTTTTAGTTCGTTTTGTGAACGAGAAGACAATATGCCTTTCCCGAATGAGCAATTTTTTAGGATTGCGAGGTTCGTGTATGGCATTTTGTTTCAGTAAAAAATTGCGATTGAGGCGCACCCTGAAGCTTTTGCGAAGGGGAAAGGCTTATGTCTTCGAGGACTGACATGCGTTTCTGTGTGCGTTTCGTGACTTTTCATATTTGGATGGATTTTTATAGTTGTTTTGCTAGTTAGATATTGCGCAAGGTTCGCCTGAGCGCAAAGCAGAGGAAGAACTGTTGTGATGTTTATGTTTGATTGAGTGATTTTGAGACTCTGTTTGGTCTGCTGTGTGGTGCTGCTTGGGGTTTGAGTTCTCTGTGCGGTTTAAGTTGAATTGTTGGTTTTGGTGGTTTTTTGTGGTTTTGTTCTGGTTAGGTTCTTAGTTGTTCTTCTTTTGCTGGCGCGGGTGGGCGTTGTGCCAAGAGGTAAGTGGTATGAAGACAAATATATTCCCTAGAAAATTGTTCCATTTAGGTTTTCTAGTTGGGAGTGGTTTATTTGACTAGACCGTGTCGTTTTGACTTTAGGCGTTGGTGTGTTTCTGAGTCGGGTTCTTGTACGCATGTTGAGCCTAATGGTAAAGTTGTGGCTTGTCCACTTCGTAGGGGCGGTTTGCGTTTTACTCCGAGGAAGGTGGTTACTGTTGAGTAGCCTGTTTTCAAAATGTTTTGTTTCCACGATGTTTTTTTCCGTAGTACGTCTGCGATGTTCGGGTTTGGTTGGGGTGTGGTTTACCGAGTGTTGTAGGCGTATTACGGAGGGTGTTGTTTTTGGATGAGTTTGGTCGTTTTGTTGACGGTGAAGCCGTTAGGGACATGGTGGACGATTCCGAGGCTATTCGAGTTTATGAGGAGAATGAGATTGAACATGCTTCGGCTGATGTTGAGTCGGCTGCGATGTGGGTTTACTATAAAGGTCTGACGTTAGTCGGTAAGGGTTCTGTTACGAAGGATAATTGTGGTCAATTTGGTGTTTTTAAAGGTTGTTTGAATGTTAAAGACCATCATGACCATTTTGATGCTGAGGGTAAAATTGTTCATGCTGAGGGTAAGGTGTATATGAAGAATGGGCGGCACTCGTGTGACCGTTATTCATGTCCTGAGTGTTACCGTCGCGTTGCTTTTCGTGAGAGTGTGAGGGCTGAGGAAAGGCTAAATGAGGGTTCGAAGCATTTTGGGCTTGTCGAACATGTTATCACTTCTGTTCCTATGAAGCTTTATCATGTTACTGATGGTAGTGAGTTGAAGCTTTTGTCTCGTGAGGTTTTGAAGGGTGTTGGTTTTTTGGGTGGTTGTGATGTTGTTCACGCTTTCCGTTACACTAGGGGTCGGGGTTGGTATTATGGCCCGCATGTGCATAATCTTGGTTGGATTCGTGGTGGTTATAATTGTCGAAACTGTCCTAAAGTTGATTTTGCTAGTGTTTCGGCCTGTTCGGGCTGCCATGGGTTCGAGGCTAAGGTTCGTGAGCAGTATGGTAAGACGGGTTGGATTATCAAGGTTGCTCGTGACCGTGTTTCAGGTCGGGCTGAGGTTCGTCGGAGTATTCGTAAGACAATAAGTTACGAGTTGGCTCATGCGAGTGTTCCTGTTGGGGTTAAGGGTGCTCGTTTGTTGACTTGGTGGGGCGTTGCGTCGTATCGTGGTTTGCATGTTACGCCGAAGATGGTTAAGGAGCTTTGCCCATTGTGCCAGCGTCCGCTTGAGGAGTTTCGTTATGTTGGCTCTGATGTTGATGTGTTGGCTCGGATTAAGTGTGGTGTTAATGGTTCTTTTTACGACGATTTGGTAGATGGTGGAGGCGTGGAGAATTGGGTTCCTGTTTCGCGTGACCGTTTCGGTAGGAAGATAGGTTAGATGGTGATGCTGATGGAACACTATTTTCCCTTTTTTTATTGTGGTTGCTGGAGGGTTTTCTGTGAAGGGTAATTCTGGTTTTTGTTGTTGTCGGGTTTGTGGTGGTGTGTTTGTTTCTGAGGCGGATTATCTTTTGCATTTGGGTTGGAGTTTTGATGGTAGTCGGTTTTGTCGTGGTGGTTGTGCGCGTGTTGTTTCTGAGATTAGTAAGATTGTTTTAGATGGGAGGTTGCGGAGGTGATTGTTCTGAAGAATGATAATGTAGTTACTCGTGTTAATCGGTTTGGTGAGGAGGTTCCTGTTTGTGCTCCGTGTTGTTTTGATGGTGAGGTTTGTCAACGTATTGGTTGGGAGTGTGTTCGGAGTGGTGCTGTGGGTTTTACTGTGTTTGGTGAGGCTTATGAGTCGGATGATGATGTTTGTGAGAGGTTTTGTGAGGAGGTTCCTAGGTATGTCGGTTTTCGGGTGAGTGAGGGTTTTTGGTATGGTAAGTTGGCGGTGTCTGGTGTTTGGGTCCAACTTTTCCGTGTTGAGTTGTGAATAGTTTCCTTCTTTCCTTTTTTGTTGTTTGTTAGCATGATTAGGTTCATCATTGTTTTTGTGTGTTTGTCTGTTTTTGTTTGTGTTGGAGCGCGAGGCGGAGCTGAGCGCGACATAATGAATCAGCTTGATTAAATAGAACTGTGTGTGGTGTTGTTATTTTGTCTGTTGTTGGTGTTCTTCGTTAGAAGGTGCCTTTGTTGTTTGAATTGTTAGATTCGTTTGTTTTAGTTTTGGTGTTGGCTTTGTCGTGTTGTCTGTTGACGTTGTTTTGAATCGTTGGATTCGTTTGTTTGTTGTGGTTGGCCTTTGGTCTTGGTATTTTTGGCTGTTTGTGTTGTGTGTTCAAGTTTTAGTGTCTGTCTGTTGTGTTTTCAATTATTTGGTTTTTGTGTTTGGAGCTGTGCTGGAACGTTTGCCATTCTTGGATTGCATCGTTTTGTTTGTTTTTCGTGGAGCGTACTTTGCGCGCCCATGATGCCTTGGCTCCCTTCAGGGAGCCTGAGTGCGGTTTTTCTGCAGTGGGCGTTTCTGTGTTGCGCTCCAATCCCTTTGGGTTTCTGTGTTGCGCTCCAATGGCTTTTGCGCTTTTTTGTTGCGCTCCAATGCCTTTGGGTGTTTTTTTGTTGCGCTCCAAGGGATTTGGTTTTTGTTGTTGTTGTTTGGCCTGTTGGTCTTGGTTTTTAGCGTTAAGTGGATTCCAGTTTCTGGTGTTATTAAGGTGGATGACAGTTTCTGTGTTCTCAAGTGGGTTGTTTGTCCTGATGCGTTGGTGTAATTGTTATTGTTATTGTTATTTGTTGTTTCATTTGATATTTTTGAGCATGGTTAGGTGTTTTGGTTACTGCTTGAGAGGGTTGTTTTGGTTTACCTTGATTCGGGTTTTTGGCTTTGCTTAACGGTGTAGTTCGGTGTAGTGTTGTTGTTTGTCCCGATTTTTTAGGGCGTTGTCGTCATGGTGTGTGATTTTGATACGTTGTGTCTGGTCGTGTTGATTTTGATTCGTTGTATCTGTTGTTACGCCTGATATATGTAGTTTCGTAATTTTAGGCGTTTTGATACATTTGGTGTCTAATCTGTGTGGCCTGATACATTTGGTGTCTAATCTGTGTGCCTGATGGCATGTGGCCCGTTTTTGTTTGTTGTTAGCGTGTGCGCTTAACTTTTTATTTGCGTTTTTTGCCTGTTTCTGTGACGTGTTTGAAGCCTGCTTTTATTAGTATGGCTTTGGTGGTGTTGCGGGGTCTTTGGATTGGTGGTATTTCTTCGTTGGGTTCTAGTATTCGGATTCCGATTGGGTAGTTTGTTCCGTTGATTTCCACGAGTGTATAGTCGGTTTTTGGTTTGTTCATTTTTGTTCCTCATTTCCGTTTTCTGAATATTTGGTATCCGTCGGCTTCTGTGAATTTTTGGTATCCGTTGTCGGATAACTCGGTGATTTCTTTTAGTGTTGTTGGTGTTCCGAGTTGTACGGTTTTTGTTGTGTATTCTTCATCTTCGGGTATAATGATTGCTTGTAGGTAGTGTTGTGTTGTGTCTAGTCGTGTGTGTCGCATGAAGCGTTGGGTTGCGATTGGGTCTTTGTTTCCTTTTCCGTAGTAGAATATTGCTCCTGCGTAGTTTCTTAGGCTTTTTAGAGTTATTTTCATCAGTTCGGGTTCGCATAGTTTTCTTGATGCTCTTCGTCGGTAGTATTGCCAACATTCGCTCATGGCTCTTGGGTCTGGGAATGGGTAGGGGTCTTGGTGTTTGGCTAGGTATTGTCTGAGCATTTCGGCTGTTGTTGTTTTTAGTTTGTATAGTCCGTTTGTGTGTCCTTTGCATCCTTTGATGCTGATTATTCCGTTTTCTGCATCTATTTGGTTTCGGTGTGTTTTGTGTAGTTCCATTCCTTCTACGGCGGTTTCTGCCATTATTTTGAAGATTGTTGCTCCTCTTCGGGTTGAGGCGTTTATTATTTTTTCGATGTTGGCGGTTGTTGGTATTAGCGGTATTGGGTACGTGCATTTCATTCTTGGTCGGTAGAATGGTATTTGGTTGAGTCTGCAAAATCGTGAGTAGGTTGTGAATAGGCATTTTTGGTATCCTTTTGATGCTGTTGTTTGGTCTTTTCTTTTTAGTGTTGTTATGTATGTAGTGACTGCTTTTTGGTCTAGGATGTTTGCGTTTTTGGCAAGCCTTAGGAGGCGGTATTTTTGGTTTTGGAATTGTCGTTTGTCGGGTATTTCTTGTTCCATTGGGATTAGTGCGTTAAGTATTGCTTGTTCTTGTGGTGTTGTCTGTGTGTTTGCGGTAGGTTCCTCGATTTCTTGGGTAGTCTCGCATGAACCTGCCGAACAATTCAGCATTTTCTGTGTGTATAGGGAAGACTTTCGCCGCGTCCATTTCCTTTAGAAGAGACTTGAGCTGCAAAGGGATTATGTGCCCTGAAACGTGTACGTGGTACTGAGGCAGGCCGTAATGATCCAGCCAGTTGGCGAGCCTTTTGAAGTCAATCTCCATTTCCTCGTTGAAGGGTTCCGACGCAGATAGAACGTAGCAGCTGCCTGCTTGCGGCTGGATTTCGACGAGCTCTTCGAAATCGTAGGGAGACAAGCCTAACACTACCCTGCACTGTTGCTTCGGAGCTTCGAACACGTCGATGACCTTGCCCGCGTATTGTTCTAAGACTTGGCTTTCCCATTTATCGCGTCTTTCCTTCGACTTTCGAAAGATCAGAACATTCTTATCATTCAAGTTCAGGACACTTGAACCCCTATCAGTTCGCAGTGCTTCCAACAGGCAGGCTTGTCTGAGTGAGACAGCTGGGCACCGCCCATTCTTCTTGGCGATTCGAAAGAAACTGTTCAACCGGTCAACATCGGCTAAGCAAACTCGGCAAGCACAATATCTTCTGCCTCGCTGACGATACAGTTCAATTTTTCTTCAACTTCTTTTTCAGAGGAAATCGACGCACCGGTCATGTCCGTGGCTTCAGTGATCACCGCTACGGGTTCTGCTTCTCACACCCTGTCCACAAAATCACGGGTCATCTCCGGTTTGGCGCCGTGGATTCGAAAGTCTCCCGTGTACACCACCGTGCCTCGGGATGCGTTGATTACGAAGCCATATGCGCCTGGCACAGAATGGTCTACATGAACTGGCTGGACATCTAGGCTGCCAACTTTCAGCTTTCCTCCCGTTCTCAATGATTTGAAGGGGATGTCCTTGACGCAAAACTCCAAGTCGGTTCTGCACGTTTCGCCCAGAGCTTGCAGAATGGTTTGTGTTGTTTCGCTGCAGTAGATAGGGATTTGACGATTTATGAAGGACAAGTAGGTTGAGTGGTCCAAGTGGCGGTGAGAAACGAATACAGCGTCGACTTCCGGCGGCCTGCTGTCCAACTTGTAGATGCCGTCAGGCTTTGGTAAAATCTCAAGCTCTTGCAAGCTTTTCTCGCTCTTGGGTGAGAGAAAGGGCGGTGAGTAGAACTGTCTTTTCATGCTGAAGGACATGCTGAACTCAAAGAAAACTCTCGTGTCTCCGTCTCTGAGCAGAATTTTGTTGCCGCCGATCTCGCTCACTCCGCCGTAGAAAGTTAAGGGTCGCTTCTTGTTTAACCATGCCTATTCCTTCAATTGTTCCGCTTTTCTACATGCATTCGAGAGAATGAGCATCACGTGTGGAAAGGTGAACACGCTGAAGACCTTCGTGTATTTCGCGTTGCCCGCATTCTCGACCGTCTTGATGTTTCCGCCAGCCTGCAAATAGCCTGCAATGAATGCCTTTGCCATCAGTTCCACCCGACGCGCGTCGGCAAACGGCGAAATATAATGGCCAGAATAGTATAGGAATTCTGCGACGTCCCACGCTCTATCTCCGTTTCGGCCGGCCTGCTCCAAGTCAGTGAGGTAGAGATCGCCCTTTCTGTCAACCAGAACGTTCTCGGGCTTTGTATCGCCTAAGGAAACACCCAGCGCATGAACCTTGGCGAACAAGTTGCCAACCTTTGCCATCAGTTCAAAGTCCTTCTTCAGTTCACTATCATTCTTTGAAACGGCGATTCTTCTCACTGCGTTGCTGAGGTCTTCTCCCACAACGTATTCCATAAAAACCAAACGCTCATTTGGACTCACGTACAAGAGCTCTGGCACCGCAAAACCTTCTGAGTGAAGCAATCGGTTTATTGCACATTCTCTCTCAAGTCTTGAACTTCCCAGAACAGCAAAGGTTCTAGTTCCGACAGACCACAGCGTGAGAGGAAACCATTTGAAGTTTGACCAGTCTCTGAACCTTTTTACAACAACCCTTTTCTCTTTGCCATCAATACTGGCACTCACTAGGTAAACATCGTTCAAGATACCCCCGATGCTCGCGACTTTGATTTGGGCGCTTCCGTCTGCCCTGAGAACTTTTCTGGCAAAGGCTCCAATGTCCATCCTGTTCGCCAATGGAACAAGGCCACTGGCAGTCTTGACGTACACAAGGTTCTTCGGGTCGTCGATTGGCATCCCAGCCCTTGCGCCTTCCTTGAGAATTCTCTGAAAGCTGAAGAGTGATTCAGTGTTCTGCGAAAGAACATTCAACATCTGCGGAAGCATCCCCAACAAGGAAGCAAAAAGCGCCCTATGCCCTGTCTTCAAAAGACTTGTGAACCGAACCTTTCGAGTTCTCGCTTTATCGACGAACTCCTTTGAAATCTTCACATAGCCCTCGGAAAGGCGGATATATCTGTCTTCCTCCAGCTTCTTCAGAGCGTCCAAAAACCCGCCCAGAGTTTGTTGGAGACCCTTCTCTTCTTTGACAAGGTTTGATAAGGAATCGAGCATGGGTGGAAAAAGCCTGGCCCTCGTCAGCCAAGTCTCGAACATGAAGTACTCTGGCTTTATGTAGAACTCGTATGAAAGCTCTGGAAAGTCCAGAACGAGGCTCTGGAGAAGTTCTAGGATGAGGCGTCTCTTCAGCATGATTTCTTGAAGGTACAAATACTCCTCATTGACCATTGGCTTGTACGGAAAAATCAGTCCGCCCGCGAGAGCTTCACCCAGAAGACCCCTGTCCACATCCCTTTCGAAAACCCATTTGTCGACCGCCAAAACCACTAGACTGCTCACGCCGAGAGCCTTGACATAATTCATCAGTCTAGGCTGAAAATCTTCTATAACCAGCAAGACCTGGGCAACTGTCCTTGACATCGACAAACTTGAATAGTTACTGCACAAGCATGCCGCAGCGATTCGCGAAGACCCTGCAATGTGTCTGCTAAAGCGCATGATCTCTTCGGTCAGCTTTTCGTCTTGACGTTTTGAGCTTTGAACCAATATTTCACCCAACGGAAGATGCGGCCATCATAGAATCTATGTGCGTGCGAGATATAGTTAATGTTTCCCGCCGTGTTGGTCAATGTTTTGAGGTTTCAAAACGCGTTATTTGCGCTCGATTATCTTAATGTAGGCAAATGCCGCGCTCAGAGTGAAGATGGCTGAAAAGACAACGACATTCAGGATCGAGTAATAGGAGAACTGTGGAGAGCCCAGCAGGAACGAGCGAATGGTGTCAGAGGTGCTGCTCAGGGGGTTGATTTCTGCGAATGTTACCAACACGGCTGGGAACTTCCCTTCTTGTCCAAGCTGCTGAATCAGTGAAAGGGGGTAGAAGACGCTACTGCAGAAGAACAGTGCGTAGTAGACTAGGCCTCTGGCTGTGACGAATTTTTCTAGGCTTGTTGTTGAAACTGCGATGGCTATGCTTAGACCGGATATGCCGATGGCCGTGAGAAACAGTAGTCCCAAAATGACGAAGAACTGTGGCAACGTTGGAAGGCCAAGAAAAACAAAGCATGTTGCCAGTAGTGGGGACATGTAGATCATGCCGCGCATTCCTCCTGAGAGGACGCGTCCGAGGGCCAATTCCATACGTGTCATGGGCAAGCACAGCATGTAGTGGTGCACTTCTCGTCGGCGTTCCATGTTGATTTCTCGGCCTATCATGAAGGCTGAGGCGAACAAGCCGGTGACGACGAGGCCTGGGGCGAAGAAGCTGAAGTAATTCTTTATGGTTAGGTTTGGGTTCAACACTTTGTTGTAAACGACGGCAGTGATGAACAAGTCGGCGAGGTTCATCGTGATCAGGCCTACGAGCCACATTTTGTAGCGCAGAAAATTCCTGAAGTCATGCTCTATGATGTGGATGACTTGGCTCATATCATTGCCAACCTCCGCCCTCGATCCGCTTATCATAGATAGTTACGCCCACAAAAGTGAAGAATCCGAAGAACGCGACCACAACAAGCACCGGCAACAGCGGGTTGTCCAAAGGTGTGACGGCTGTTCCCCATCGGAAAAGATCTGTAACGTATGTAAGAGGGTTCAAAGTGGCTAGCCCAGCGTACAACGGACTTGAAGCTTGCAGGACTGCCAACGGGTACATCGCCGTGCTCAGGCGAACGATCAACGCGTCCAAGACGCCCATCAAGATGTCAAAACGGTCACTGGATTTTATGATGACCGCCAGTGTGATGCTCATTCCCGAAATTCCAAAGGCGAACAGGAAGAGCGCGAAAAGAGAGATCAAAAAGGCAACGGGGTTCAGCGACCCGATGACGTACAACGACACGGCTATCAAGGGTCCAACGTAGATGAAGGCTCTCAACCCTCCGCCAATCGATCGACCTAGAACCAGTTGCCGCCTTGACACGGGAAGGCTGAGCAGATATTCAAAAACTCCATGTTCAGCTTCTTCATAAAGGTCAAACCCGATGAATATGGCAGCTGAGTAAAGCGTCATTATGGACAAGCCAGCTACGTAGTATCGAAAGTAATCGAGAAGCGAGTAAGCTGTCAGCGAATAGTTATCTGCTGCATCAGCGGATACGATCTTCACAGACCACAAACCAACGTCAGGGGTGTTGAACCCGAATTGCAAGCTGTAGTTGCCAGCTGTGGGATCGAAGTGCCCACCACCAGCCAAGGTGCCATTCGGAAAATACACGTGAACATCACCATGCCCTTGCGCAGATGAAGCGTTGACAAGTATGGAATTCAGATCGCGGGTTACATTGATATCGAACACATACGTCTGATTAGGTTGCAAGTACGTAGTCCCAGTCGTCAACGTGTGCGTTGGTATGTTGATCATACGTGAAGCGATTAGCCCGAACAAGACTATTTGCGAAACGAACCAAATGGCTCGCATGATAATCATGAACCTGTACTGGAAAAACAGGCGGACATCTCTTTCGATTACTAGGAAAAGCTTGTTCGTTGACGGTGTCACTCCTTGTCTTTCTGCGCTTCTTCAATGGTCAAACCGGTGTAGTGGGCGAACACGTCGTCGAGGCTGGGTTCACTCATGCGGAAGGAAAGGATGGGCGCGTTGTGCTTAACGAAAAGGCTCATTATTCTTGGGACAACTTCTTCCACCCGGTTCAGGTAAAGGCGGAGGCTTAAGGGCTTGAGCTGCAGAACGTCCACGACTTCTTTGAGACCCTTCAACTCTTCAACGACTCCCACTGGCGGAGCCTTCTCGAGTTGCACGTCAACGATGTCTCCTCCTACGATGCTGTCCTTAAGCTTTTTAGGCGTGTCGCACACGAGCAGTTTGCCTTTGTGCATTATTCCAACTCGGTCCGAAAGCCTGTCAGCCTCATACAGCTCGTTTGTCGCCAGAATGATGGTGCTTCCCTCGTCTCGGAGCTCGTAGAGCATGTTCCAAATCTTGTGCTTGCCGACGATGTCGATCTGGGCTGTGGGTTCGTCAACGATGGCTATTTTTGGTCTCTGTATGAGAACCTTCGCCATCTCTACCCTCTTGCGCATTCCGCCTGAGAGCGCGTGAACGTTCTTCTTGCGTGCGTCCCACATGTCCACTGTATTCAGTACTTCCTTCACTCTTCGCTTTCGCTCGCCCGTGGGCAAACCGCAGACTTTGGCGTGCCAGTTGACAACGTCCCAGGGCGTGCTCACGAACAGCATCTTGGGTTCTTGGAAAGCTATGCCTAGCATTCCACGCACTTTTTCGGGTTGTTTCCTTATGTCATAGTCGCCTACGCAGGCCGTGCCCTCTGTGGGTTTGATGACGGTGGCGAGCATCAGAATAGTAGTGCTCTTGCCGGCGCCGTTTGGTCCCAAAAGACCGATAATCTCGCCATCTTCGATGTCTAAGTTTAAATGATCTACTGCGGCCACGTTTCCGAACTTTTTGGTGAGATTCTGAATTCGAATTATCGGCGCCACTTTTCGCACCAAACGAAGAAAAGCAAGTAATGAACAGCTGACTAATTAAGGTATTACTTGAGACCGGCAGACAAGTTATTCGACTACGTACCTGAAGGATATGTATTCGCCGGCCGTCGGGCTTTTCCTGATTACGCGCAGTATATCGCCCGGCTTGGCGCCTATTGCTTTGACGCATGGGTCTAAGGAGCTTATTTGTGGCAGTTGATAAGCGTGAACCTTGTACTGTACGAGCAACTGTTCCTTCTCTTCGTCCGTCAGGATTTCATGTTTTGGAACAAGCTTGTGTTCGAACAGGTCGAAGGCCGGGAAGGTTTTTGGCAATAGCTCTATTTTTTTCTTCTTTGCACCAAGCTTGACCGCATGCGTGTATCTTCCATCCGTGACGATTATTCCTCTTTCCACTTCAGCGTCCTTCATTGCCTTTGTGACACGGTTTACGCTGTTTATGCCCACGGTCGTCTCGCCTGGGACGCACCATATCAAGGCTTTCTCTTTCTCCTTCGGCATATTAACAATGTAGCCTATCGCATCTTCATGTTTTTGTTTCTTAATCAGCTTGTAACCCCTGAGTTTGATCAGGGTCTCAGCTTTCCGTTCTTCCAAAGTGACTTGTTGCTTGCTCAAACTTCAGACCTTCCCGAAAACATTCGAAACCTAAACAACGCATTAACCCTTAAACCTTGCTATTAAGGAATGGAGGATGTCTCCCGCACAATTCCCTCTTTTTTCGTGTATTTAGTTGATGCTTTTGTATACAGACTTTTTGCGGTGTTTGCTCAAGGACAAATCTTATAGCGCGTGCGCTGAACTTCGCAAGGTTCAAGTCTTGGTGAAAAAGCTGAAGGAAACGACGAATGTGAGGGCTAAAACGATTCGAAAAGCGTGGTGGGAGGGCTAACAGACTCTATAATGATGAGGCTGGCTCAGCGTGCATTGTGAACTTTCGTATTGACAGGTTTTATGCCGTTACTCAAGACCCTTTGGTGGTTTCGATGAGTCACGCCTACAGTGTTGAACGTCAAAAGCAAAGGCCAATGGGTCAGCGCGCGCGGGTTCAAGTCCCCTTTCAAATAGCGACCACGATAAGATCGATAGAACCTGTCTTATGTGCATAATAACCCCAAGCTACCGATGTTTTCTTCTGTATATCGTGGTAGCGCGCGCTTGGCAGTCAAGCTATATAAGTGATGTTGAGAATACTGACATGCGCGTTCCAGTTCTATTATTTTAGCGATGGATTTGCGCGTCAAAAACAACAGAGTGGAAACAAGTTAGATGGCTAAACAAATTTGGAGAGGTAGAGGCAGGCCTCCGAGCATGTATTCATACAAAGATGGAAGGATTCTGGAGAACCTTGCCAGAATCGCAATGCTGCATAAGGTTGATGCGAGTGAATTTTTCAATTGCATTGTGGAAGCTTGGAATCACGAGGGGTCAGAATGTGAGCAGTTGGTTATAGAATGTCGTAAGAGGACGAAGAATTCAGCGATTTTTCTCTTCACCACCGGTTGTAAGATTGTAGCTCAATTTCCAATATCGATTAGCATCTTGCAA
>Ga0187866_1000587_pt1 | contig 40807 bp, 35 predicted proteins | sample June2016WEW_11_1_3_FD_133013 | JGI IMG/M metagenome (GOLD analysis project Ga0187866, IMG submission 133013) | Peatland microbial communities from SPRUCE experiment site at the Marcell Experimental Forest, Minnesota, USA - June2016WEW_11_150 | ecosystem: Environmental > Terrestrial > Soil >...
GAACTTGGGCGAATTGCGCATGAACGAAGCCGATTACGCGAAACTCGCAGAGCTAGAAGACGCCTTCGAAAGGAAGGACCTTGAATACTTCAAGACTTTCCTAGGAAAATCGAGTGGTCTTCCATTGCTTTTGCGTGTTCACTCTGTCTGCATGTTAGAGCACATAGGAAACGAAGACATTGTGAAGGCACTTGGTCAGGTCTTGAGGGATGACCCTAGTCCACTAACAAGGCATGAAGCAGCCTTCACCCTCGGTCAGCTGGGTTTCCCCTCAGCCGTACCAGCCCTTGTTGAAGCAATGCTCAAGGACGAAAGCCCCATTGTACGGCATGAGTCGGCGGTAGCCCTAAGCTCGATTGGGGCAGAAGATGCGCTCCCTGAACTGGAACGAGCAATCAACGATAAGAACGAGGATGTCAGCAACTCAGCTCTCATTGCCTCCGAATATTTGACGTATCTGAGTCGAAAACGTGATAGCGTCAGCGAAATCGGAGCGACCTTGAAACCTAAGATTCGCCTATAGTAAGGAATCTGCTGCGCGTCGGTATGAGGCACTGGCCGCGTTCGCGGAAGGATTTAAGGAAGTGGATGTTTTCTTGGGGATTAGGGGCGGTGGTCCAGACCGCGAGTCAACCCGCGTGGGGACAACTTGGTCTAAGATAGCGCGAGACGCCTTAAAACCGGTCTCGGGACCAGTTGCCTGAAACGGCGAGCACACCGGTGATCGAGGGTTCAAAATGATCGCAAACGATCATGACAATCCCTCCCGCCCCACCATACTTTTCATGTAAATCCATACCTTTAACACCGTGACTTTGGCTTCTATGGCTCCTAGGTAGCCGCTTTGGTGAAGTTGGAGGAGCCGGATGTCGGCGGTGTGGCTGATCTCCCGCATGCGGGAGCTGCGGAGAAGTATCCGGCGGCTGGTGAGCGTTCGGAGATTCTTGAGCGGTCGCCCTACCATTACCTGCTAGAGGATAGTGATGTCCGCCGTTGGTTCCGGAACGTGAAGCGTGGCAGCCAGGTGACCGCCTATGAGTGGGTTCGGCGGTTGGGTTGGGTTTGCAGGGAGTTCAAGGTTACGCCGCAACAGTTGGCTAGGATGAAGCCTAAGACCGCTACGAACTTCCTTTTGGACATGGTTTCGGAGCTGGAGGATAGGAAGTTCAGCGGCAACTACATCGACAACCTCGTCAAGCCGATCCGGAGCTGGTTTGACTACAAGCAGATTCAGCTTCGGTCGAAGATCAAGATCGTCGGCCGCGGGGGTAGCGTCCGGTACAAGGGAGAGCATGTTCCGCTGCCAGAGGAGTTGAAGCGGGTTCTGGATGCGGTTGATTTGCGGAAGAGAGTGGCTGTTGCGCTCGTCGCCTTTCTCGGGGTGCGCATACAAGTGCTCGGAAACTACGACGGCTCCGACGGGCTGGAAATTCAGGACTTTCCGGAACTGGTCATCACGGGGAAGGAGGTTGTTTTGCAGAAGATTCCGACCCGCGTCATCGTCCGTGAAACTCTCTCCAAAGCCAGACACCAGTACGAGAGCTTCTTGAACAAGGAGGGATCCGACATCCTGGCTGAGTTCCTCCGAGACAGGCTGGCTGCGGACGAGAAGCTTGAGCCCCACACGCCGATTCTACCGGTTACACAGCGGAAAGTCAGCTGGGGGCACAGCTACAACAATTTGGGGAAGCACCTGCGGACCCAGACCATCGGCGAGTTCCTGCTGAAGGCGGCGATCGTGAAGACAGGGTTTACCTGGAGACCATACGTTCTACGTCGTTATGCGGACACGAGGCTGATGATGGCGGAGGCTGATCAGCTCACGATCCCCAGCTGGAGATCCTTCTGGCTTGGTCACAAGGGCGACATTGAGGCGGTCTACACTCTGAACAAGGGCGCCTTCAACTCCGACCTCCTTGAGAAGATGCGGCAGTCCTACCAGAAGTCTTCTGACCGTTACCTCGGGACTGCGGTGGCGCCGCCCAGCGAGGATGAGATATTCGCCACGATGAACCTGCGTATCCTCGTCTCAGCAGGTATGCCACTTAATGAAGCGAAGAAGTATAACTTGGCTCGTATCTCGCATGACGAGATGTCCAAGCTCTTGGATATAGCGAAGAAGAAAAAACTGAAAGCAGGAGAGCAGATTCCGCTCGAGCCAACAGAGAAGAAGAAGTTGAGGCAGCTGCTCAGCGACGGCTGGAAAGTGACCAAAGAACTCCGCGACGGAACGCTTCTTCTTGAACGCCTTTAGAGGCGGCCGCGCTCCATGTACAATTGTTTGAGGTACATTTGCAGCTTGACGAAACCCTCAGTGCCGGGCAGACTGTCCGGTTCGTCCGAGATCATTCTGAGAAGTTGGGAGTTTGGGTCACGGATGACTCTGCGGGCGTCCTCCTTCAGCTCCCTCATGCTGATCTCATCCGCCATGCCCGCGCCCCCACAAGTCAAATATGAGGTGCGGAGGTAATTAAGACGGGTTGGTTGCCTTTGCCGGAGGAAGCCCCGAATGATGACGAGATTTTCCGGACTCTGAACAGGCGGTTCCTGTTGATGGCGGGCTACTCTGAGCAGCAAGTACTTGGACTCGGTGATCTCGCAAGAATCTCCCACGACAAGATGGAAGATTTGATCCAGAAGAAGGGACTCGCTGTCTTCGGAGAAGCCTTCAACCAACAAGACAGAATCGTAAAGCCTCTTCACGATGAGAAGAAGAAATAAGTTCTCTCAGCCCTGGCACAGCGGTTGCGGCAAAGTCTATGCTTCGTGAGCACTAGTGAGCTGAGCTTCTCCGGGCCCATCATATCGTCGGGTTCGATGCCATTTTTTGACAGCGTCTGCCTTGTTTTGAGCTGTTTTTCCTTGATTTTCAGCCTGGTACCGCTTTATCAGTTCTCACACGAATTCAGACAGGAGTTACATTACTTCTATGATCCGTTTCGACACGTAGTGGGTCCGAAGGAACCCACTGCGTATACGTGGTGGGTCTTCACCAAATTCAGATTGAGTGAAGACAAGGTACTTTTTCTGACCTCATTTCATCGTAATAAGGCTCCGTTTCTCTTTAGCGTTTGCCTGATGTTAATGTAGGAATATCCTAGTTGGAATCCTAGGTGAAGCTGAAAGCGCCTGGGGTGGGCAACCATGCGGCTAGGTGTTACGTCGTGAGCTAGACAGCGGATGAAAGTGTCGGCAAATTGGCTTTTTGGGGCGTCGAAAAAATTGGGCTGTCAAGTCGTCGTTTAACTATCGGTTCCGCTGTCTGCTGGTTCAACGGAGAACTGGCTGGTGTGCAATGTTCGAAGTGCAAGTCTGAGATGAAGGAGGAGAAGGTGCAGGTTCCTGATGAGCGGGCACTGTTGCCTACGATGGTTGAGCGAACGCAGTTCACTTGCGTGAACCCGAAATGCGAATCATTCAATCGCCCAGTAATTTTGAAGCCGTTGCCCGGGCCTCGATTTCAGCGGGGTACGAAATTCCTGTCGGATTTGGAGCAGTGGCGGCTTGAGCAGCTCCGAAAAGTTGCTATGGCGTCCGGCCTCGAAAGCACCTCGCTAAAGGTAGTTGATGCGATTGGCACTTATTTGATGGCGGGGCTTGGAACTTTGATGGAGATTAGTCAGGGAGCTCCAAGCGTTGCTGTTAGGGTTCGAGCCGGTGAAGCGCAAAGGAAGATGGGCGAGCAGAGTGGAGGCCAGCTGGTTACCCTAAGCCCGGGGGACGTTATCGTGACCGATCGGAAGACTCACAAAATGGTGCTTCACAAACTGAAGAGCGAGTGGACAAAAGAAGACGAAGCGAAGTACGTGACTGCTGACTATCTTCTCCAATGGGGTCAAGAATTCTCGCCTGAATGGCTGATTGAGCAGTTACGTGGTGACGATCTACAGGCAGAACTGCTCCGGTTATTCTACAACCACTTCAAGGCGAGCCCGGGTATGTCACTCAAAGTCACGGCGAAGGAGGCCGCCGCTCGAATCGGCAAAGACCAGGCGGAGGTTCGCAGTGAACTTGACAAGTTGGAGAAGCGCGGTCTTTTCCATAGAACCGAACGTGGAGAGTATTTCACGGGGCCTCCGCTGCATCCGAGAGTACTTGAAAAACCGAAGCCACCGCTTGAGCAGCAGCCTCAGCAGGTTACTCATGAGACCCAGTGTAAGATTGCTGCGGCATGCCTCAGAATACTTCGAGAAGTCGCTATCTCATCCGAATTCGACGACACTGCTCTCAAGGTGGTAGAAGCAATCGAGACGATGGAGGCGGCAGCTCCCGCTTTGGTCGAGGTTGAAATCAGTGCCCGCAGTCCCGCGGTCAGAACCTATGCTCATGAAGCGCTAGTCCGAAGGACGAAGTGAATGGTACCTTCTTGTTGATCGTCTACTTCAGTAACCATGAGCCTGATGCGATTGGGCCGGTTTTTCTGAGACTGCTGGGCGACTCTAAGATACTCGTAGTGGAAAACGGAAGCTGCGACGGCAGTGAAGAGTTGCGGACTCGGTTGCTGAACGAGCTTAGTTCGGGGAAGAAGACGCCTGCACAGATTGACAACCTCGGGGATCCTCAGAGCATGTTCAGGGGTTTCGAGCGGGAGATTGGGAAAGCGGTTTACAACACGGGGAAGACGATTGTGCTTGAAGATTCTCCTTGGACTGACAAGGAAGGGGGAAGGTTCTTGGCTGTCTTTGTTCCGCCACGAGCGGCATCGCTTGATGAAGCTCTGGTGAAGCTGCGGACGGCATTAGATGAGGGTGGAAGTCTGGTGAGGCAGCGGGACGAAGCCTACGCTAGTCAACTTTCCGGACTTGTGAAACAGAGTTCTTCTGCGAGGATTCTCGCAATGATGGGTTCAGGCCACGAACGGGCAGTGAGCAGGTTTCTGAAGGAGAAGGGAGTCGCGTTTCGGGAGGTAAGGCAGCCTTCATCGATGCCAAGCACCTACCGCTCGATTGCTCTTGAGCGAGCCGAGAACCAAGATGGGCTGAGTAGACTGGACTTACTGCGTTGCTTGGCCGAGATGGTTCCACGCCGAGCCTTCATTCCGTTAGGGTTTCGAGGTGAGCTGCTTATGTATTTCTGGGTCAAAGATAGCAGTGAAGGGGAGTTGGTCGAGTACCTTTCAGGCATCTACTCGCAGCGGAGCCGAGTGTGAAACGATTTGTCGAAGCAGCTACCCAGAAGTTGCTTACTCGTTGCCAGAAAGGATGAAGTCGCGATCAACGGGTATCCCACGACCACGGACGTGTGACACCCACTTGATGTCGAAGGGACTCACTGCGTATACGTGGTGGGTCTTCACTAGGTCGACGTCAAGTGAAGACAATATTCTTCTGAACTCCATTCTGACATACATCGAATCCATCTTGAGGGGCGTGGTCGTTCTAAGCGTTGTGCGGCCTATTGGTTGGATTAGGCTATTCGGTAGCGGTGTCTGATGACGATCTGCGTTTTCCTGATGCGGGGTTGGAATGCGGCGGCGATAGAGCGTTCTGTGGCGATGCCGTAACTTGTGTCGTGCCACTCTTCCTTGACTTTTACTCTGCGGTGGTTTAGGATTCCTGCTTTCTCGGCTCTTTCGATGTCGTTTTCATTGAAACCATTCGCTGTCAGCTTGGCCATGAAATCTTTGTCACCTGCCAGTGAGGTCTTTTGTAGTCCTGTAGGTAGGTCGATCTTCTCAATTGCTTTCATGAGGTTGCAAAGTCTCTCGCCGTCCGCTAGGATGCGATAAGGCTTCTCGCCTTGACGATTGGTGACCGTTCGTCTCTTGACGAGTAGTCTGGTGCCGGTGGTCGGGTATGTGGGCGGCAGTGAGGCAATTGAGGGTGGAAAGCTCACAGAAGGTGAATTCCATCGTTCGACGAGTCCTTTCTTTTCGAATTTTGTTAAGATTTTTTGTATGCCTGATCGTCCGAATTTGAGAGCGCGTCTGATTTCTCCGGGCGTGAACCATACGTCGTGTAATCTCGCCATGTAACACAGAATTCCAGTCCGAACTCCTCCAACCATTCCAGATCTCGACCTCTTTCTGGCCGCGTGGACGCGACCATCGCGGCCTGTCTCCACGTCTCCTGTGCAAACGAACGCTAAAGGAGCTTCGGTGAATTTGATTGTCGAAAAAAGTTTCGAACAAGGGCGGGACAGCGCCAAGGCTCGGAACGCTCGTCAGTTTTCTTGTCGGGCTGAGTGTTCTGGCTGAGAATGCTGTGACGGGTGTGCCTCGCCTGACCGTGAAAAGAGGCAATCGGAAAATTTCTCGAGATGCTGCGATCTGGAGCATCCTGCCTCCGGTATCGTGTCCGGGCATGGCGATTTGCGGACTGATCTGCTACGCCTTCAAAGTCTTGAAGGGATTGAATGGGGTTGTCTTCGCATCGCTCTCGAGCAACTACGAGGCGTCCAAGCGGGACGACTTCGTTGACCGCATGGTCGAACATCTTTCAAAGATGAAAGGAATAGTCGCCGTCCGTGTACAGGGTGCTGGCGACTTCTTCTGCCAAGCGTACATTCTAGCGTGGACAGAGATAGCTAAGCGGCTGCCGCACCTACACTTTTGGGCGTACACTAAGAGCGTGTGGATGGACTTTTCGCCTCTTGAGCGACTGCCGAACTTTACAGTGATTCGGAGTTTCGGGGGAATACGTGACGACCTGATCGCCAAAGCACGGGACAACTACGCTGTTGTCTGTGAGGATGCAACGCAAGCGCAAACCCAAGCGCAGCTCGTTGGCGGGGAAGCATGTCCGCCGGAGGTTCTGGGTCTCAAGCTGACGGGGGCAAATAAGGGGGTATGGTGCGGCAAGAAATGTGACATCTGTCTGCGGAAGGATCGGCAGATCAAAGTATTCTTCGTAGAGCAGAATGCCGGATGGAACGGGTTCCCTGAAGACCCGGACACGATCAGGCGTCTTTGTGGACTGGTTGAGCATGGACTGATGGTGCCTACCACCGCAGTTCAGGGGAGACGGCTGGAGGATTTCAAGCGGCGATACATGCAGCCGCAACCTTCTACACATAGAGGCGGGTCGCCTTGACCTTCACTCTCTTTTTCGACGATCAGGGCGAGATTTTGCGACGGCTGCTGGAGCTCTACTCCTCGTCGCGTCGAACCGTCAAGGTAATAGATTTAACGTATGGACGGGGAGCGCTGTGGTCTACGATATTCGACGACCCTACTCTGCGTCGGAAATATCGGGTGACCAAATGCGATGCAGCTCCTACTGTCAAGGGCGTGAAAAAGAGAAGCTTGCTCACAGATGACTATTCGAGTCTTGGTAAACATGATGTTGCGTTGTTCGATCCTCCATACCTGATTGGACGCCGTGCATTCGACTATGGCAAAGAACAGACATCGAGGAAGTCGTGGGCGAAGGCGGGCGGACTGAAGAAGCACACAAGCAATCAGACTTTGGAGCAGTTCAACCGCCGTGTCGAGTGCGTCCGAGACAAAGCAAAGTCGTTTCTCCGCCCTGGTGGACTATTGATCGTTAAGGTTCTCGATCCACGCTACAAGCACCGTCTGATTTGTCATCACATCAACATCGCCAATGCGCTTCGAGAATCATTCGAGCTGATCGACATCGGCGTGTACGTCAGGCAAGGCGCTAGCACGTGGAAAATTAATGGCAACTTGCATAATGCCCACGGGTACTGGTTGACGTTCAGACTCCATGACTATGATGGAACGTTCGACGCAGAGGTGATCCGAGAATGCTCACGCTTGGCGACGGCGTAAGAATGTGGCAAGCCTCGCGGCGGATGAGTACCTTGCACGCCAACGACGCGACAGGCACCCAAAGGGAAAATTCGACTCCGCGGGGCGCTGGTATCCGTCCCGCTCTGAGGTTAGGGACTGCTGCGAGAGGATACGAAGTCCGAGCAGAAGGTGGCCCTACTCGCTGATGCTTCACTACCGCACGGCGAAACATGTCGCAGCTTTGTTCAACGTCTCTGAGCGAACCCTCCGCACTGCGTTCTGCGGGCGACATCGAGAAAGGGGGGCGCTGAATCAGTGAATCATTTGGAAAGGCGTCTGCATTTTGCTGCAAGATTCAGCAAAAACATCACGTCAGACTCCCCATATTTATCAACCATGAAAACCCGAGAGACGGAAGCTCACTTTCATGATTCGAGTTTGTCGTAGTGATGGAAAAATGACTTTACAATTCTTTTTTGCGCGCGCATGTCACGTAAACTTTCAGATTTTACGCGCATGTCGCGCAGAATAAGTCGAGATTAGACTGTTTCTTTGATGGTTTGCGCGCATGTCACGCGGAGTCTCGGCAAAAATGACCTTATAGTAAGAGGATCGAGCGCATGTCGCGCCAAATCTGCAACTCTACGCGCATGTCACGCAAAAAAAGCGTGCCTTGATTGTCTTCCGGCTTGCTTCCTCATTCAATCTTTCTGTGACCTTGGTTTCTCGATCTCGTCGTCCATGATGTTGAAGAAGAATTGAATCCAGTTGCTCTGGACTTGAGTTGGGTCTGACTTGAAGACCTTTCCTTTGCGTCCCAAACAATCCAATATTATCGGGTTCGCCCGATTCAATCTTATGCAACGTATCGCCTCCTCGCGTAACCAGCGTGAGTAGACGAGAGTCTCCTTCAACCGCGTATAGAAAATCTCAAAGTCTGAAAGCGTGCACAATTCTCCTTTTGGCGGCAACTTCATCGAGCGAACTGATTCGATCATAGTCTTTCATTTTCAGGCTGATCAAGCAACTGCTTCACGACATCTTCAACTTCGCCCAAGAATCTCCCTCTAACTTACTGACCTAACGTGTACGTAACCAGACCGACGCGTTAGGTGTTGTCGTCTTGCCTTAGGTGATCCGAATTGTCGTGTTGGAGTTTTTCGTCGTTTTAGAACTTTGCCAGCAGGGGTGTCGGTGTAATGAGTGGCGGAGAAGACCAAACTCAAGAGCGATGGGTTGCCTACTCGCTTTTTCGACCTCTTCAGCGGGGTGGGCGGCTTCAGAGTCGGGCTGGAAAGGCTCGGCTGGGTGTGTGTCGGGAGCTGCGAGATTGACAAGTACGCCCGCAAAATCTACGAAGCAAATTTCGACACTGCCAACGAGTTCTTCTGGCCTGACGCGACCACCCTCAATACGTCGGCGATGCCGGACTTTGATGTTCTTGTAGCGGGATTTCCCTGCCAACCATTTTCGGTCGCCGGGAAACAGCGTGGCTTCGAGGACGGGAGGGGAACGCTGTTCTTCCAGATCGCCCGGATACTGCAAGACAAACAACCTCGAGCTTTCCTTCTTGAGAACGTTGAGGGCTTAGTCTTCCACGACAAGGGTCGCACGCTCTCAACGATCTTGGACGACTTAGCCGCCGACGTAAACGAACAGACACGCCTATCCGCGAGTCCAGACTGCCTCCGGTACCATGTCTACTGGACAGTTCTTAACAGCAAGAATTTCGGAGTCCCACAGAACCGTAAGCGCATCTTCATCGTTGGCTTCAGGGATCCGCCGCCCTTGCCGTTCAAGTTCCCCCAAGGGGAGCCGCTGACGAAGAGCCTGAACGAAATCCTCGAGAGCACCGTGCCGGCGAAATACTACTTTAGCGACAGGCTCGTCAAAGCACTAGCCGGGTATCGGGAAAGACGCCGGGCGAAGGAAAACATCTTCGCCGTCCAGCTACGAGACTCCGGACGGACGGTGAGCGTTGCCGATGCTTTGACCGCTACAGGTTGCCCTACGAATGCGCCCCGCTTCATGGTCAGCGACATACGCGGCGGGCATTTCATTCCCTCCTGGGAGTTGCCGGAGATATATGGAAAGGTGACCAGCGAAGAGCGAAAGTTTTTTTTGCCAAACAGACCGAAAGGTTTATTCGCGGTGTTAGCGGTATACAGGTTACTGTATACGACTGAGTGCCATGACGGAGATGCCTGCCGGCGGTTTCCTGAACCTTTCAACTCCCACCGAAAGCGACCTTGGAGGTGGTCGAAGGATGGTTCTGACGTTGCGTATCGCACCGGCGCTGTGGGCGAAGGTTTCTGGGAGGCAGCCGGAGTTTGACAAGACTTTGGCGTCCTATCTGAACCGGAATGTGTGCTGGCTTTTCAAGCAGCCTGATCGCCGGTATGACAGGGAGGCGCGTGAGTGGAGAACGTTCGGGCTGCGTTTTCTATTGGCCACGGGCGAGTTCAAATTCTTCCTACAGCCTGCGATGCGAGATGCCAGCGACGGCTACGACATCACATTCCTTCAACGCCTAAGCAAAAACGACAGGTACGATGCGCTTGACGGCACGGAGGTCAACGACGAAGTTGTAGTGTTTCCTCCCCTACCCCCCATCCCATCACAGCCTCAGCCAGTCCAGCCGCGTGAAATAGCGTTCGTCATCAAACCCCTCCAATACAAGACTCTGGCATCGCACCTCAAGGCGCCAATCAATCTGGCGTGGGGTAAGGTGCGCATAGGGCGAACAACTCAACGAGTCTTTCACGGCGACGATGTGCTGTTTCTGCTGAAAGCCAAGGATTCGGCTCAGGTAGGGCAAACATCCGACCTGCTGGACGAGGCACTGTGCGATGCTGGCGTTGGTCGGGCCATCAATGACCCCTATGAGCTCAAGAAATTGCGCGAGCTGATTGACAAGTTCGGGGAGACTGTGTCCGACACAATGGGCGGGGCTGCCCCGTAGCCTCCCCTATCTTTTTTCTATCGTGGGAGTTGGGGGCGTAGTTTCTGGATTATGACTTGTTCATTGCGTGAGTCAACAACCAATAAGACCGGTTCATTGTCGTCGAAGGGGAAAGTTCCGGAGTCGATCAGTTGGGCGGGCACGTAGACCCAGCGCTGTTTGTAGACCTTTCCTCTTGATTTGATGATCTTGACGTTAATCTTACCTGCTGCATAGATTGGCTTCCCGGTCTGCTTCTTCTTAGCCAAATCCCTTTTCACGTCTCTTTTTCGTTGACCTTGCTTATGCGCCGTTAGTCGTTATTAGACTATGCATGCCATGCACGGTAGTCGCCTAAAGCCGGTTTCCTTTGAAGTACGGTCAGTAAAAGAAGTAATTCCGTCTTGGCTGGCATGGCTTGTGAGGGAAGACGATGTCAAGGGCAAGAAACACAAGGGTGAAGATCCAGAGCTTCCGCTAGAACAATGGAAGAAGTTCAGAGCTTACGCTAAGGCGCAACAAAAAGGACAGCAAAATCTTGCTGGGTTCGGCCTAGTTACGGAGGACGCTTGACGCAGCAGCAGGCGGACGCGGATTGGAAGGTTTACACCTTTACTTTCTGACAAGCACCGGCTTACCGTGAATAACACAACGAACATGCGATGTGGAATGGTTCTATCAGGTGAGTCGAAAGGGAACTACGCTGTCGACCATGGCAGGTCAATTTATGAGAACGACTTGAGAAGGCTCGCGCAATTGCAGGCCGAGTACAATTCGCTTGTGGGGTCGGTGGGTAAGGCACTGGCTGAGGCGGATGCGCAGCTTGAAGCTCAGATCACAGAGTTCATCCAGGTTGCGAGACAGAGCCACACCGTGGACGCTGAAGAGGAACAGATACGAGACTACCTATTCAGCACAGTCGCCGAGCAGGTACCTAACGGACATTTGTTCCGCATTAAGAATAGACTTTCAGGGTTTTGTTCGTCCATGTCCTCCGGCGAAGTGAAAATTAGTGTTCAACTGCCAAGAGGGGCGGACGAAACCACCCAACGGATACATCTAACACAAACACAAACATCCGCGATTGTGGGAATTGGCCGCACAGCTCGTCTTAGGCTTCCCTCAGCGGTACTCTAGCCTCAGAGCTGACGACCAGAACTCTCACACGCCTTAAGCACGGCCATCAAGTTCTGCGGACACCTACAATCACGGCATGTACAGGCGGCAACCCAGTTGGTTGCCAACCAAATCATACGGAACGGGTTCTGCTAACCGAACCCGTCTCGGTCACACACAAAAAAGGGGAGTGGCATCTGCGTCGGGTTTTGTAGCATGGGAACTGCTGGTTGACGTCGACTACAACGCGATGACTGCTCCCTGTGACACTAATGGCTACTCGACCACCACATGGGCGTTGACTACATAATTCGCTTCTCTAAAGAAAGGTCATTTGCAGGGGACGTAGCGGTCGATGGTTTCGTTCAGTCCTACCCAAGCGACGAATTTGTTGAAGGGTTCGAGGGCTTCGGGTGATTCGTAGTAGTGTTCGGTTGGGGGTTCGTCGATGATTCGCTTGTCTGTCAGGATCTCCACTATGTGTAGGATGTGGTGGCTGATGAGCAAGTTCCAAATGTAAGCCTGACCGTCCTTCATTTTGACTGGTTCGTCAAAGTTGATAAAGAGTAATGCGTCGAAATTGCTGAAATTCTGCGCCTGTTCCGGCGTGAAGCCAGCGGCTGCCAAACCTAGTCTCTTGTCTTCCTGAGATGGCTTCTCATCTTTGAGCTTGGTGAAGGTTAGGGAGATGTGTTGGAATTGGGGGTTGTTCTTAGTTGCCTGTCGAAGTTTGGAGGGCACCATCGTTTTCCAGTTCTGGTTGGTGGAGTGTACGACCTTGATTCTGTAATTTGGCTTGAGGTTGTAGCGCAGGGCGAGAAACTGATAGTAGTCGTTGGCAAAATGGTCAAACATTTCCTCAACTACAATCGTCGTCATTAATCCATCACCTCCATTTTAGATGAATTTTCAGGAACGCAGGTTAGTTGGGGGTGTAGCGGCAGGCGAACTCTTCCTCTGTCATGCTGGCGCGTAGTGTGGCGATGGCCGCTACAGTGTACATCTCATCTAGAGGGTTTGAGATCGGACAGTTACCATAGTAACATTTGAACTTGGCATTGTGGATTATGGGGGAAACTGGTCGAACGTTTGCCCGTTTATGACTCGGCATCCGTATGCTGGTTCGTGGGGAGGGCTGTTCGGGGCTGTGGGTTTCTTTGGTCGGTGACAGGTACATTTCGTTGCGCCTCCGAGCTGTTTGAGCATGAATGGCACGTTTGCGGCTTTGCATTGAGCAGCTATGTCAAGGAACCATTGTGGGTTGGCTGGTCTTGGAGGATGTTTCCGGTCGCCTGACTCGCCCCCCGATATAACCCAGCCCAGCGGTACGGATTTTAGGTATGGCGTGAGGTCTAGTGGTCCGAGTAAAGGTTCCGCTGAAATCCATTTCAGTTTCGCCGGCACTGTTCTCAAGTAATCGATGCGGTTCACGAAATTCTGGTTCTCGACGGAAACCCCAATCCAAAAGTTGTCATAGCCCTGTGGGCCCCAGTTCTTTGGAAGGAATTTTTGAATGTTCTGTGGGAACTTGGTTGATGTTCGGTAGGTGTTCCACCATGTCTGCCAAATCATGTTCCAGGCGGCTGGTCGCCATTTGTTCGCAATCGGATCGTCAACGAAAAAGTCTGACCACGGGCAAACAAAAACCATTTTCGGGTCGTACTGCGTCCAATATAGGGGCTTGTTGAAGGTGGCACGCTTACCCACCTGGACTTGGTGCACGTGGCCTCTGTACCGTTTGTAGCGTGGCATCTGACGAACGATCGCATAGCACAGGGCACAGCCGGGAGAAACCGGACCCGGGCATCCGTGCCACGGGCCCCAACTCTCGCCCATTCTGGTTGCGATTTGCACCGTCGTCTGTTGGCTCATACAATTCACCTCCTTCTTTTCTGGGTTCGACTTGATATTCGCAGTGTTACGATGCCCGTCTAGGACTCGTCACACAGGGCGGACGACGTTTTGATGAGACTGGCATCGTTTTGGAAATGCGACGACGGGTCTTAGGGTTGCGTTGGCGCGGTTTCGAGATAGAGTTGTCTGAACCTTTCCTTGCCTGTGCGGGCCTCGAAGCGGGTGTACAGTTCGCTTACGTGTAGGGAGCTGGCGCGCTTGCCTGTATACGCGGTGTCAAGCGGATCTTTCAATATGTTGATTCCCCGGATGACTCGGTCTGCGGTAACGTGCAGCCGGCGGTCTTGGTTGGGGAGCCAGGCGTCACGTAGCAGCACAATGAAATCGTATGGCGAAGCTAGCTTTGCGAATTCCAGTCTGAAACCGTGCTGTACCAGTCGTTCGAGTCGCTCAGGTTCCGTCGTCCTGCTGACAAGACCTGTGGGATCGCGTGCCAGTGCCAGAGACAATGCGAACGCATCAGTCTTCTCCCAGTCCGAGGCTGGGACGCCACTCATCGCAGTGGCCCATGGCGCCAGATACGCCCAATCTTTTTCATCGCAGAGCAGCACCTTGACGCTCAACTTCTCGTCGGAACCTATCTCATCCACCACGAATGACAGGAACTCTCGTGCGAATTGGTCTAATCTCGGTTGTTCAAACATCCAATTTCACCTCCATTTTGTTGAATTAAGGTATAGCCGGATGGTAGTCGCGGAACCTACGCTATTGCCCTTCACGCTCTCTGTCGTACTCGTTGAGCCAGCTCAGAATCTCTTCCACGTTCCCGTTGCCGTCTTGGTGTGCCAGGGGCTTTCTGAGCCATGTGGAGATAACGTGGGCAGTCTCGTTGGCGGTCACTACGACCTGCCGGTGTGGGTTTGGCAGGCGGCTTAGGCGCAGGACGATGACAGCGTCGTAGTCAAGGAGAGTGTCGATGAACTCGTTCTCGTAGTAGGGGAAAAGCAAGGGCAGTACCTGCGATTTGGTTTCACGGTCAATCCGTTTCATTTCGCCGTTGGGGGGAAGAAAGAAGAACTCGAAGGCGCAGGCGTCCGATTTCTGGCACCAGTCATCGAAACCGTTATCGCTGCCAGTTAGCCTCGCTGTCTCGTAGAGCGCGGGCCACAGCTCCTCGGACGCTCCGACCAGGCGAAGGTGCGGGGCGGGCAGGCGGCCATTCATCTTTCGAGTAAGCCAGGTACCGAACTCGTTTGCGAACTCCTCCATTTGGGGAGACAGGTAGTGCGTCACCATTTCACTCTTCAAAAAACTCACCTCCTTCCTTGTTGTGCGCCTGCCAAGCCTCCAACCGCCGTTGTCATCATCCATGCTGGTAGCTCGAACAACTGATTCCGTGGGGTTCTTCACGCGTCGGTGTTGTAGCTCAGGAACTGCAGTGATCGATTCATCGTTGTCCCTGAACAAAACCTGTCGGCATTGTTGTCACAGCTAAAAAGAGAAGATCTAGCAAACGGACTACGGAACGATCTACCTCATAATGAGGCGAAGCGCCAGTTGTCACGGTCACAATGCGAAGCAAGTGCGTGACTTGGCAGGCACTAGAACTACGTCGTAAAACAAAATAAAGCTTCGCACTCAGAACGTGAAGCGTACTCTGTTAGAGCAGAAAGTCCGGACAACACTGTTGGTGCTTGCAGGAGCAGTTTCAGCCTTGTTGTCCTGCTACCCGACGTGCCTTTGACCCTTCAGCTGGTTGGGCTGCCGACGCAAGCGTGGCCAAGTTGGGGATGATGATGGTCAGCGCAGTTGTCTTCAGGATTCGGGTTAATGGTTGCGTGAGCAGCTGCAGTTCTGCTTTCCGGAGATCTTGTGGGGGGTGGCTCCCTTGGGGTGGAAGCAGGAGCGGCATTCGCACCTCATGGGTGGGTTGTGCTCCGGGGCTGTTTGGTTAGCCTAGTGATGTCTTCAGTTTGTATACTGGTCAACTTTGCGTAGCCCCGGTAGTATGATTTCGCTCGTGTGACCTCGATCATTAGCTGCTTTGCTGTGTCTTGGTTGATGACTCCGCGCCAATGTCCGGCGCCTTTCTTCTGGGCGAAGTATTCGGCAGCCTGCCCGGCCACCGCCCTACGGAACATCATCGACGTTATGCAATTCCGGTCTGCTTCTCGTGGGTGCTCCTCGGCAAAACTGTTCAGCGGCACCTTTAGTGATTCGTAGACGAGGGGTTCGATTGCCTGTTCAAGTCGAACTTTGAGTTTTAGCATTTCGGCTTGCGTCCTACTTGTCGAGTTGTATTGCGCCGAGTATGAATCCTGCGAGTATGGTGACTATTCCGGCTCCTCCTGCTGCGTAGTAGGCGGTGTATTGTGGGTTGCTTTGGGCTGAGGCGCCGGCGACTGCGAACATGAGCAGCCCAGCGCCGCAGAGCAGCGCAGCTTTTCCGAGCGTTGAAGCGTTGATTCTTTTCATGCTTTCTCCATAGTCTAGAGCGGCTGATAAAGATTGCAGTAGTATAAAGTAGTAGAAAGCCGGTTTGGAGTAATGTTTATCCGCGTGATTCCTTTGTACTGGATGAGGTTGGTTTTGTGAGTGAGAAGTTGAGTTTCAAACCTGTGGGCGGGGTGCTGTTGCGGAATAGGAAGAGGGAGGTTGTGTTCTGGTTCAAGGGCAAGGATGAGGTGGGTGGGAGTTATGGGTTGTGTTTGTTTCGTCCTGAGTTGGCTGATAGTGCGGGGATGCGGCTGGCTTTGAAGCAGGCGTTTAGGGTGATCAGGGCGGGTGCTGCGAAGGTGGGTCTTCCCATCTTTGATATGGCGGATTTTGAGGCGGAGGCAGTTCGGGCTTTCGGAGAGTTGGGTGTTGGCGTGAGGGAGTATGTGCGTTCGAGTCGAGTGGAGGATATGACCTTCAAGGTGACTGATCTTGTTTCTGGAAGGAAGGTTGACGTGACGTTTGGGATTCGTCCGGCGAAGCCGAGGCGGAGGAGAAAGGGGGAGAGGCCGTGAGGAAAGTTTCGGTGATTGTCGGTGTTGCGGATGAGAGTGTGGTTCCCGCCGACGTCCTGAGTGAAATCCACATGGCTTTTCGAGAGTTCCGAGATGTTCAGCTTGAGTTCGTGGTCGTTCGGCAAGCGCCAGGTTCCGCACTCAGTAAGGTGTCTGATGATTCTGGTTTTGTAGTTTTGTTCGATGCCGGCAACTGCAGCCCCAAAGATGTTGGGAGGGTGGTGGTGCCGTTGCTGGAGGGGCGGGCTGATGTTGTGGTTGGTCGCCGGTCTGGGGTGGTGGGGTCTGTGCGTGAGAGGGTTGCGAGTTCGGTTCTGAGGTGGTTAGGTAACCCGTTGTTCCGTCCGAAGGTTGGTGATAGTGATAGGGGTCTGCGGGCTTTTCGTCGTGGGGTGTTGGGTCTTCCGGTGAGGGCGTTGAGGTTTGTTGAGGTGCCGATTTCCTATCGAGAGGATGCTGCGCCGCCTTGAAGAGTATAGTCCGTCTGGTTGGGGAAGCTTGCCACAACCACACCCTAACCATTGTTACCTTCCATCGTCAAGCGGCGGGACACAACCCTCTTTCTCGCCTCCAACAAACAGGAACGGGGCGACCGGCATGAGCAAGCACGCCATTACTACAGACACCAAAATGGGCGAGTCCATAGGTTTTTGGAAGGGGTGCAGACCGGCCTCGGTCGGCTGCGCAACTTGTTATTCGATCGTGATTCAGATGCCCGGCTACGGCTACAAGCACCCCACGCAGGTCACCGTGAACAAGGATTACGACAAGCCGAGACGTTTCAAGACGCCCTCGATGGTTTTCGTTTGTCCGTGGTCGGATTTTTTTCTCGATGACCCGGTGCCGAACGCTAACAGGGATGAGGCGTGGAGCATTATGCGCAAGTATTCTCAGCATATTTTTTGGATCACGACGAAGCGCGAGAAGAACATCGCCAAAATGCTTCCACGCGACTGGCCCCTGCCAAACGTCTGGCTGGGTGTTTCAACTGAAAACCAGCATTGGGCGGACAAACGCATGGACGCCCTCCGCCAGATTCCAATACACCCCGACGCGCTCCGCTTCGTCTGTGCGGAACCCCTACTGGGGCCGATCACATTTTCGGGGCCAAGCGATCTCAAGGACTTTGGCTGGGTAATCTCGGGCGGTGAACGAGGAAACCGGAAGCACCCTCCCCGCCTCGACCCCCAACTAGATCAGTGGTTCCTCAACCTCGCCGCGCAATGCACGAATGCTAGCGTACCCTTCCACTTGATGCAGCGGGGCGGGATTTCCAAGTGCAAATGCCACGCCAGCTACGGTTGCCGTGCCATTCCCCCCGGCCCAAACGGGCAGACGTTCGAGGAGTTCCCCCCTCAAGTGCAGATTGCTTCCCCCTGAATTTGGCGTTTGACTTGACCACGCTCGCTCCACCACAAACAGTTTCTCCGCTCCAGATCGGAACAAAGACCGGCGAGTCCTGGATAATTGGGATCCTCGTCAGGGTTCATTGTAATCATTATGTCACCCGCAGAAGCTGGCAAATCTGTGTGAATATCCTCAGAAGGATTGTTCAGAGGTGATGTCAGGTCAAACTGCGGCGGGATGTAGACCGTCACAACCTCATCCCCGTGAAGAACCTGATGAGGCTTTACTGCCACCAATACTCTAACTATGTTCTGGTGGTCGTCCGTTGATGTTAGAATTTCCGTTCCTTCCCCAAGGGGGTACCTTGAGTCTTGAGTAGCCCGATAAGGCCAAGGCTGTGGAGAAACCGCAACAACGCCGTGCGTTTGAACAGCAGCACAAGTACAAGAGGATTTTGCAGGGGAAAGGTTTGATTTTAGCTAAAAAGAGCGGAGCAGCGACATAAACAGTAATAGGCTATGGAAGGTGGCGTATTCTCTTAGTGAAGTTCCACGCCGATCACCGAAGCCGACACTTGCAGGAAATACGTCCTACCAAAACTCTACGAAACAGGCTGGACTGACGAGCAGATCAGCGAGCAGAAGGCCTTTGCCGATGGCAGAATTGTCGCTTTGGAGTGACGAAGATGTCCGTGAACAATGACATTGAGAAACGATTATGGGCTGCTGCTGACCAGCTTTGGGCTAACTCTAGTCTTAAGCCTTCAGAATTCTCCGCTCCAGTTCTAGGCCTAATTTTCCTGCGATACGCTGACCACAAATTCAGCCTAGCAGAATCTGGGTTCTCCAAAACAAGGGCCTTGCCGGGACACCACAAAATCGGCAAGATCGATTATCAGGCCAAAGGGGTCCTATATCTCCCCAATGACGCACGATTCTCCAAGCTCCGGAATATTCCTGAAGGCGAAGATCTGGCCAAAGCCATCAACGACGCTATGAAACTCATTGAGACCGAGAATGAGGAACTCAGAGACATACTCCCCAAGACATACAAACGCCTCGATAACACCACGTTGATTGAACTGTTGCGAATCCTCGGTTCAATTCCCATGGACATTGAGGGCGACGCCTTCGGCAAGATCTACGAATACTTTCTCGGAAACTTCGCAATGAAGGAAGGACAAAAAGGAGGAGTATTCTACACCCCAACTAGCATCGTCAAACTCATTGTCGAAGTGATCGAACCCTTCCACGGCAGGGTCTTCGATCCGGCCTGCGGGTCTGGCGGCATGTTTGTCCAGAGCGCACGTTTCGTGGAGAACCATAAGAAGGACCCCAACGCCGAAATCGCAATCTACGGCCAGGAAAAAGTAGCTGACACGATCCGCCTATGCAAAATGAACCTAGCTGTCCATGGGGTGTCAGGAGACATTCGTGAAGGGAACACGTACTATGAAGACCTTCACGAAAGCTTGGGGAAGTTTGACTTTGTCATGGCGAATCCCCCCTTCAATGTTTCCGGAGTAGACAAAGAGAGGATCAAAGGAGACCTCCGATTCGGCCTCGGGACACCGAGGACTGACAACGCCAACTACATTTGGATTCAAGCATTCTACAGTGCCTTGAATGAGAAGGGACGCACCGGATTCGTTATGGCCAACAGTGCCGCGGACGCTAGAGGTGCGGAGCTGGAAATCAGAAAGAAACTCATCAAATCTGGAGCCGTAGACGTGATGATTAGCATTGGTCCGAATTTCTTCTACACTGTTACCTTACCGTGCACCCTCTGGTTCTTCGACAGGGCCAAAGCTAAGACACCTCGGAAAGACAAGGTCCTTTTCATAGATGCCCGGGACATCTACCAACAAGTAGACCGTGCCCATCGCGATTTCACCCCTGAACAAGTTGAGTTCTTGGCCAACATCGTCCGGCTCTACAGAGAGGATGAAATCGAAACAAGGACGGGCGAGAAACTGATGAAGAAGTATTTCGGCGAGAAAAACCCCACGTATGCCGATGTGCCTGGTCTGTGTAAAGTCGTTAGCATCAAGAACATCGAGACCCAAGGCTGGAGCCTTAATCCGGGCCGCTATGTGGGCGTCGCTGAGCGGAAGGAGGACGCTCTTGGTTTCAGCGAGCGACTGCGAGAACTGAATGAGAAATTGAATGAACTCAACGACAAAGCGCAGGAGCTTGAGCAGCGGATTGCGGAGAATGTTGCGAAGCTGTTGGAGTCTGATAGTTGACTATGTCAACGCACGGCACAATCATGCGCAAGCTTGTTACTGAAATAGCGACCCTTGACAGTGTCTGCCGTTTGATAACGGACGGAAAGCATGGAGATTGCCGAAATGAAGACGAATCTGGATATTTTTTTCTTAGCGCTAAAGACGTGAAAGATGGAAAGCTGAACTACGAGAATGCGCGGCAGATAGCCAAAGAAGACTTCCTACAAACACATAAACGAACGCAGCTAGAACCCCTTGACATCCTAATATCCAATAGCGGAACAATAGGAAGAATGGCAATCGCCCAAGACGTAGAAGAAACGTACAGGACAACCTTTCAGAAGAGCGTTGCGATACTGAAGCCTGACAAGAATCGTGTTGATCCATATTGGCTGTACTATTATCTGCATCACGTTAGGGACAGATTAATCAACACCGCAGGAGGGACGGCGCAGAGTAATTTGTTGCTGAGGGACTTGAGGTCATTTGAAGTCGAAATCTATCCTCTTCCCTTTCAAAGGAAAATCTCCACCATTCTCTGTGCCCACGATAACCTCATCGAGAACAACATCAGGCGAATCAAGATTCTGGAAGAAATGGCGCGGGCGATCTACCGTGAATGGTTCGTCCATTTCCGCTTCCCAGGCCATGAGAAGGTCAAGATGGTCGACTCACCCTCAGGCAAGATGCCCGAAGGATGGGAGATGCGCAGGTTAGATGGTTTTGGTACAGTTGTTCTGGGAAAAACGCCCAGCAAGGCGAAACCTGAATACTTTGGCTCCGAAATGCCATTCATCAAGTTGCCAGACATGCATGGCAATGTATTTTGCATTGACACTTCAGAGAAATTATCTGCATTAGGTGTCGACTCACAGAAGAGCAAGACCATTCCAGCAGACAGCCTATGTGTAAGCTGCATAGGTACTGCAGGCGAAGTTTGCATTGCATCAGAACCATCGCAAACCAACCAGCAGATTAACTCAATTGTCCTAGAGAACTTAACATACAGGGAGTTTCTGTATTGTGCTCTCCTCGGACTGAGAGCAACCATTAATCAATTTGGTGCAACCGGCGCAACCATGGTCAATCTCAACAAAGAGAAATTTGCAGCTCTGACCGCTTTGCACCTTTGTGAAGGCATTATTACAGCCTATCACGATACCATCAGTTCGCACTTCGATCTCATCAAGTCCCTTCAACGCAAGAACAAGGAACTGCGCCAAATGCGTGACCTTCTGTTGCCGAAACTGATCTGCGGAGAAGTGGATGTGAGCAAACTAGATATCGACGAGGGAAACGCGGTCACATGACCTCAGCCGTCGGCTATTCTGAAGACATTCTGATTGAACGCCCAACCCAAGCATTATTCTGCAATTTCGGCTGGCACACCGCCAACTGCTACTATGAAACTTTTGGAGCGCATGGAACACTCGGACGAGAGACTGTGGCCGAGGTTGTTCTTGTTCAACGCCTGACGCAGGCGCTTAAGAATCTCAATGAAGGTTTGCCTGCGGAAGCAATCAGTCTTGCCATCGAGGAATTGACCCGCGACCGCAGCAAGATGAGTCTGGCGGCAGCGAATCGGGAAATAACCGGACTCATGAAGGATGGAGTGAAAGTCACATTCAAGGCTGCTGATGGAGAAGAGGTCACGGAAACAGTCAGAGTCATTGATTGGAATAATCCGGCGAACAACGATTTCTTCTTGGCGACGCAGTTCTGGGTTACTGGAGAGATGTACAAGCGAAGACTAGACATGGTGGGATTCGTCAACGGATTACCGTTCATAGTGATCGAACTCAAAGCTTCGCATAAGGCGTTGAAAAACGCTTATGATCAAAACCTCCGAGACTACAAATCCACGATTCCGCAGCTGTTCTGGTATAATGGCATCATAATACTATCCAACGGCAGCGAAAGCAAAATTGGCAGCGTGACAGCAGAGTGGGAACACTTCGCCGATTGGAAACGAATTAACAGCGAGGGAGAACAAGGAATTGTCTCTCTCGAAACGATGATTCGAGGAACTTGTGACCCCACAAAGCTGCTTGATTTAGTCGAGAATTTCACACTATTCAGCGAGGAGAAAGCCGGGCTCATTAAACTGTTGGCGAAGAACCATCAGGTTCTAGGCGTCAACAACACGATTGAGGCCCTAAAGCAGATCAAGAGTAGACAGGGGAAACTAGGGGTCTTCTGGCATACTCAGGGCAGCGGCAAGAGCGTAGCGATGATATTCTTCGCTCAGAAAGTCCTGAGGAGGATTACCGGTCACTGGACGTTTCTGATTGTAACGGACCGTCAGGAACTCGATGGACAGATCTACGACAACTTCGTCAACACCGGCGTCGTAACCGAAGCACAGGCCCAAGCTCAAGACAGCCAAGACCTGAAGCGTATGTTGCAGGAAGACCACCGCTACATCTTCACGTTGATACAGAAGTTCAGGACGGAAAAAGGACAAGAATACTCCAAGCTTTCTGATAGATCAGACATAATCGTGATTACCGATGAGGCGCACCGCACTCAATACGACACTTTCGCACTTAACATGCGAAGCGCCATACCGAATGCCGCCTTCATCGCTTTCACTGGAACGCCACTCATGGTGGGAGAAGAAAAGACTCGCGAAGTCTTCGGAGACTACGTTAGCATCTACAACTTCCAACAATCAGTAGAGGACAGGGCAACTGTCCCACTATACTACGAAAATCGCATCCCAGAACTCCAGCTAACTAACAAAGACTTCAGGGAAGAAATGACTCGACTTCTTGAAGAGGCCGAGTTAGATGAAAACCAGGAAGCGAAGGTGGCTCGGGAGTTTTCCAGAGAATACCATCTAATCACCCGAAATGACCGTTTGGAGAGGATAGCGAGAGACATCGTATCCCACTTTGTAAGTCGAGGTTACCAAGGAAAGGCCATGGTGGTCTCCATCGACAAAGCCACAGCAGTCAAGATGTATGATAAGGTTCAGAGGCATTGGAAGGCACATCTAAGCGATCTCAAATCCAAGCTGAAGTCTGCTGACTACGGGACGCGGTCGGAGCTGGAAAGAACTATCGAACTCATGCAGACGACGGACATGGCTGTCGTAGTATCCCAATCACAAAACGAAATCGAAGAGATGAAGAAGAAAGGAGTCGACATTGTACCACACCGCAGAAGAATGATCAAAGAAGATCTTGATGACAAGTTCAAGGACCCGAAAGATCCATTCAGAATCGTATTTGTCTGCGCGATGTGGATGACAGGATTCGACGTACCGTGTTGCTCAACGATCTACCTCGACAAACCCATGCGCAACCACACATTAATGCAGACTATCGCTAGGGCAAACCGTGTATTTCACGATAAGACGAACGGCTTGATTGTCGATTATGTCGGTGTGTTTCGTGACCTCGAGAAAGCTCTTGCAATCTATGCTCCTTCTACGGGAGGAGGCGAGGCTCCGGTCAGAAACAAAACGGAGCTTGTAGAACTACTCAAGACAGCCGTCAACGAGGCAATAATGTTCTGCACCCAACTCGGGTTAGATCTTGACAAGCTGATTAAGGCAGACGGTTTCGAGCGGGTCAGGTATCTGGATGATGCTGTCGATGCAATTCTAATCAATGACGACACCAAAGGCAGGTATACCACTCACGTGCAAATGGTAACGAAGCTATTCAGAGCAATCAAACCAGATCCAGCCGCCAACGACTATATGCCAGTATGCGTGTCGCTCGCAGTCATCTTAGCTAAGATTCGCTCTCTAGCCCCACAAGCAGACATATCAGAAATCAAAGCCGATATTGAAGAGCTATTGGATAGGTCGGTCTTCGCCCAAGACTACCTGAAGAAACCAAGTCAACCTTTTGACCTGAGCAAGATCAATTTCGAAGCCCTCAGGAAAGATTTCGAGCAAAGAAAGAAACGAGTGGAGGTGGAACGATTGCGAGCCTCAATCAGCGACCGGCTCCAAAAGATGGTGCAACTGAACCGGTCTCGCTTGGACCTCTTAGAGAGATTCCAGAAAATGATCGATGACTACAACGCTGGAAGCATGAACGTAGAAGAGTTCTTCAAGCAACTGTTGGAATTCACACGGAAATTGCAGGAAGAGGAGAAACGAAGCATATCAGAGAACCTCTCTGAAGAGGAGCTGGCTGTCTTCGATATTCTCCTCAAACCGAAAGTCAAACTGAAAAACAAAGACGAGCAACAGGTCAAGAACGTGGCTAGGGCAATGCTGCAGACCCTGAAAGAAGAGAAGCTGGTGCTCGATTGGCGAAAGAAACAGCAGTCTCGGGCCGCAGTACGCCTATGCATCGAACAAATGCTCGACCAACTTCCTACACCCCCGTTCACCCCCAATCTATGCCAGGAGATATCTGACGCCACCTACCAGCACGTCTACGAAGCATATTTCGGCGAAGGAAACAGCATCTACGAGCACGTAGGGATTGGGGTGCCTCCAAATGCTGGTTGATCTGAATTTAGCTCGTCTCGTGTGCTTTCTTCGGCACTAGTTCACGCTAGGTCGAGCTCAGACTGGAACAAAATCTCTCCATTTGGATTCAGATTGCTTCGTTCTCTAAACGTCCAGCTGCATTATTGTGCTTCATTCATTAGTCTTCCATTTCTATCAATGACCTCGCCTTTCGAGATCAGTTTGTCAAGGATTTGTTCCAGCTGAATCTGCGAGTCAGATGCTAATCTATCCACGCCGAACAATCTTGCGATTTGAATGACTAAGGCTTCTCTGGACATGCTTAATGCCTCTTCCAAGATTTTCTTGAATGCCAGTTCGATTTCTTCGGGAGGGATTTGAAAGACGCTCCGCATCGTTCGCGGGTCGTCAGGTTCAGGAATTCGAACTCTCAGTTCAATTCCGTTTCTCTTCGGCCATAGGAAGCCGTTTCTCTCATCAACAGATCGAGCTGAGTCTCGAAGGACACTGTCAATCGTCTCTCTCATGCGAGGGCCGACTCTTTGATGTCCCCACGCCTCTGCGAGCCTGTGAGCAGCAACGTCGACGTGCAATGGTCCTTCATTCTCGATGATCTGCTTCAGGAGGTCGGAGAGGGTTCTCCGCGCATAAAGGTCGTTGAAATCCAGATTCCATGGAGGCCGAAAGCGAGGAACAAATGCCTTGTAGGGAGTGACCCAATTCGAACTTCTGTGAGTCGCTGGTAGATCAGTCACAATCAGTTCCGGTTTGTCGTCGACTGACGTGTGACCGACAGCACCCGGTGAATCCCTCCCTTGCTCGATCGCATCTCGCAGACGGCGCACCTCAATATCGCGCCGGGTTACAAAATCGGGCGCCCAGATTCGATGGATGCGCCATCCGAGATTTTCAAGCACCTGTTGTCGAATACGATCTCGATCCCTCGCTGTATATGCGGAATGATAGGTCGCCCCGTCGCATTCGACTCCTATGATGAACCTACCAGGTTTCGCAGGGTCTACCACTCCCAAGTCGACACGGTATCCGCTGCAACCGACCTGTGGAATGACATCATACCCTAGATTTCGGATCTCCTTAGCCACCTCAGCTTCCAAGGGAGACTCGTATTCGCCTCCATATGAGACCCCAGTTTCCAAAATGCTCGGTCCGAATTCGGCGTATTGAAGGTATTTTTGGAGCTGCAGAACCCCCGGTGCTCGCACCTGAGTCAAATCGAAATCGTCGGCTCGAATTGAGCTGACCAAGTATACTTTTTCTCTTGCTCGCGTAATTGCAACATTGAGACGGCGTTCTCCACCATCCCTGTTTAGCGGCCCAAAGTTCATAGTCAACCGCCCCTGTGCGTCCCGGCCATAGCCAACGCTGAAGATCATGACATCTCGCTCATCTCCTTGAACTGTTTCTAGATTCTTTACGAAGCAGCGGTCCAGTCTGTTCTCGACAAAGAAAGGTTCAAGATCTGGGTTATCTCTTCTCAGCTGCTCGACATAATCCTCAATGGTATTGGATTGGCTTATGCTGAAAGCGACTATCCCGAGAGATTTTCCCGGAGATTCTCGGAAGTGTTTCAAAGCGAGATCGCGTACAATTTCAGCTTCTCGCTTGTTGTCGCGTTTCCCGCCCCTATCGTATACTCCATCGGGAACATGGATGAATTTGACTCCTAGGTCCGGGGTGTCTTGCACAACGGACGGAAACGTGACGAGCTTGTCTGCGTAGAATTGGTGGTTCGAGAAAGCGATCAGCGATTCGTGTCGGCTACGATAATGCCAGCGCAGCATCTCCTGTTTCATGCCTGCAACCGAGCCAGCGTGGAGGACACTCTCGTACTCAGTGAAGGCTTCGTCGGGTTCGGTATCGTATAATTCATCTGATAAGGACATATCCTCGAAGAAGGTCGTCGGAGGCAACTGCTTTTCATCTCCACACACGACCACTTGGCGGCCACGACAGATGGCGCCGATGGATTCCTCCGTTCGTACCTGTGATGCCTCATCGAAAATCACAAGGTCAAAGGTGAACAATCTTGGGTCTAGGTACTGACTCACAGAAAGGGGACTCATCAATAGACATGGCTTCAACTTCAGTAAGAGATTAAAAATCAGAGGGAAGAGCTTCCGGATTGGGAGATGCCGGCTCTTCTTTAGGGCTTCGCGCTGTAAGTACCAGGCCTCGCTTTCCGGATACGTATTCGTCGTCGGCTTGAACTTGACAGCCTCGGTTAAGACTTGATTTGGTCCAAGTTGCCATTGCATTCTATCGAGTTCGCGAAACTCCTTCACTATGTTTTCGTGTTGAGTACTACGGAACTGGCCCAGGACGCTTTCCTTTGAGAATAGCCAGTCTATCCAATTTTGCAGGAAGGATTTGCGGACAATCAACGTTAATTCTTCAGCATTGACTTGTAGGTTAATCAGTCCCTCGAAAAGGTCTTTCAGGCCTGTTTCCGCAAAATTCTGTTCGATCTTCTTGTAGTCCAGCCAATCGCGTAGTGAATCAAGTCTTTCTAGCATGACATGAAGACGGTCTTGCGTGGACGTGAAGGACGCGGCCCTAAGGGTAACGCCATCAACCCGCGGATATTCGGACTCAAACCAAGATTCGAGCGATGCCAATAACCCGCCGTGACTCTCAAGTAACTGCAACAACGCAGTCATGTCAGGAGCGGCCCCTGACCCTCTTTCCGCCAAGTCAAGGAGTTGAATGGGGACATTCTCTACGCGCATCTTAGAATGGAACAGACGCGCCCATTCAATTGCTATCTTCGATTGGATTGCAAGCTTTAGATCGCTGACGATATCGCTTGGCAGAGTTCTATCCGTTCTCACCTTCCGGAGTTTTCTTCTTCCGATGTAGAACTGCGGGTTGATCCATCGGAACGACGAAGAAAACATCTTGACCATCTGTTCCAGGTTCAGATCAAGAATTCCTTTGTCGTAGTTCCGGGCGATACTGATGTAAGTCCAACGTTCATCTTCTGATTTCGCAGCCCGTAGCCTATAGTACAGCTCTCCTTTTCCAGTCAGTAGGTCTCGCGGCACTCCGGGGCAGGTGTGTAAGATTCTCCCGATTTCCAGAAACCAAAAATCAGTTAGTGTTTGGGGAGAGGCTAACCCGAACTTCTTCGCACCTTCTGAGCCCTTATCCTGTAGTTGCCGGGACGAGTCTATGTAGACATTCAGCAGCCTAGTGATTTCCGCGCGAAGGTCCATCGTGTATTCAGTTGATTTGAACCCGCGCCATGGGAATGTTCCTCCTTCTGCAGGAATCATCCATACTGAACCAAGCCTCTTTGATAGATCAACAGCCTCCTCAATTTTACTAGAAGTCAATGTCGCCGGGTTCTTGGTTGCCATTACAGTGGGATATGGGCTGAGTTTAGCTAATTCACTCAGTACCTCATAAGCTGTTGAACCGAGTGACTCCTGCGCTTCATGCAGTGTGGTAACGTATGCGTTGAGTTGTGACCGTCTATGTTGAAGCTTCTCGAGATCGCTTTCAGACATGAATTTGCGTCCGGTTATGTTCTCTCGATAGCTTTTGTACAGTTCTTCTACGACCACTCTTTTGTTCGCTTTGTTGCTGTGCAGTTCCAGGCAGAGATGACCCAGCCCCCTGTCCTTTAGTCGCTTGTAGACAACGTCGAGAGCCGCCATTTTCTCGCTGACAAATAAGACCGATTTACCGCGGGAAGCGAATTCCGCAATCAAGTTTACAATGGTCTGGCTTTTTCCCGTCCCAGGAGGACCCTGTATTATCAGGTGGTTGCCTTTCTTCACTGATTCTATGCAGGCAAGTTGGCTGCTGTCTGCGTCGAGCACTTGTTGAATTTGACGAATACCAGTCATATTGTCCAGGTCTCCAGGATCAACGAGATCGCCGCCAGCCACAGTCTCGATTCCTCCCAAGGCACGTACGAGCGGCCGCTCGAAGAGGAGTTCCTTGTTTTCCTTTAGGTCATTGTAGATTGGAAGCTTGTGGAATGAGAATAGACCGATCCAGCATTCGCTTGAAACAGTGTAGCCTTGGGTTGCCACTTTACTTGCGACGCTGTCCAGATAATCTTGGAGTGTTTCGTTCTCCCAATCGTTCGGTTCAGGCAGTTCGATATGAAAGTCATTCCAAAATCGAATCTTCAGTGCGGGATTCAAGACTGGTTCATCGCCGCTCTGGCAGAGCTGGAAAGATTCAGCGGCAGATTCACGTCTCAAGTCAACTGGAATAAGCAGAAGGGGGGAGCGGATAGTTTCGCTCTGCTCCTGTTCATGCCAAATGAGCATTCCGAATGCGATGTGAAGTATTCGACCTCCTCGTTCTTCGTATTCGGTGTGCGCACGGCGATAGAGATTCTTGAGTATGTTCTTTACCTCGGTCTCCGCGACGCAGTTGAGCTCAGTGGGCGCTCTCGCACGCGGATTGGGAGTGTCCTCTCTTTCGTAGAAGCCCCAGGGCTTCTCATCCCGTATCAGCCGATTGAAGACCTCAATCGTCGGAGGATCAGTGACCTGTAGTGTCGAGGATCTACTGGGCTTGAAAAACAGGGCTCGATTTCGGCGGGAAAGGTCTACTAATTTTCTTGTCCATTCCTCGATTTGCGCGAACAGCCTCTCTCTGAGGTCTGTCCGTCCTGTTTCACCTTGCCTCGGTGTTGTTTGCGATGGTGTGGCAGTCGTGCGGACGGTGACTTGAGCAGAAGAGGTGGGGTTCGGTGCCGTCTTCGAAACATATGTGGGACTACCGCAGTTTATGCAGTATTCATCATCTTTAGACAGCTCTTGCCCGCAAGCAAAACAAACCACCATCCTCCTTGCCACCCTACAGCTGTTCTGCTATCCTGCCCGCTTCCAGTCTCATTATGTGGTCAACGTCCTGCTCTAGTCCTTGGACATGGCTGACAAGCAGTATCTGTTTGAAATATTGCGCAAGCTCAACCTTCAAGAGTTGCATAATTTCGCCTCGGCGGATCTCGTCGCTGCTGCCAAGAGGTTCGTCAAGAAAGAGGAATTCGGGGCGCGTTCCTTTGGCCTCCGGAGTTAGAGCCAAGGCGAATGCAAGGCGCATTACAAACAACAGCTGATCCTCGGTTCCACCTGAGAAGACCTCTCTTGGACGGTAATCGCCGGCCTCAGCATCCCAAACGGACAACTTGTAATCGTCGTCGAGCTGGACGGCTTTGTATCGGTTCGTCGTGACTGAGGGAAGGAACGTGCTCATGTAGTATTCGACGCTGGGTTTTACACGCGCTCGAAGCGACTCTGCTGTTTTATCAAGGCCGGTCCTTGCGTCACTGAGGACCCTAAGTTCTCTCTCTAATCCTTGAACCTTCTTTGCCTGCTCCTCGGCCTGGTGTGGAAGCTCCCTCTTTTCCTCCAAGAATTTCGTCAGTTTGCTTATCGATTCCTTCATGTTCGTGATATCCGCATCATTCTTCACTATCGTATCGCGTATGCTTTGATCCTCCATTTTGATCTTAGCCAAGAGCTCGTCAGAGTACGTGATTCCTTCTGGGAGGTCTGGGAGCGCTAGGGTGTCATGTTGTGTTTGCAGGGTCGTGATTTGTCCGGTGAGATCGCTTTCTTGCTTCTCCAGTTGGGGTTTTATTTTCAGATCTCTCTCAAGCTGGCCCATACTGTTCGAGAGTATCACGGAGCGTGACCTCTCATCATCGAATTTCGTCTTGACATCACGTGCGATCTGTAGGGGATCCCGTGAGATTCCTCGGGTTATCTCAGGGTATCTGGTAATTGACTCGATATCACGCGATAGTTGATTTCTTGTCTCGGTAACTTGGTTTCGTAGCGCCGAGAGCGAGTTCTCGTACTCTGTGTAGATCTTTCTACGGTCTTCGTAGGAACGTGTCTTTGCGGTATAGTCAGCATGCTGCGCCATGAGCGCCGAGGCTTTTCCGGTCTGAATCGTCGAATATGCAAAACCAACGACTCCGGCCGCTACCAACGTGATAAGAAGCCAGTTAACTAGTAGGCCAAGTGCAACTCCCGCGAGCGCGGCTACGGTGCTGATTATCATCGTGGTTTTGGCGTTTTGCCGAATCTGCTGGGCTTGTTGGATACCGACGCGGCCGGGATGACTCTGCATTTCATCGTAGGCCCTCTTTAATTCATCTGGTTTTACAGGTGGAGATGTCTCTTTGGTCTGGAGCTGTAGCTGTTTGTTGTGCAGATCATCAGCCTTCTTGTTGAGTTGCTCGATCGTTGTTGCAAGAGCACTGATCCCCTGGTAGTTCTTCGATTCGATATTAAGGGAAGCCAATTCCTTCTGTTTGGTTTCCAGGTTGTCCAGCTGCTTCCTGATTCCTTTGATCGTCTCCGTCTTGTTTTTGATGTCGGAGGCCAGCTGATTCTTCTTTGTGAGTTCTTTCTGATATGTCTCGAGCTTTGTGAAGAGTTCGTGTGTTTTCTGGTACTCCTTTCGGCTCTCCTCGTTTTTCTTTTGAAGGTCCTTCAGGCTGGTCTGAGTATCTTCCAGCTCTTTCCTCTTCGTCTTCCACTCCTCGAGTTCCCTTTCTAGATCTTGGAGTTTTTGCTTGGCAACAGGAAGTGTCCCAAGATTGGACTGGGTTCCTTCAATTGTTCGCTTTTCATCGCCAAGTTTCTGTGCCGCATCAGTGAATGATCCCACATTCAGGAAGGCATTGATTACTGCCTTCCGATCAGCCAGCTTTAGCGTTACGATCTTGTTGAGTTCCTTTTGTGCGACAACGTTGCTTGCGATGATCTCGTCGAAAGATAGGCCGCCGAGGAGTTTTGCGATTTCATCGTTCACGGAGTTGACCTTGGTCGCGATTGCGTTCACCTTTCCGTTCGGGAGTCTTTCACTCAGGGTTGCTTCGTTGGGTCTGTTCCTGTGGATTGTTCGTTGCACCTGGAATACGCGGTCTTGAACGGCGAAGAGGAGAGTGAGGGTGAGCTTGTTTGCTCCGTATTGAAGAATGTCTTCGTCTCGCGGTCTGGCACTGGGTCTGATTGTTCGACTGAAGAGTGCGAAGAGAACAGCGTCCAATATGGTGGATTTGCCGCTTTCATTCTGGCCGGTGATCAGTGTGATGCCTTTGCCGAATTCGAGCGGATGTTGCAGGTTGAGAAGTTTGAAGTTGGATGCTTCTAGGCTTAGGAGTCTCATTATGCTCCGAACTCCCTGAGGCGGTCGCGAGCGACCTCAAACGCATCTCTAAGTTCCTGTTTCCGCTCATCGGGGGCTTTGGTGATTTCACTTGTGAAATACCTCTCAAGCTCTTGGAGAGGTGTATTTCGGGGCATCGCCTCCAGCGGTTTGTCCTGTTCGAGCTCCCAAGCATCTTCTATTGATACGTGGAAGAAGAACTCGGCTCCAGCCGTCTGTAGAACCGGTCGTTTGTATGTGGTGAGATGTTGCGGTGTCGTTTTGCCGGTGATGCGGAGCCAGAGCGCGAGCTGAGGGTCCTTCAAACGTTCCATTTCGGCTTTGAGCAGTGCTGTTAGATCCCCTTCGCTTGGGATTGGGTATTCTAGAAGCTTGGCTGGTCTTGCTGGCGTTGCGATGAATTGAGGTTTTGATACGAGCCCCTTCTTGTTCAGTTCGAGCCAAACGAAGCCCTTTGGGTCGGGGGCTTCTGTGATGGAGGCTCTTTCTGTGCTTCCCGGGTAGACAAGAAAAGTTTCGCGAGACTCCATTTCTTGGTGACGATGAAGATGGCCTGAGACTACAAGTTGGTAGTCTCGGGGTACAGAGGACAGTTGTATTACCGCATCGTTGGCGAAGTAGCCATCGAAGCCGCTGATCGGATAGTGAGTAAGTAGGACATTGATTTCGGCCCGCTCTTTGGGAGTGAACTGCTCCAGTGGGTCTATACCTGGACCCGCGAACGGGCTGCGGCTTAGTCCGGTAATAACGACTTTGTCGCCGTCGTGGCTGTTGAAGGCAATCGGAGTGGGTCTTTCGTAGCTTTGACAGAATGTGATGCAGCCTGATTCGGCGTATACTGAGAGGGGTGACGATCCTTCTTCGAAACTCTTTGGTGTGTCATGTTCACCACTGACCGCAATGACACGTATTCCTTTGTCGTGCAGTTCTCGGAACGCTCGCATCAGAAAGGAGCGTGGTGGATTCCTAGGGTTGATGTTGTCAAATAGGTCACCTCCGAGGAGTACCACGTCGGGTTTGTTCTTGAGTGCATAATCAATTACAGCCATGAAACAGCGTTGGAAGTCCGTTTTTCGATCGTAGCGTTTTGGTCCGAATTGGACAGCGGAAAAGTCAAGGTGGTTGTCCGCTGTCGCCACAACTTTAAGAACCAAGATGTGCTGCCTCGTCAGGATTCGGAAAAGGCGCCATCTGGGTGAGATGCCTGTGGGCTGATCGGTTCCTTGACGACGGCTTCTTGACGCATGTATGATGGACGAGGGAAGACTATCTTGACGGGTTGCCGAAAGGCTGCGTGGACCAGAACCAGTTCACCCTTTTCGAGTCTGGTGACGTTGTTTTTCGTTTCCTTTTCGAGGAAGGAGTATGGGTGGGATGAAAGTTCAGAGGAACCCGTCCTGCCGATGATGTGAGTCGCAGCGTTCTCGTACACCTGCTCGTGAACTTCGCTCTTGAATTGTTCTGCCCCGAAGAGCACTGCGCCCCTGGATCTTCCTGTTCTCGCGATTTCGATAACCTGTTGAGCGACTGGTGCCGGCTGAGAGCCTCGAGGGGCGTATTTGTTTAGTTCATCAACAAGAAGTAGAACTTTCCCAGGCCAAGTATCAGAGCCCTCTGAGTACATCTCCTCAATGCTGCGCAGTACATCCCCCACTACGAAAGCCGCTCTCTCCTCTGAAGGGCTCACTTTGAAAATGTCGATGACGTAAACCTGACCACCTCGGAGTTTCTTGATTTCCTCGCCTAAGTAGACCTCGTGCCTACGAGTTGGGACGAAGAGATTTGATGAGGTAAGACGTTGGAGATGCCTTCTGAATTTTCCTCTCGACCCGGCTCTAATGTTGCTGGGATAGTGATCGTACAGCCTCAAATCTTCCCATGTCTGAACTTCCTGATCGGCTGTCCGAAGAACCTGGTCGTCGCGCGTTACTTCCCGACCGAAGTGAAGTGGCCAATTTTGTTCACGGAGGTGCTCTAAGATGCTGGCAATGGTGTAATCGGGATCGCGAACTTGTGAGAACAGCAAATCCAGGTTGTTTCGTCCTTCGCTGACGCAATCTCGTAAGCTGTAGCCGTAGATCTTGCTGTTTCGTGGTTCATGTTCAGAATCGGCAGATCCGTCTTGGCCTCTTGGGAGGAAATAGGTCGCATTCTGGAACGGCTTGGGTTCGATGTTGAGAGCCTTGTAAATGTCGAGGTCGTCCGTTTCCAGATCTGGTGCTTCCTCGTCAACGTGTAGCAGATCCTGTTGTTTGACGTTGAAGATGACGACCCCTATCTTTTCAAGTCCGTATGCTTTCAGAATAGACTGAACGAGGAACATGAGGTACGATGTTTTCGTTGCTAGACCTGATATTCCGGACACATTGACGTGGGCCGCTTCTGGACCTAGGAGATAACGCCCATCCACTTTAATCGGAATCTTAACGCCGTTAGACATTTCGATAAGTCCCATCGAAACGGGAACGCGCAGGTCTTCCGCGCCTAATGCGAGACCAATTTCGGACTCCGTTGCGAACCTGACCGGTCTATCATTCTCTACTGGCATGTTGATCTCGAGTTCGGAATCCTCTCCAAAGTTGGCGAGGACCGCGGCTTCAGCGATGGTGGTTGTTACTCGATTTGTGTTCGGAGCGATCGCCACGTTTCCGAATTCGCTGCTCACGTAGTTTGAGAGATGGGAGGGAGCGTCTGTGATCGTGCTCATTTCGCGAACGATGCCGATCGTCTTGGTGCGCATGAGGTGATCGACCGTTACGAAATCGAAAGGGTTGACGATGGTCTCTGGACTCAACCAGAATGAGAAGCGATCCACTGTACTTGGTTGGTTTTCAGTAGCTGTCGTCTTACCGATGGCCTCAGTTGTCTGTGAGCCTTCAGGGCTCTCTTCAGATTTGTTACTCATTTCCTATCTTGCTCCAAAATAACCACGAAACACGAGCGGAGACAACAGACTTGCTTTGATGTAGTTCTCCGCAGTGAAAATGGGATATATGTGAGCATGCCAACGCGGCGTTGGGTAGGGTGAAACATACCTCTCGGCCGCAAGAGCCCGCGTTATCGTATTGACGAGCTCCAGATCAGCAGAATCCAAACGATCCTTGTTTAGATGATAATCGACCTTCACAATTCCCTGAAGAGGACCTTCCAATCCCTTTCCTGAACGCAGTCGAGTATACCAAAAGGCTACTTCTTTCATCGCCCTGTCTCCTTCGCTAGATTCCGAGTCGGTGGCAACCTCATGCATGAAGACAGGCGTGCGTTCGCCCTCTCCTAGTTCCGAAACTAATGCAACTACGTCGATGAGCCCGCGTTCACTCGTGCGGAATATGGGATTTCGACTGAACGACTTTGCAAGGCCTATGGTCTGCTCAAGCCCCAAGAATTCGTGCTTCCGAATAGCGCCGTCGAGCACCAACCATTCCCCGTCATTACGTTTGATCTTATGCGCAAGTTCATGTTCCACAGTGTGCATTTCATCCCTCGCCTTACCCAGCAATGAGGTCCGCAGGTCGACACCCTCTTTGCGCTCGTGGGCGTCAAGCTTCACCACTTCCAGTTTGAACCGAGAAGTCGCTGATGCCATCTGTTCTCTAAGTTCCATCAATTCGTGAACAGTTTCTGGAAGCATAGGCGGCGAAGGAGGAATCAACAGGGCAATTTTCCTCCGGAACCCGGCCACAGATGGTCTGCCATCGTCAGACCGCGATATCGCAGCTGATGCGACCTCAGTAGCGATCAGCGGATATGAACGCCCATTCTCAATCTGCTCTCCAAGATAGTAAGTCCTTATCGAGCCGTCGAGGAAATACTTGAAGAAGTTGCGTTCGCTACGAGGGAGAATTGGGCCAGGGTCAACATTAAGGCGACTTCCGGTGGTCGATTCCTCGACATTCACACACAAATTTCTGCGATCGAAATTAGAATCATCATCGAGCCGGTCCAGGTCCGGTGGTAGGTGCTCCTCTGGCAGGTCATCGAGAGTCGCCGGTAGATAGGATCCATGCCTCTGAAACGTATCCCGAACTAGGCGAAATTGGCTCCGGAGCACCTGAAGATCAGAAGACAACGTTAATGTTGCCTAGGATGGAGCTTCATTTTAGAGTTTTCATTAACTACCGCTGTTGGCTTTTTGTCCGGAAAAAAGAGAGAAGGGTTGTCCCAGCAAGCTTGGCAGACGTACAAGTAGGGACTTGTGAGGTACGGGCCTCTCATTCTTCGCTTGGAATCGTCGAATTTCATTCCACAACAAAGGCAGACTGTCGGTGGGGATTTTGACCCGACCTGCCACGCTTCGTTACTCAAACCAGTCTTCTCCTTGCGGATCTAGGTTGCTGCACGGTTACCAATTGCATGTGGTCTTCTCCCTGTTCTCTTAGTGCGGCACTGATTCTGCGAGCCTTTGTCAATGGGCGGAGTTTGAATGCCTCATCGAAACTTTCAGCTTTCAATACTTTCTCGACGAGCCCTCTGTACGGAGGGAATGCACCAGCACACCCCATGACGCGTCTCGCGTCGGCCACCATTTCCAATCGCTGTGGATCCCATCGAGGGGAGACGAAGCGGTTCTTGGCGAGTGAGGTCAAAGGTTCGTATCGCATCGGGTAGCTGACAACGCCCCAGGAAAGTAGGTCTTTGACTCGATCGAGGAAATCACCTGGATCATCAGTATAGTTGAACAGCGTGTAGACCACGATGTCTCGCCGACGCTTTCCAGCAGCTTCCAAACGTTCGACCGCCTTCTTCACCGCGGGTCCTATACCATAGAAATCGTAAGCCAAGCGAATAACTGACATCTTAATTCTGGCAAGTTTCTCAGCTACCTCGTCACTGACAAGTCTGGCGTCAAGGCCCTGGTTGAAGTCAACTTCCAAACCGAGCTCGATGAGCTCATCGAATACGTCGCGCCAATTCGCATTGCCTAGAATGTTGTTGTCCCAAAGGATCACGCGTTTGTGAGTGGGATAAATCAGGTTGCGGATCCGATACTTGAGACTGTTAGGACGACCCTCAAGCTTAGGGACCGAACAGAACCCGCACCGACGAACACATCCTCTCGAAGCGAATAGAATACTTGCGCGCCATCTGGGCACGAGATCATAGGCCGGCATCAAGTCCTCAGCATCGTGGACCAAGCCTGACTGTACGATGTCCGCGCCTGAAAGTTTCGCATGGTCGGGTAGCAAAGATGCATAGATCCCTCCCAAGTGAAGTTTCGCGCTAGGAAACATCTGTTTGTAATGGCCCACTGCCTCGTGGACGGGCTTCCAGGCGTAGGTGAACAGGCTCGTGACATAGATTAGATCCGGCGTCCTCGCAGGCTTGGTAAGCCCTCTGACTAGTTCGACAGCGTCGCCCTTCAGTCTGTGATATGCGCCGAGTTTCAGTAGACCGAGAGGCGGATACCTGGTGTAGTAATCAGGCTCTACGAGAAGAACTCGCATAGAGAGCATCTCATGCAGCTCAAACGAATATTAGTCCTCCGAAGGCTTCAAGAAAGTGACCTCTAGCCATTCAGACAGGCCTGAAGGCCTTCTGACCTAGGAATAACTCGCAAATAGTCAACGCAATGCGCAAACTGCCAGAAGCCGCTAATTTGGATTAACATACTCGGTGAGCACGGGTTCCCCGGCTTTCGCTGAAAAATCTAATCCCTCCTCAAGGGGTCAAAGCTTATCATCGCTTCACCATCGCAATATCAAGCATGGTCAAGAAAGACTGGACCTGCCAAGAATTCCTCAAAGCTGCATCTATTAGTCTTCTGAAGACGAAAGACTCTCATCTCAAAGGCGCCATCGGTGAACTCGTCGCATGGAAATATCTTAAGCGGCATTGCTGGGTATGGTCGGTCGCTCCAACATGGCCTGCGAATTTGCTTGTTGACGATGTATTGTGTTCGCACTACCTTACCAAGCGCCAACTAGCTTACCTGAAAGACAACTTGAACGAAGGTCAGCGTAGATGGGATTTCTTAGCGATAAGGTGGAAAAAGTCTACCTTGTAGAGGTCAAGACAGGCGTCGTCGAAAAGGGCTTGGCAGATTTTGGAGAGAGGCTTTCGAGTAACTACGCGAAGATTGTTCCAAAAGCCAAATCCTTTGGATTCACACCAATCTTGCTGAAGGTTGGACTTGCGGAGGATTGGACCTTCCACATATCCTGCGGGGAACTGGAACTAGATATTTCTCCCAGCGTGTGCTGTGACTTATCCAAATCAACGGTTTCTGGCAGTTGACTTATCTTCGAACTGCACTGGTCATTTCGCTCCGATAGTCTCGCAAATGCGTCAAGTTTCAGAGGAATGATTTGACCGTCAATTTGCCGTTCAAACCAGCAGTTGCAACTGCCACAGCGATAAAGTGGGAATCCATCTTGACCAAGCAGCATCAAGCCACAATACGGACAATCCAAGGTAGGTCACAATCTTGCCGTGAAACCTGCAAATGTATAACGGAGAGTGAGAAGGACAAAACCCGACTCAGACATTAGTGAAAGTGCACAACGACTACTGGATACCGTAAGAACGATGGCGTCATGTTGTCAGGCCAATTCCTTCGACACCAATCTTTCCAGGTTGGTCTAAATCACCTTGCACGTCGAACCTCACGCCTGCAATCATCTCTGTCACTTTGATGTTGGTCATAGTGTGTTTCGTTATCTTGGAAACGAGGATTTCTGAGTGTCCTTCCGCTACTGCCATGTAAGGGATCAGCATGTCACCACAGTGACAGTCCACGGGTGAGTTTGATTCAATTTCCGATAGCAACTTGCCGGCAGCTTCCTCGCCAACGAGTTCTGCAGGTTTTCCTCTTTCACCGATAGCATCTGCACCAATGATCGAGCCCGACGAGGATTTCAGTAGCAGCGTGATACCGCTTCCTGGGGCAAAATGTGGATCCTGCCCTGGGGGGTATGTTTCAACTGCGATCTTGGGCTCAAAGCCTGCTGACTGCAGTTTCTTAGTTGCTGCAAATGCCTGACGTTGCGCCACATGGCTCGGAAGCTTCACACAGTGGCTTACTCCTTCCAGTGACACAGCTTTTCCTCGTTCCAGCAGCTTAATCGCGGATAACTTTCGTGGGGGGTCCACCTTGAATGCGACTTTACCTCCACCCTTTGGGTAGTGGCCTCTGCGATGTACGGTCAAGGTGGCAGTGTAGCCCATTATGAGAAGTATCGGTAAGAGCACAAGCCGAACGTAGTCAATAGTGGGGCTCCAACGTACGTCAGTTCCACCCGTCAAATGCAACTCCACCGGGTTCGGCGCGAATGCGGTGCAAGGCATTACTGCCTGAAGGATCAGCGGAACGCTTCCAGCGGTGCCAACGTCAAATGCGAAGCTCCCTCCTATACGGCTGCGGGGCTTGAACATCAGGTCCCGCGAACCTTGAACCGCTCCTTCAGTCACAGCATCGGATAAGGCGGCCGCGGTTTCTACCGCCCTCACATGCTGAGGTTGCAAACCGGGATTGGGCCTGTTATCGCGAATCTTGTCGATTTGGACCTCCTTGCTGGTCAACGAGGAAAGGGCAATGCTGGTCCTGACAATTTGTCCTCCACCTTCTAGCATGTCCCCCGGAATGACGATCATGACACATGACCTGGTTTCGCACTAACCTCTAGGGTAGCTGGTGATCATGTTTCTTCTTCCTGTGAGTACTTTATTCTGTCGGCGACCTCTCCTGTCCCCTTATCGTTAACCGCACATTTGAAATGGGGGGAGGTTCGTCAGCCGTCCTTAGACTGCAACGCTAAATTCGTGAGTCCGACTATTGTCTTCATAGACCTGGCCGTGGCTCCGCAGTGAACTATTCCGCTTGCCGTCCCCCAAGGGATGCGGTTGGTTGGGCATCTGCGTTGTAGTGCTGCGCTGCCCGAGCTGCCTGGCGCAAGCTACCGCAACCACTCGGACGCGCCTGACGAACAGGAGCAGCGACTTCGGTAACGATATTTAGTCGTGTGGAACGGTAAGTGTACTTGGCGGGGGATAGCGCCGGGTCGGGTCGCGGATGGCCCGTTTCAGGTGCTAACCCCCGTTTAATAACAAGCGGGGGTTGCCAAACCTTCGCTTGTTTGACTTGGCTAATAGTCGGTGGAACCCGCATGGAACCATCGATATTGGGGAGGTTCGATCCCTCTGAAGTTGACCGCAATTCTCGTAGGCAAATTGGATCATCTTGACTAGCAAGCTTATCAATTCTGTAATCACAATCGGCTATCAATGACTCCGTTCAAGGCGTCGAAGCATCTTCTCAGGAATCCTGAGGTGAAGCGTTGGTATACCGGACTCCGTGCCGAGAGCCACATAACGGCAGATGCGTATCTTCGTAGGCTGAATAATCTGGTGCGGTTGACGAAGCTGGAGCCTAGACGGATCGTTGAGAAATGCCGGGGAGAGGGGGCTGGGCGGAGTTTCCTGGTCGATGTGGCGAAGGAGCTGGAGCGTAGGGGGACGAGCAGGTTCAACATGTTCAACTATGCAGAGGCTCTGGCAAGCTGGCTGCAGCACAATAACATCACAGCTCCGCTTGAGGCGCTGGGGCAGCGTCCAAAACTGATCCGAACCCTGAATGTCAGAAAACGAAAATCATCCACGACTCCCTGACCGAGAACGCCTCAAAATGAGGCGGGTTTAAGTTGGATATACATGAGATGTCATGAAGCACCCTCCCGCCCCACCAAAATAAGACGTATCTGCTTTGAAAGTCACCAATAGTCTTGAGTCGGAATGAACCTCATTCTGGTTTGAGCAACCCAATTCACCTCGAACACCCAACCGGAGGATGGTCACTCCTCGTATCCCGCATGCATGAACGTGTGCGGTGCACCAAAAGATGGAATGAAAACATCCTCGAATCTTATGTTCGAGAGGAGCTGCCCACTTGCACTATTCACGAGGCTTCTCTCTCGTTGACTGTGAGCAAGCCCAACTGATGACCCAATGTATTGACTGCAGCGGCCGCTGCATTTTTCCTTGATGTCAGAATATGCTCGTTTCAATGGATTTGAATTGCGCTTAATCCAAA